>Ga0315275_10001630_pt1 | contig 19911 bp, 21 predicted proteins | sample YL17G03_0_MG_FD_205557 | JGI IMG/M metagenome (GOLD analysis project Ga0315275, IMG submission 205557) | Sediment microbial communities from Yellowstone Lake, YNP, Wyoming, USA - YL17G03_0 | ecosystem: Environmental > Aquatic > Freshwater > Lake > Sediment | place: USA: Wyoming | collected...
CGTTGTAGATCTCGTCCAGGATGCCGAAGCCGGCGCTGTCCGACGACCCGGTTGTGACCGCGCCACCGCCGTCTTCCTCGCCGCCACCGCCGACAACGAAGCCCACCACGCCGGACATCACGCTCAGCAGCACCACCACCACCGCCACCATGCCGCCCAGCGTCAGGGACCTCACCGTCATTGAATCGCTGCTTCCGCCCACCATAGCGCACCATTCCCCTCAATGAACGTTCTTCGGCCCACGCACACCCTTACCTTGTAGTCTAGCATCAGCCTGCGGCACCCGGCAATTTCACAACCGCGCTCCTCCATTATGTCGACTGTGCACCGGATACCCCACACGTTGTACACTACATAAGAACTATAGTGCGATCTTCCTCCCACACAGTGCCCACGCCTCCCCCACCGCTTGCCCCCACCAAGAAGGCAGGCTATCATGACCCAGCCATGCCCACGTACAAGGTCGTCGTCCAGCGCAACACCCTGCGTTTCGCCGCTGCTCACTTCGCGACCTTCGGCGGTGACGCCGAACCGTTGCACGGCCACAACTACGACCTGATCGTCGAGGTGGAAGGCCAGCTCACAGCCGACGCCTGGGTGCTGGACTTCGGCGAGCTTAAGGCCCTGGCGGCGCCGCTCTGTCGCGAGCTCGACCATCGCTTCCTGCTCCCCCGCAACAACCCTGCCCTATCCATCGCCGACCTGGGCGACGCCTGGCAGGTGGCGTTCGGTGATCGACGTTATGTCATGCCGAAGAGCGATGTCTTCGAACTCCCCATCGACAACTCCACCGCCGAACGCCTCGCCGAGTGGTTCTGCCATCGCCTGGCCACCGCCCTCTCTTCTCGCCCGAACCTGACGTCTATCACCGTTGGCGTGGAGGAGATGCCCGGCCAGGCCGGCTGGTGCACCCTACCCCTCGATCCATCCGCTCGTCCTGAGCGGCAAGGATCGAGCGGTTGACAGAAAGGGTGCCGAAAGAACTATGATCGGATCGACGGCTCTGCGAGAGACGCAAGATGCAGATCGACTGGCAAGACACCATCGAAGAGATACTCGCGAACAAGATCTCTTGCCTGCGCTGCGGCTCGCTGGTGTCGGAGGTGATGGTGGGCTACCTGCGCGCCGCCGAGGCCAGCCGCTACGCCCCCCTCTGCCAGGGATGTAACCCCCGCGAAGACTGCGACGCCCGCAAGCTGGTGATCGTCTGTGAGGCCTGCGGCGGCGAGCTCCGCCTGCGCGCGCGCAAGGTCGACCACGAAGGGATGATGGTCGCCCTCCTGGACGAGTGCCGCCGAAACCTGGAAGAGAGCCTGGACTACCTGGCCGAGTACTGGCGCGAGGAGCTGGACCTGGACCCCGACGACGCAGACAAGCGCCTGGAGGAGGTCGAACCCGAGCTCTTCGCCCAGGAGGATGGCTGGCGTCACTACCTGGAGGAGCAGTACCTCCGCTTCCACCGCTGGTTCCGCGAGAAGGGCCTGCCCATCTCCAACCCCGGCTGGCGCTCCGAGTACGCTGAGGAGATCATCGCCCTGGGGTACCCCACCCTCCTGGGCGACTAGGCCTCGAGCGCTGTGCCCACCGTCCTGATCCTGTTCGACTCTCGCGGCGGCCTCACTGAGCAGCTCGCTTCGGCCGTCGCCGAGGGCGTGCGCGGCGTCGCCAGCGCCCAGCTCTCCCTTCGCCGCCTGGACGACGCCAGCCACGACGAGCTCAAGCTAGTCGACGCCGTGATCGTTGGCTCACCCAACTGGAGCGGCATCACAGGGAAGCTCAAGACTTGGTTCGACCAGAGCGGCGACCTGTGGGAGACGGGTGAACTGGCGGGCAAGGTGGGCGCGGCCTTCTCTGTCGGCTGGTCGCCCTCCGGCGGCCTGGAGGCCACCCTCCTGCAGATCCTCCACCTGCTCCTGGCCCACGGCCTGGTGATCGTTGGCCTGCCCTGGAGCGAGCGAATGCGCGTCTCCGGCTCGTACTACGGCGCTACCGCTGTCGGCGAGGTGACGGACGACGACCGCGCCCAGGCCCGCGAACTGGGCCGCCGCGTGGCCGAGTTGGCCGCTCGGCTGGCCGACGAAGGCCGCCGCTAGAATTGGCCCGCTCACCCTGAGCTTGTCGAAGGGCGAGCGGGCTTGAGTTGCCCTGCGTCTCCGCTCATTGCGAGCCCGCCGGCGCTCCCGTCCTAGGCTGCCCGATAGGCTGCCCGAGCGCAGCAGCGAGACCACAACGCACGCCGACGAAGGTGCTGAAGCGGAGTGGTGCCCGGCGACATCGCCGCTGTTTCTATCTCCGTGTCGCGCTGGCTGGACAGCAGCCACCCCAGCAGGTCATCAAAGGCGTCCTCCATCCCGGGCTCGACCTCCCACCGCCAGATACGCCTCTTGGTGTGTGGCATCACTATCTCCCTCCACGGTCGCGCGCCCCCACCCCTCGCGGTGCGGCTGGCCGGCGCCTAGCAGCAGCTTCGCCGCGCCAACGGCGACTTCGTCGCCCGAATGTAGGCGCTGGCCACGTAGCCCTGGCCCGGCGCCGGAGCGGCGTCACCGCCCTCCTCGGCCCCGTCGGCGGTGAAGCTGCGGTAAACCTCCACCTCCGCGTTCTGGAAGCCGGCGGCCGTCAGCTTCAAGACGTACTCCTTGGCGTCCATGGCGCCGGCCACGCAGGCCGCCCAGGCCGCCAGGTTGTGGCGCACGGCCTCCGGGAGCTCGCCCACGGTCACCAGGTCGGCGATAGCCATCCGGCCGCCCGGCTTCAGCACGCGGAAGGCCTCTCGCAGCACCTTGTCCTTGTCGGGCGATAGGTTGACGACACAGTTGCTGATGATCACGTCTACCGAGCCGTCCGGCAAGGGCATGTCTTCCATCTCGCCCTTGAGAAACTCGGCGTTGGCGATGCCCGCCTTGGCCTGATTCTGTCGGGCCAGCTCCAGCATCTCGTCGGTCATGTCCAGGCCGTAGGCCTTGCCCGTCGGCCCGACCCGCTTCGCCGACAGGAGCACGTCGATGCCGCCGCCGCTCCCCAGGTCGAGCACAACCTCACCCGGATGCAGGTCGGCCAGGAGCACCGGGTTGCCGCAGCCCGCGGACGCGAGGAGCGCCTCCAACGGCACATCGCTCGTCTCCTCCGGCGCGTAGAGCCTGGCGCTGATGGCGTCCTTGGCAACGTCGGCGCCGGAACCGCAGCAGCTCGTGGCCGCCCGCTGGCTGGCCTGGCGCGCCACCTCGCCGTAGCGCTCCTTCACGAACTCCTTGATCTCTTGTTCATTGGTCATCACACACCTCCTGCGTTGGAAAAATCGGCCACTCGCCCCATCTCGCCCAGGGCGGCCGCCGCCTGGCGCAGCACGTCCTTGCGCAGCGCGTAGTAGCACCAGAGCCCCCGCTTCTCGCAGCCCAGCAGGCCCGCCTCCTTGAGCACCTTGATGTGATAGGAGATGGTGGGCTGGCTCAGCGGCGTGCAGTCCACGATGTTGCACTCGCAGACGCCGCCCTCGTTCTTCGCCACCAGGCTGAGGATGAGCAGCCGTGTCGGGTCAGCCAAGGCCTTGAACACGGCCGCCCAGCGCCCGGCAGCCTCGACAGCCGCAGCGCTCAGGCCGGGGCAGCAGCTCTCGGCGATGGATTCCAGTTCGGGCTGCCCTGCTTCGTTCATGGCAAAGCTATTGTAGCACTATATCGAAGTTTGTCAATCTAGTCCGCAGACCAATTCGGGGCAGATTTGCGGCGAAGGCGAGCGGCCGGTCGGACGCCCTAGCCCGTAGCCAGGACCACGGCCCCAAGGACAGCCGCAGACAGCGAGAGGATGACGAACAGGACGCCCGTCAGCCGGATGCCGACGACGACGAGGCGGAACTCCTCGGGGTGTTCACAGGCCCGATCGAGAGCGGTTGCCGGGTCGCCGAAGAGCCGTCGTTGCAGGGGGGTGTTGGGCCACGTCACGGCGGACGACTCGAAGCCGACCGCCCACAGGCTCCGCCTGGACAAACGCGCACTGAGCCCGAAGAGCCGAGCGGGAATCGCAACCTGCAGGTACCCGATCGTCCCGGCCACGGGACTCACCACCCACAGAAGGAGCAACGCCGCAGCCACAGACATCGCGACCGGCCCTACCCCGCCGGCCGCGCGCGGTAGACCGCCGTCTCTTGTTCGACGAGCTCCAGCGCGGCCTCGATCCGCTCCAGCAGCTCCGCCAGGCCCCAGCCCTTCACCGCCGAGGTCAGCAGCGCGTCCGGTCGCCAGTAGCGCAGCGATTCACGGGCCTCGTCCAAGCGCTCCAGGCCCTCCAGCGGCCGGCCGTCGGCCCTGCGCAGGAGGTCCGTCTTGTTGAGCACGGTGACGCGCGGCTGCTCGGCCAGCCCCAGCGCGCCCAGCGTCTCCTCCACCGTCTGGGCCTGCTCGGCGGCGTCGGCATGGGTTATGTCGACCACGTGCAGCAGGAGATCGGCTTCGGCCAGTTCCTCCAGCGTGGCCCGGAAGGCGGCCACGAGCTGCGTCGGCAGCTTCTGGATGAAGCCCACCGTATCGGTCAACAGGAAGGCGGCGCCGTGGGGCAGCGCCACCCGCCGCGTGACGGGGTCCAGGGTAGCGAATAGCTTGTCCTCCACGAGCACGTCGGCGCCCGACAGCGCCCGCATGAGGGTGCTCTTGCCGGCGTTCGTGTAGCCCACCAGCGACACCACCGGCACACCCTGACGCGCCCGCCGCCGCCGGTACAGGGCCCGATGCTTGCGCACCTGCTCCAGCTCGCGCTTCAGGCGGCCGATCTTGTTGCGGATCAGGCGGCGGTCGGTCTCGAGCTGCGTCTCGCCGGGGCCACGGGTGCCGATGCGCCCCTCCAGTCGCTCCAGGTGCGTCCACTGGCCCGCCAGTCGGGGCAGGAGGTACTCGAGCTGGGCCAGCTCGACCTGAAGGGCGCCCTCGCGGGTGTGCGCGTGCTGGGCGAAGATGTCGAGGATGAGGGCGGTGCGGTCCAGGATCTTGACCTTGAGGGCTTCCTCCAGGTTGCGCTGCTGCGAGGGGGAGAGCTCGTCGTCGAAGATGACGGTGCTGTAGCCCAGGTCGTGGCGCTGGGCGGCCAGCTCGAGCACCTTGCCCCGCCCGATGTAGTGGGCGGCCGTCGGCCGCTCCCGGCGCTGGACGGAGCGCCCTACCACCGTAGCGCCGGCCGTGAGCACGAGCTGGGCCAACTCGTCCACCGAGCTCTGGGTGTTCCAGCGGCGATTCGCGCCGCGGTCCTTCCGCTCGACCGCCACCAAGTAGGCCCGCTCCACCGGCTCGGCGGTGACGTGCGTGACTCTGGCTATGCTCTCAACCCCCTTCGCCTGGCTCCGCTCATGGTTCGACAGGCTCACCATGAGCGGAGCCAGATTCGGCAGCCTGATCTCACCCTAAGTATAGCGCAACGGTCGAGGGGTGGGTGATCGACCCTCGACAATCGGCGCGGACAGTAGTAAGATGCTGAGCGGGGGCGATTCTAGCGTGCCGAGAGTACCTGCCAACGTTGCCGTTCTGCGCCGTGCCCTACTTGTGTGCGTCGCGCTGGTGATCGGGCCAACGGTGGTTGCCGTGTTGGTAGCCACGACCCTCGACGAGGAGGACCAGCTTCCAAGGTGGGTGACTGACCAGCAAGCGCTCATGGACGCCGTCGAGCACGACAATGCTCTCATCGATCAGGACCTGCTCAAGCCACAGGCCAGGGGAGAGTTCGGACCGTTCGTGCTCGTCGGGCCGGGGGACTCGAACGAGTCGGCGACCCGCGAGCGCTGCGACACACGAGCTGCCTACGGGCTAGACGCTCAACTCCCTCTACTGCCCCTTAAAGAGATCCTCTCCTCGCCTCTGACCATCCCCGAACTCTCGTCCAACGTGGCTATCGCTGCTGGCTGTGACGGCGTCGTAACCATGGTCAACGGTGGGTGGCTCATGCCAAATGAGTGGGGCGGCGACGAGGCGGTTGACGTGGTTGTTTATCTCGTCGGCTATCTGCCTTTCCGCCTGGAGTGGCAGCAGGCCACCGACCGAACCGAGTTTGGCAAGATCGATGGATATCCAGCCCTCATTGAACGCCCCATCCCAGGGACGATCATGGACCTCCCGCGGGAGGCCTACGTCCTCTTCGCTGAGCCCAAAGATGGCAGCCCAGGAATCATCTTCAGAGCTGGAGCGCCGTCTGTCGAAAGAGCCTCAAAGACCGTCATCTCATCCCTGGAGAAGCGGATAGCCGAGATGGGCCTCCCGCCGAATCCCTACAACTAGGCCCCGGGCACGTCCTAGCCGGTATCTCTAGCCGGTCCTATTCCCGCCACGCCTCCAGCCGACGCACCGCCTCCTCCAGCCGCTCGTCCGGCACGGTGAGCGAGAGGCGCACGTAGCCCTCGCCCGAGGGGCCGTAGCCCACGCCCGGCGTCACCACCACACCCGTCTCGTCCAGCAGGCGAGTCGCGAACTCCACCGACGTCTGCCCCTCGGGCAGACGGGCCCAGAGGTAGAGGCTGGCCCGCGGCGGCCGCACCCGCAGGCCGATCTTGGTCAGCGCCGCCACCAGGTGGTCCCGTCGCCGCTGGTAGACGGCGGTGTGCTCGGCGATGCAGTCCTGCGGGCCCTCCAGGGCGGCTATCGCCATGCGCTGGATGGCCTGCGGTATCCCCGAGTCCAGGTTCGACTTCACCCGCATCAGGGCGTCGATCATCGCCCCGTTGCCCACCGCCATGCCGATGCGCCAGCCGGTCATGTTGTAGGTCTTGGAGAAGGAGTGGAACTCGATGCCCACGTCGCGGGCGCCGGGGGCCTGGAGGAAGCTCAGCGGCCGGTAGCCGTCGAAGGCCATCTCGCTGTAGGGGCCGTCGTGGAGTACCGCCAGGTCGTGCCTTCGGGCGAAGGCCACCGCCCGTTCGAAGAACTCCAGGTCGGCCACGGCGCCGGTGGGGTTGTTGGGGTAGTTGAGCCAGAGGACCTTGGCCCGCCGCGCCACGTCGACCGGCACGGCGTCAAGGTCGGGCAGGAAGTCGTTCTCCTCGGTGAGAGGCAGGAAGTAGCAGTCGCCGCCCGCCAGGAACGTGCCGCGAGCGTACACAGGGTAGCTGGGGTCGGGCACCAAGGCCAGGTCGCCCGGGTCGATGAAGCACAAGGCGATGTGCCCTATCCCCTCCTTCGACCCGATGACAGGCAGCACCTCGCGGTCGGGGTCGAGCGATACGCCGAAGCGCTCCTCGTACCAGCGGGCGATGGCCCGGCGCAGCGCCGGCAGGCCCTCCGTCTCGGGGTAGCGGTGGTTGGCCGGGTCGCGGGCCGCCCGCACGAGCTCGTCCACGATGTGGGCCGGCGTGGGCAGGTCGGGGTCGCCCACGCCGAAGCTGATGACGTCGACCCCCTGCGCCCGCTTCTCGGCGATCTTCCGGCTCATCTCGGCGAAGAGGTAGGGCGGTAGCTGCTCGATGCGCTTGGCGAACTGCATGGGGCCTCTCCCTACGGGATGATCGTGATCTCTTCGGCGATGACGATCTGCGTCTTCTCCGGCTGGGCGAACTTCGCCACGTCCTGCGTCGTGGCTATCCCCACCGGCGAGGCGAAGGCCACCCGCGCCGCCGCCGCGTCGTCGAACCAGAGCTCCGCCAACCCATCGAAAGACGGCTCGCCCATCGCGAACGCCTCCAGCGTCGGGTTGATTACGTAGCGCCGCACGCCCTTCATCCCCTCCGCCAGCGGCGCGTGCACCTCCCGCCAGTAGCGCACGAACTCCTCGCGGCTCATGTCGGCTCGCTTGTGCAGCACCGCCAGAACCTTGATCATCATCATTTCTCCCACTCGCCGGCGAACACCCGCTCCGCCGGCCCACTCAGGTACACTTCTCCCCTGCCGTCCCACTCGATAGCCAGTGTCCCGCCTGGTAGAGTTATGTCAACTCGCTCCCCTACCAGACTGCTCAGGCGAGCCGCCACCACCGTCGCCGATGCGCCGCTGCCACAGGCCAGCGTCGCCCCCGCTCCCCGCTCCCACACCCGCGCCTGCATGCGGTCGCTGGCCAGGACCTGCGCCACCTCGAAGTTCACCCGCTGCGGGAAGAGGGGATGGTGCTCCACCAGCGGTCCCACCTCCTCCAGCGGGAAGGCGGCCACGGGCCCATCGAGAAAGTGGACGGCGTGGGGATTCCCCATCGAAAGGCAGGTCAGCCGCAGTTCGTGGCCGGCCACCGCCAGCGGCAGGTCCAGTATGGGCGGCTCGATCTCCACCAGCACCGGGACCTCCGCCGGCGCCAAGCGGGGCGCGCCCATGCTCACCCGCACGCGCTCCACCGTTCGCTCATCGCCGAAGGTCTGGGCCGCCAGCACGCCGGCCGGGGTCTCCACGTCGATACGCGCGTCACGGGGCCGGGCCCGCCCGCCCTCGACGGCGTACTTGACGATGCAGCGCAGGCCGTTGCCGCACATCTCCGCCTCCGAGCCGTCGGGGTTGAACATGCGCATCCGCACGTCGGCCCGCGAGGACGGCAGCACCAGGATCAGCCCGTCGGCGCCCACGCCGAAGTGGCGGTCGCACATTTCCCGGGCCAGGCGCGGCCAGTCGCGCTCGTCGCCCTGCGCTTCCAACAAGACGAAGTCGTTGCCCGTGCCGTGCATCTTGACGAAACGCATCTATGATTCCCGGAGTGCCGAGTCTCGCGTGATCTGGAGCTGGCCCAAGTGAATGGAGGCGTGCTCCACTACGTGCAGAATGGCCTCCCGCACCGATATCTCCTGCGGCTCGCCCTCGCCCCACAGCGAATTCGGCGGCAGGAGTCGGCGGCCCAGATCCGACGGCGCTAGGCCTGCCAGGGCCGCCTCGATATCGTCCGACAAGCGGCGGGCCCGCGCCACCAGATCTGCGGCGTCGCGGCCCGAGGCCCGGAACTCGGCCGGCCGATCCCGCTCGAGGGGTCGGCCGCAGGCGATTCCCAGCACAAACGCCCGGGCGTTGCCCAGGGTGTGCGTGGCGATGACGTAAACGCTGTTGGCCCCATCGATGGGCGGCCGCCAGTTCAGCTGCGCCTCGCTCAGACCCTCGAGGCAAGCACAGACGCGCTCGAGGAGCGAGCGGACCTGGCGGCTCAAGCTCTCTATCTCAGCGTCCATGACCGACGGCCCTCCCCAGGCCCAGCTCTGATTCCACAAGGCGCACCGCCTCCTGAGACGGCTCGCCCAGCGATACGTCGATCCACCGGATGCGTGGGTCATCCCCACGGAACCACGTCGACTGCTGCCGCGCCAGACGATGGGTCGCCGTCTTGATGCGCTCCACCGCCGCCGACAGGTCCAGCTCACCCGCCAAGTGCTGGCCCACCTCTCGATAGCCGATGCCGGACATGGACGGCAACTCGCGGCGATAGCCCATCGCCAGCAGGCCCCACACCTCATCCACCAGCCCCGCCTTCATCATACCGTCCACACGAATGTCGATGCGGCGGTACAGCTCGTCGCGGGGGCAGGTCAGGCCGAGGATGAGCGTGTCCCATGGCGGCGGCGCCTTCTCCTGCCAGAACGATATCGGGCGGCCAGTCGCCTGGTACACTTCCAGAGCTCGGATCACCCGCCGCACATTGCGGGGATCGATGCCCGCTGCCGCCTGTGGATCGACGCGCGCCAGCTCTCGATGCAGCGCCTCGACCCCCTCTCGGGCGGCCCGCCCCTCCAGGGAGCGCCGCAGCTCGCGCTGTGGCGGCAGGCGAGGCACTGTCCACCCCTCCAGCAGCGCCCACACGTACTGGCCGCTGCCGCCCACCAGCAGCGGCTGGCGGCCACGAGCCCAGACGTCCTCCAGGGCAGCGTTGGCCATCCCCAGATACTCCGCCAGGCTGAAGGGCTCGTCCGGGTCCACCACGTCGAGGAGGTGGTGCGGCGCCAGCGCCCGCTCTTCGGGCGCGGGCTTGGCGGTGCCGATGTCCATGCAGCGGTACACCTGCCGCGAGTCGGCGCCTACGATCTCGCCGTCGATGGCGCGGGCCAGCGCTACCGCCAGGGCCGTCTTGCCCGTGGCCGTGGGCCCGACGACGGCGATGAGCCTCCTCACGCCGTCCCCTTGAGACGCGCCGCCTCGGCCACGATGGCGGTGAACACATCGGCCTTGAGGCTGGCGCCTCCCACCAGGGCGCCGTCGATCTCTGGCTCCGCCATGAACTCGGCGATGTTCGCCCCGTCGACGCTGCCGCCGTATTGGATGCGCGCCCCCTGCGCCAGCTCGCCGCCGTAGAGCGACGCTAGCTCCCGCCGGATGAGGGCGATGGCCTCGTTGGCCATCGCCCCCGTGGCCGGGACGCCGGTCCCGATCGCCCACACGGGCTCGTAGGCCACGACAAAGCCCGACGAGATCCCGATATCCGCGAGCCCGCCGCGCACCTGGCGTAGCAGCACCTCCTCCGTCCGGCCGGCCTGCCGCTCGTCGCCCGTCTCGCCGATACAGAAGATGGGTCGCAGGCCGTGGGTCAGGGCTGCCTTGAGGCGACGGTTCACCGTCTCGTCTGTCTCGCCGAAGTACTTGCGCCGCTCCGAGTGGCCGACGATGACGTACTCGCAGAGGTCACCGAGCATGGGAGGGCTAACCTCACCCGTAAACGCGCCCTTCTCCTCCCAGAAGACGTTCTGCGCCCCCACCTTGATGGACGAGCCGGCCAGCGCCTCCCGCGCGAGGGCCAGGAACACGAACGGAGGGCAGACCACCTTCTCCACACCCTTCACCTCGTCGATGCTCTCCCTCAGGGCCTGGCACAGCTCGGCGGCCGTGCGTACCGTGGTGTGCATCTTCCAGTTGGCAGCGACGATGGGTGTCCGACGGCTCATAGATCACGCTCCATACTTGGTGAAACGGCCGGCGTGGGCCATGGCCAGCGGCATGGCCTCCGTGGCCGGAAATACTCCCAGAGAGCCCTGCTGGCAGTCCGATTCGTTGAAGGCGCGCGCCCGGTCGGGCTGGCACCAGCGCGACCGGAGGAGGAACGGCACCGGGTGCCAGGAGTGGGCCCGATAGGTCGACGGCGTGGCGTGGTCGCCGGTGACCATGACGACGTCCGGCTTCAGCGCCAGCAGGTCCGGGATGAAGGCGTCCACCTCCTCCAGCCGCTGCACCTTGCGCTGGAAGTCGCCATCCTCGCCCGCCGAGTCCGTGCCCTTGAAGTGGACGAAGAAGAAATCGAAGGCGCTCCAGTGCTCGCGCAAGGAGGCCAGCGAGTCGCTCAGCGAGGGCCCGGCCGGCAGGGCGGTCATGCCCGCCAGCTTCGCCAGGCCGCGGTACATGGGGTAGTAGGCGATGGCCGCCGCCCGCAGCCCGAACACCTCGGGGAACTGCGGCATGTCCGGTGGTTTCGCGAAGCCGCGCAGGAGCACCATGTTGGCCGGATGGTGTGGACGCAGCCGCTCCCGGGCCTGCTCCACGAACGCCCGCACCAGGGCGGCGGTAGCCTCGACCTCGGGCGCTTCGGCCTGCACCTCGAGAGGCGGGACGCCCTCCCTCTGCGGGTCGGTCTCGCTCAGAGCGTCGGAGAGGCCGTCGCCACGCAGGACAACGAGGAAGCGGTGCTCCCGCACGGGCTCCACGAACAGCTCCGCCCCCGCCAGCTCGATCGTGCGTAGCTCGGCGCAGAGGCGAGCGCAGGTGTCGGTGTCGATGCGGCCGGCGCGCCGGTCGACGACGCGGCCCGCCTCGTCCACGGTGCAGAAGTTGCCGCGGGCGGCCACATCGTGCGGTCCGAGATCGAAGTCGATGCCCACCGCCTCCAGGGCGCCGCGCCCAATGCGATAGCGCAGCGGGTCGTATCCGAAGAGCGAGAGGTGTCCCGGCCCGCTGCCGGGCGTGATCCCGACCCCCACGTGCTGGACGAGGCCGCAGATGCCATCCTCGGCCAGGCGGTCCAGGTGAGGGATGTCCCCCGTCTCCAGCTCCGTGCGGCGGGTCTTGGGGTGAGGCAGCCCGCCCAGGCCGTCCATCACCAGCAGGACGATCTTGGTCTCGTTTGGGACGACTACTTCGCGGATCAGGTCAAAATCCATGGGTGCTCCCGCTTACAAATGGGCCCAAGCGCGTGCCGCCAGCCTCAACTCGGCGATGAACCGCAACGGATCGGCGACGTCCAAGTGGATTGTCTTGAACCGACCAAACCTCCTTATCGCCTGGCGTCGCTTTAGCTCAAGGTCGACATGGGGCGATAGCGGCTTGTAGGGCCAGATCCATACAGGCCAAAAGCTGTGCCGGGCGTTCTCGTGAATTCTCTCCAAGTTGGAGTACGGAATCTCCGCAACGCGCCGCCACTCCTCACGCCACACAAAGAGGGGATGGCCCATGAAGATGTGGAGAGAGTCGACCTTCAGTTCAACGGAATTCCACTTCGGATTCGAGTACATCCAAATAATGAGCCGCATCGAGGCAAGCATCCCGCCGCCCCCCGCCAGAAAGGCGATGACAGCGGGATGCAACCGCAGCGTGGCGATCCCGATGGCGACGGTGGCCAAGATCAAGACGTCCCAGATCGCAAGAAACCATCTCGGGATCATTCCCCGCGCGTTCAAGTTGAAATAGAACCGTTCTGGCTGCACCGGTTGCCTCACGCGTCCGCCAGCGCTGCCACGCCCGGCAGCTCCCGTCCCTCCAGGAACTCCAACGCCGCGCCGCCGCCGGTGGACACGTGGCTGAACTTTTCCTCCAGCCCCAGCTCCTCCACCACCTGCACGGTCTCGCCGCCGCCGACGATGGTCGTCGCGTGCAGCTCGGCGATGGCTTTCGCCAGGCGGTGCGAGCCGCGGGCGAAGGCCGGGAACTCGATGACCCCCACGGGGCCGTTCCAGAGCACAGTCTTGCAGTCAGACAGCGCCCGGATGAAGACCTCCGCGGTCTTCTCGCCGATGTCCAGGATCTGCCAGCCCTCGGGCACAGCGTTCACCGACACCATCTGGCGGCGGGCGTCGGCCTCGAACCTGTCGCCCACCATGACGTCGGCTGGCAGCAGGAGCTGGACGCCGTGCTCCGACGCCCGCTCCAGGGTCCTGGTCGCCGTCTGCACGTGGTCCGCCTCCACCAACGAGGCGCCCACGTCGAACCCCTCCGCCCTCAAGAAGGTGCAGGCCATGCCCCCGCCTATGATCAGCCGGTCCACCTTGCCCAGCAGGTGCTCCAGCACCCGGATCTTGGTGCTGATTTTCGCCCCGCCGATGATGGCGGCGAAGGGACGCTCGGGGTCGGCCAGCGCCTGGCCCAGGAATGCCAACTCCTTCTCCATGAGGAACCCCGCTACAGCGGGGAGATAGGCGGCCACCCCGGCGGTGGAGGCATGGGCACGGTGGGCCGTGCCGAAGGCGTCGTTGACGTAGACCTCGGCCAGCGAGGCCAACGCCCTGGCGAAAGCGGGGTCGTTGGCCTCCTCCTCTGAGTGGAAGCGCAGGTTCTCCAGCAGGAGCACCTCGCCCGCCGCCAGGGCCTGGGCCGCCGCCTCCACCTCAGAGCCGGTGCAGCAGTCCGCCGTCTTGACCGGCGCCCCCAGCAGCTCACCCAGGTGACGGGCCACCGGCGCCATGCGCAGGGCGTCCACCGCTTTGCCGTCCGGCCGCCCCAGGTGCGAGCAGAGGATCAGCCGCGCGCCCTGCTGGCGCAGGTAGTCGATGGTGGGCAGCGCCGCTCGGATGCGGGTGTCATCCACCACGTGGCGGTCGGCCTTGTCCAAAGGCACGTTGAAGTCCACGCGCATCAGCACCCGCTTGCCTTTGACGTCGATGTCGCGGACGCTCTTCTTCACAGGACGCTCCCTCCTAGGTGAGCCGGCGTCAGGGTCAGCCGCCCCTCGGCGTGGCGCTCCACCTCGGCCCGGTCGAAGGGCAGCGGGTGATAGTCGCCGCGGGACCAGGGGCCGATCATGTCGGCGTAGTGGCGGCTGGCCGGGTGGCCCGACTGGCCGCCGGGCACGATGGCCAGGCTGCGGTTGAAGTCGCTCAGGTCGATGATCTGGCGATAGGAAGCGGTCGCGGCGTAGACGGCCCAGGGCCGCGCCCCGATGTAACAGGCGGCAGCGACGGTATCCATATCGCCGCCCACGGGCACGGGCCCGCGATTGAAGACGGGTCGCAACGCCCGCACGCGCCCCAGCACGTGCTCGAACGGGGCGTAGTGGACGCGGCCCCACGTCCAGCGCGACATGTCGTCCCCCAGTTGTCGCCGCAGCTCTGCCACGGCGTCGGTCAGGCTGTCCTCCATAACTTGGCCCCAAGTGCGGCCGGCGAACCAGTCCGCCGGCCGCTCCCGCACGAGCCGCAGCAGCCAGGAGGTGCAGCGCACGAAGTAGGTGCCGTCCGGGATGGCCGGGTGCACCTCTTTGCCCAGGAAGTAGTCGGTCAGGGGGCCCAGCTTCTCGCCCAGCGTACGGCGCAACAGGTTCAGATAGAAGGCCTCGACGATGGTCGCGGCCACGCTATCGGCCGCCACCCGGCCATCCCACACCCGCACGAAGTTCAGCGCCCGCTGAGCGTCTTCGTTCGCCGGATGGAGGCCCAGCATCTGCTCCGCGAGCTCGCGGGCGGGGATGGAGTAGACGTCGCCCTGGATGGTGCGGAAGTCGTCCGTGGAGAGCTTGTCCTTAGCCTGCAAGAGCTGGGCGATGCGCTGGGCACGGTAGCCGTCGATGTACTCAGCGCCGAGGAAGTAGGGGTAGTCGTTGTCCACGATCTGGTTGTTGGCGGTAACGACGTAGTGGCAGTCGGGATTGGCCACGGAGGGCAGCTCCTCGAAGGGGACGAAGCCCTTCCAGTCGTACTCACCCGTCCAGCCGGGCGAGGGCACCAGGCCGTAACCCTTGGCCCGCTGCGGCACCAGCCCCGCCATCTGATAGCCGATGTTCCCCTCCACGTCGGCGTAGACGAAGTTCTGCGGCGGCGCCGGCCACAGGCGCAGCGCCTCGCGGAACTCCTGCCAGTTGCCTGCCTGGTCTAGAGCGATGACGGCCTGGGCCTGCTGGCTGGACTCGGTGGCGATGGTGCGCAGCGCCAAGACCCGGTTTTCACCCGGAACGGCCGGGCCGATGACAGGCCCGTGGCGCGTCACGAGCACCTCCTCCACCACCGGCTGCGCCTGCCCGCGCACCGCTATCTCCTCGCGCAGCAGGTCGCCGTCCACCCAAACGCCCTTGTACTCGTACTGGCGGGGATTGTCGGGATTGATGCGCTCCAGGAACAGGTCGTCCCCGTCGGTCATGGTGGAGGTCATGCCCCAAGCGATGCGCTGGTTGTGGCCGGTGATCACGCCCGGCACGCCCGGCAGCGCGACGCCGGCCACGTTCAGGTCGCCGCCCTTTAGGTGCACCTGGTACCAGATGCTGGGCATCTGGAGAGGCATGTGCGGGTCGTTGGCCAGCAGCGGCTTGCCCGTGGTCGAGCGGCTGCCGTCGATCACCCAGTTGTTGCTCCCGCCACCACGGGTGCCCGCCAGCTCTTCCACTCTGCGCAGCTCGTCCAGCAGCGGCAGCCCCAGGCCAGCGCTCGCGGCGCCCGGCGGCACGATGACGGGCAGGCCCGCCGGATACAGCGGCTCCAACTGGGCCGCCGCCTCCGGCCCCAGCCTCTCCACCACCCACGAACGGACGATCTCGGTATCCCAGTTGCCCGACAGCATCCAGGCCACGTACTTGCCGATGGCCAGGCTGTCGGCGGCAGTCCAGGGCCCCGGCCGGAAGCGCAAGATGAGGAACTCCGGCGGCAGGTGCCTGCCGACCGTCTCGAGGAAGGCGTTCACACCGGCCGCATAGGCCTCCCCATACGATAGGCTCTCGGGGCTCGCCCGGCTCACTTCGGCCTGCGCCGCGCGGTGCAGCCCGACGCGCCGCAGGAGGCGGTCGGCTTCCACTGTTTCGGCCCCGAAGATCTCCGACAGCCGGCCGGAGGCCAGGCGACGGGCCAGCTCCATCTGCCAGAGCCGGTCCTGGGCCTGCACGTAGCCCTGGGCGAAGAGGGCATCCCGCACGCTCTCAGCGAAGACGTGGGGCACGCCCCAGCGGTCGCGGATCACCTCCACAGTGGCGTTCAGGCCCGCCAGGCGCAGTACGCCCCGCCTGGGCGGCAGGCCGCGCCTCAGATAGGCGTAGGCCAGTCCGCCCGCGGCTCCGCCCACCACCGCCAGCAGCAGTATCAGGTTGCGCACGGTCTTGACCAGCGACAAGACGTACCTCCTACGATTCCATCGCTCTGATCTTATCGACGCGGGTCTTGTGCCGTCCGCCGTCGAACTCGGCGCCCAGGAAGGCCCGCACGATGTCCTCGGCCACGCCGCGCCCTATGCACCACGAGCCGAGGCAAAGGACGTTGGCGTCGTTGTGCTGGCGGGCGTGGCGCCCGGCCCAGGTATCATGGCAGAGGGCGGCGCGCACACCCTTCACCTTGTTCGCGACGATGCTTACGCCGATGCCGCTGCCGCAGACAAGGATGCCGGCGTCGAACTCGCCCCGAGCCACCGCTTGCGCCAGCGGCCGCGCGATGTCCGGATAGTCCACCGGCTCGTCGCCCTGACATCCGAAGTCCACCCACTCGTGCGCCAGCTTCCCCAGCAGATCCTTCAGCCCCTCTTTCAGAGCGAACCCGCGGTGGTCGCTGCCGACGGCGATGCGCATGTCGCTCCTATGGCTCATCCGGAACCGGCACCAGATCCTCGGCCAGGGCGATGAGCGCCTCTGTGTCGTTTAGCGGGTTTGTCTCTTCTCCATCCTCCGACATCGGGACAGGGTAAAGCTCGATGGCCGTCTCGCCGAGGGTGACCACCAGCCAGCGGTAGGTCACCTCGTACGTGGGCGAGAGGTCATCGGTCTCGGAGTAGAGAGTGGCCGGTTGGCCCTGAACCATCACCTGCTCCTGCTGGATGGGGCCTCTCTCTTCCGGGCCAGGCCCAAACTGCGCCTGGCCCACCGGCGCCTCGCGGATGATCACGACCTCGCCGCCGCCGCGCAGGGTTTCCGAGGCATAGCGCAGCTGGGGCCAAGCCTCCGATTCCGTGTCCACGTCCCATAGGTACAACTCGAGCTGCCCTTCTGCGGCGCCCTCGTAGTTCTCGCCCAGCCAATAGAGCTCGAAGCCCAGCTTGGCGGCCTCCGCCAGCTTCTCGGGCGCAGTGCTGTGGGCGGCAAAGAGGGCGTCGGGCGAGAAGAAGTCCGACGGTAGGTCGTCCGGCGAGACGGCCTCCCACTCGAACCCGGCCAAGCTTAACACCTCCCCTTCTGTGCCATAGGGGTCAACGGTGCTCGACCGAAACTTCACCGGCAGCAGGGTTGCCTTGTCCAGTTCCACAGTAGCGACGAACATCCACCCGGGCCCCTTTTCGGCATGCGTGGGCTGCTTGGCCTCAAGAACCACTACCTCCCGGCCGTCCGCTGTGCTCTCGCCCACCACTCGTCTCTCACCAGCCCATGCCAGCCTATCCAGATACGCGGCGCCGACGTAGGCGAGGTTGTCGATGCCCCTAGCGCCCGACTCCTCGCGGTCAACGGCCGTGATGTAGAAGAAAGGCTGCGAGTCGTCACCCGACGCCATGTAATATGCGATTCGCCACTCTTCACCCGCCGCCACGGTCGACGAACTTCCTTCACCCTCCACGGACCGATGCTCCAGCCGGAACCGCCCATTGTCCGCGTCTATCCACGCCTCTCCCAGTGGCGTCCCCAGTCCTGCCGCGCTCTCTTCCCACTTCAGATGGCCGACCTGACCCGGCGGCGACACCGCCCGCAGGGCGCCCGCCGCCACCTCGTCGGCATCCGACAGATCGACCCCACCCCCACCTCCGCCACAGCTCGCGCCGAACCCCGCCACAACAGCCAGCGCCAGAGCGACAAGGCCGAGATTCCTCACCTGCCGTCACTCCCTATGCTGTCGCCATTCCCGTGCGCCCCAGCCGCTCGACGTCCACACGCGAGATTGCCCCTTCGCGCAGAACCACCGGCAGGCTGCCCGTCAGGCTCACCACTGTGGACTCTGGCCCGGCCCCGCTGGGCCCGCCGTCGATGATCAGGTCCACGGCGTCGCCCAGCTCTTGCTCCACCTCCTGAGCGCTGCGGCAGGCCGGCTGGCCCGACCGATTGGCACTGGTGCCGGTGATGGGCTCACCCAGGGCGCGGATGAGCTCGCGCAGAAAGGCGTGGTCGGGCACGCGCACGGCGACGGTATCGCCGCCGCCCAGCGCCGCGCTTTGGAAGGCGGGCGAGCGCCGTAGCACCAGGGTCAGCGGTCCGGGCCAGTAGTGCTGTGCGAAAACGCGGGCCAGGAACGGCACCTGCGCACAGAGGGGCGCCAGGTCGGCGGCGTCGGCCAGGAGGAGGGAGATGGCCTTCTCGGTATCCCTATCCTTAACCGCAAACACCCGCTCGACTGCTCGTTCGTCGCCGGCGGCCGCCCCCAGGCCGTACACGGTGTCCGACGGGTAGGCGACCAGTCCGCCGCCCTTGAGCACGGCCGCCGCCTCCACCAGCGCGCCCTCGGCGTCAGCCTTCACGATCCTGGCCATTTTCGGTAGTTCCGAGTATAGCACCCTCGCATAAGGCGGCCAAATTTGCTAGGGCGCCAAAGCGTTTCATCGATCCACCTTGACGCCCCCTGCCGCCGATGCTACCTTGTCCACAAGGAGCCCCCCATGCCAGATGAACCCAGCCGCCGCATTCGTACCAGCGACGATATCGAGGTCTCCACCTATCTGGAGATCGCCCGCGAGAAGGTGGGTGAGCTGCCCAGCGAGGAGGCCCCCGCCGTCGCGCCCGCCCGCCCGGAGGCCGTCGTGGTCCTGGATTTCGGCTCGCAGTATAGCATGCTCATCGCCCGCCGCGTGCGCGAGTGCCGTGTCTACTGCGAGCTCCTCCCCCACGACGCGCCCTGGGAGCAGGTGGAGCGCCTCCAGCCCAGGGGCTTCATCCTCTCCGGCGGGCCGGCCAGCGTCTACGATCCCAACGCTCCCCTGGCCCCACCCTACGTCTTCGAGAGCGGCCTGCCGGTGCTCGGCATCTGCTACGGCATGCAGGCGCTGGCCCACCAGCTCGGCGGCCGCGTCGCGCCCAGCGACGTGCGCGAGTACGGCCACGCTGTCATCTACCAGGGCGACCTCGAGGCGCCCATCTTCGCCGGCCTTCCGCCCTCCATGCCCGTCTGGATGAGCCACGGCGACCGGGTCGTCGAGCTGCCGCCTGGCTTCCGCTCGCTGGCCTACTCCGACAACTCGCCCGTCGCGGTCATGGGCAACGAGCACGGCGTCATCGGCCTCCAGTTCCACCCCGAGGTCGTGCACACGCCGAATGGCAAGGCGGTCCTCGAGAACTTCCTCTATCGCGTCTGCGGCTGCCGCGGCGACTGGACGCCGGGCAACTTCATCGAGGAGAGCCTGCGCCGCATCCGCCGTGAGGTGGGCGACGGTCGCGTCATCTGCGCCCTCTCCGGCGGCGTCGATTCGGCCGTAGCCGCCACGCTGATGCACCGGGCCGTGGGAGACCAGTTGGTCTGCATCTTCGTCGACAACGGCCTCCTCCGCCGCGAGGAGCCGGAGCGTGTCGTCGACACCTTCCGCCGCCACATGCGCATGAACCTGGTCCACGTCGACGCCACCGACCGCTTCCTGGCCCGCCTGGCAGGTGTGGTGAACCCGGAGGAGAAGCGCCACATCATCGGCGAGACCTTCATCCGCGTGTTCGAGGCGGAGGCCGACAAGCTGGGCCGCGTCGACTACATCGCCCAGGGGACCACCTACCCCGACGTCATCGAGTCCGCCGTGGGCTCCGGCGCCGCCGCCAAGATCAAGAGCCACCACAACGTGGGCGGCCTGCCCAAGGAGATGACCTTCACCCTCATCGAGCCCCTACGCTATCTGTTCAAGGACGAGGTGCGCCAGGTGGGCCTGGCCCTGGGCCTGCCCGAGGAGATGGTCTATCGTCAGCCCTTCCCTG
>Ga0315275_10001631_pt1 | contig 19909 bp, 13 predicted proteins | sample YL17G03_0_MG_FD_205557 | JGI IMG/M metagenome (GOLD analysis project Ga0315275, IMG submission 205557) | Sediment microbial communities from Yellowstone Lake, YNP, Wyoming, USA - YL17G03_0 | ecosystem: Environmental > Aquatic > Freshwater > Lake > Sediment | place: USA: Wyoming | collected...
GCCGAGCCTCCAGCGGGTCATGGCCTGCCGCGCGAGCGAGTTCTATGTCGAGTACCTGGCCTACGACACCACCGCCACCCCCCCCGACTACGCCTGGAAGAGCGCCGACCGCGATTTAAGGCCCGGCAACAACGTCGGATGCCCCCGCGCCATCCGCGTGACCATCGCCATCCACGACCCGAGCGACCGCAAGGCCAAACCCTCGACGGACCTGCGGTTCCGGGGCTATGCGATGCAGGAAGTCTTCTGGATCGGAGACCCTTGAAGCGAAGGAAATGACCAATGTCCAATGTCAAATGTCAAATGACAAGGCGCAGACGGCCGACGAGCCCTGCCGGCCGTTTATTTGACATTTGACATTTGACATTCGGCATTGGTGTTCACCGGTTTCTGAGCAAGGAATCGCGAAATGAGGCAGCCTGGTTCGGTCCTGATCGTCGTCCTCGGCCTGCTGGCCATCCTGGCGGTCGTCGGGATCACGTTCGTAACGATGAGCAGCATAGACCGGAGCACGGCGTCCAACTTCGCGCTTCAGACCCAGTTCGAACTGGCCAAAGACGGGGCCGTCGAGTTCGCCGTCCACCATCTCGCCCAGGACCTCTGGGAACTCAAGAACCGTACTTATACCACGATGCTCATGTCGGGCATCAACAACAATGACCCGTGGGACGCCCCCGGGGCGGACGACCCCTGGCTGGCCAACACCGTCGAGCCCGCCGCTGCCGGCTCGCCCCCGAAGTACCTCTCGTTCGGCGGCCGGACCGGCCTGCTGTACGGTATCTCGTTCGGCGGCATGGCGCCGCCGTCCGACGCGCCCGACAACCTCGGCACGGGCGTGACGGGCGCCAGGAACGGCATCTGGCTTCTTGAACTGGCGTTTCCCTACGAAGGCGGCCTGGTGCGCGTGAGCCTCACGATCCAGGACCACGCCTCACTCATCAACCTCAACGCCCACGGCAACAACGTTTCGCCGAACTCCTGGCCCCTCTCCGACATGATCGGATGGGGCTATTTCATCAGCGACGTGGATCCTGGGTTCGGCAGTAAAGTCGACATGACGCGCCTCCTGATCGGCGATACCTCGCGGCCGGGCCGCTGGGGCCCCATCAAGAAAGCCCCAGGCAATCCCAACGCCGGCGAAATCCTCTTCGAAAACCCCGCCGCCGCCGTCCCCTGGCAATGGGACGGCAAATACCCCTCTAATGTGATCGAAGGCGACTATCCGCTCGACCTCGACGAGGAATTCGACCTCCGCCGCATACCAAAGACGGGAGACCCCAAGTTCCCCACCCGTGTCGCCGGGGGATCAAACCCGATCATCGCCGGCCTCGTCGCCAATGCCAACCCGACACTGCGCCTGGCCTATACGACGGTCGGCTGGACCAGCGAGTGCCGCGGCGACTGGAACAGCGCCGGCCACATGAACGCCAGCGGCGAGGGCGCCTGGTCCGCTCGAAAGGCCGACCTCAACTACGACGACCCGAAGGCCATATATAACGCCATGGCCCTCGGACGCACCTGCCCCCTCAACGGCGATCACACCTGGGGCGGCCAGTTCGCCGCCAACGTCGCCGGGTTCCGCGACGGCACGAGCGGCTGCGGCATCAAGGGCTACGACCTCGGCAGCGGACCGACGTGCGCCGCCGCCTCCCGCCAGCCCATCCTCAGCAAGGTCTCCGCCCAGATGGATGGCGGCGCTCTTGACGGCCGGCAGCCTTGGAAGATCATGATACAGATCATCAGCCCCTGGAACAGCGACACCTACCAGAACGAGGCGCTTGGCCTCACCACCCAGGGCATAAGGTGCGAGGTCAACGGCACCACCGCCGGAAGCAATTCGGATCACATGCATGACCCGGCCCACGAGGCGCCAAAAGTCATCGAGGCCACCGGCATCATGGGCGACGAAGGCAAACCCTTGACCGACGCCCTCAAGACCTTGACCATCGTCTACAGTCCCGCCAACTACGCTGGGGACGTCACCCTCGACCAGCTGGAAAGCGAAGACATCGCCTTGCTGGCCGCCAACCCCCAAGGCGGCATCTATCGCCCGATCTGCGTCGAAACCGAGAAACGCGGCACGAACGCCCCACCGAACACCGAAACAACGGTCCTTTATGTGGGCCCATGGCAGAAGGGACTCAACGGCGACATTAACAGTTTCGCCCAGTCGTCCAAAGACCTGACTAGCGGCATCCCGATTCGCTTTCCGCGGTCGGTGGACGGATCGAGCAGCAACCTCCCGCCGCAGGCTCCGGCCGCAGGCAAACCCTTCAAAGCCATCGCCCGCCTCGGCGACATTGACCAGATTCTATGCCAGCCCTCCGGCAAGGGCCCCGCCGACTTCTGGCCGTGGGTCATCCGCGTCGCCAAGTCGGCCGGCAAAGACACCGAGATCGACCTGAAATTCAACTGGGATGACACCACGCCGCCCGGCGGCAGCAACGTCAGCCGCTTGAACGCCTCCAACGTCCTGGCGGTCGGCGGACCCTGGAAGGACAACATTGATAACGACGGCGACAACAAGAAGGACACTGATGACGCCGGCACCGGCAACTCCGCCACCGACCTCGGCCGCTTTGCCGGACCGGAACTCCGCGTCGCCGGCAAGGTCAACCTCAACACCGCCACCGACTCCACCTTCTGGGCGATGGAGTCGGGCCTGCGGCTGCAGTCAGGCTGCCTTAGAAGCCTGGCTGCGGCGAACCCTCGCCGCATCTTCCGAAGCATTGCCGAGGTCCGCTCAACCCTGCCCAAAATGGATTACGACCAGACTTCCAATCCAAACGCCCGCGGCTGGATCGAGCAGCGCGACGAGGCATTCAACCGCATCTCCAACATCGCTTCCATCCGAAGCGACACGTACTCCGTCTATGGAACGGTCCAGTACGGCACGATCGAGAAGTCTGGCGCCACTAAAACCTTCAAAGAGCTCCGCAAACGCAGGTTCTGGGCCCTCGTGGACCGCTCGCCGACGCTGGCCTACTCGCCGACCGACAGCAATTTCATCCCGCCCCGCGTCATGATCTTACAGTGGATGAACTAGTGCGGTTTAACTTTGCGTATTTGCGCGGCGGGTCTCCGTACCCGCCGCGATCGCAGTTCTATACTGGGTCGGCGCGGTGGGTGCGGAGACCCACCGCGCCAAGACCCAATCTTAAACCGCTATAGCCGGCCGGTTCCGCCGGCACGCGCCGCCGACCCTCGGCGATTTGTTTGTCGCCCACCGACCCGTTCCTTATAATCTTCCGCATGGACACCGTCCGCCTCGCGAGCCCGCACCTGCTGGCGATCCTGGTGCCGGTCTGGGGACTCATCCTCTTCATCGCCCTCCGCCCATACGGGCCGTATGGCCGGCGCCGCCCCGGCACACGCGTTCGCGCGGCGCTCGGATGCCTGGCGACGGGACTCCTCGTCCTCGCGCTTGCCGGCCCATCGCTTCGAGTGTCGCGCCTCGGCTTTTGTCCGGTGATCATCGTCGCAGACGTCTCGCCGAGCATGCAGCCTCGCAGCGCGCATGAGCCGGCCGCCGAAAGGCTGGCCCCTTACGCGGCGGTCGTGCCGTCCCACGAGATCGGGCTTGTCCAGTTCGCCGGCCGCGCCGTGACCGCCGCCGCCCCGCTCACCTCCGCGGCCGAGCGCCTCGCCCGCGCCGATGACTGGCCGCCCGATACCGCCGTCCAGGCCGAAGCCGCGACAGACATCGCGGCGGCCCTGCGGGAGGCCGGCGCCGCCATCCCCGGCCATACGGCCCGTAGGGGCGGGCGCGGCATAATCCTTCTTTACAGCGACGGGCGCGAGACCCTGGGCGACGCTCGAGCCGCCGCCACAGCCCTGGCGGCCGCCGGCATTCAGGTCCACGCAGTCCTGCCGACCTTCGCGCCTCGCGACTGCGGCATCACCTCGATCGCGGCGCCGGCCGAGGCGCCGCTCGACCGGCCGATCCAGATCGAGGTCCGCGTGGCCGCGACCGTTTCCGTGACCGCCACAGTTCGCCTCGAGCGGCGCCGGACCGACCCGTACGGGTCCGGTCTCAACAAGGACGGGCCGCAGGAGCCCCCTGGCCGCTGGGACCGGTCGGTCCAGGTGGACGCCTCGGCAGGCGCGACGCTCCTCTTCGAGGATTCGCCGCCTGCGGCCGGCGTTTACGAGTACCGCGCGGAAGTGGCCTCGTCCGCCGATGATTGGCCTGAAAACGACCGGGCCGCGTGCCTCGTCCGCGCGGGCGACGCGCGCCAGGTCATCTACGTCTATGGCAGCAGCGCGCCGAGCGGACTCCTGGCAATCCTCAAGCGCGACCTGTCGTCGGGCGTCACCGTGCAGCCGGCGCCGGCGGCGTCGCTCCGCCTTCCGGAGGTCGGCGGCGCGAGCGTCGTCCTCGACAACGTCTCGGCGTGGGCGCTCGGCAAGGACCGGGCCGAGGACCTCGCGCGCCGCGTGACGGACGGCGGACTGGGCCTCCTCGTGCTCGGCGGCGACTCCTCCTTCGCGGCCGGCGGCTACGGCGACTCGCCCCTGGAGGACATCCTGCCAGTCACCAGCCGCACGGGCAAACGCCGCCCACTGGAGATGGTCCTCGTCGTGGACTCAAGCGGCTCGATGAACGAGACCGTCGGGACTTTTAGCAAACTTACGCTCGCCAAGCAGGCCGTGCTCGCCCTGAGGCCCGCGCTTGGCGAGGGCGACCGCATCGGAATCGTCGCGTTCGCCGGCCAGCCGCGCATCGCCTCCCGCCTGGTCCCGTTATCCGAGTGGACGACCCTCGAACAGCGGGTCGTCGAAATGGTGGCCGGCGGCGGGACGCAGATCACTCCGGCCGTCGAGGCGGCCGTCGGACTCTTTCCGCCGCCAGGGGCCGAACCGAAACCAGAGCGGCACATCCTGCTCCTCAGCGACGGACGCAGCGAGGACTTCAACGTCCCGCGCCTCGTCGCCGCGTGCCGGATCGCCAAGGTCAGCGTCTCGACCGTCGCGACCGGCCAGGACGTGGACATGCCGCGACTCGAGCGCCTTGCTCGAGGAACCGGCGGCCGCATCCATGACGTGCGCGACCTGGCGCGGCTCCCCGAGACTTTCCTCCACGACATGACGTGGGCGCGCGGCGAGGGGCTACGACACGAATCGCTTCCGACCGTCTGGCGCCAGGTCGAGCCGATCTGGCGCAACGTCGGCGGCGCCCTTCCGCCAGTGGATGCGTACAACGAGACCTTCGCCAAACCGGGCGCCGACGTCCAGTGGACGGCCGGAGTTTTGCCATCCGAGAGCCGAACCGAAATGCCGCCCCTCCTGGCCACCTGGCAGCGCGGCCTCGGCCGCATCGCGGCCATGCCCTGGCCCGTGAGCGCAGCGGGCGATGCTTGGACGGCCGGCGATAGAATCGGGAAGGACCTGGCGGCCGTCATCGAGTGGCTCCACGCGCCGCAGGTTCCGACCGATTGGTCGGCGCGGCTCACGGAACGGGACGGCTCGTGGTGGGTCCGCGTCTCCGAAGTCTGGACCCGTTCCGGGGAGGAGCGGACCGACCGCATCGGCCAATCCTCGTCGCCGCTGGTTGCCGCTGTCTTCGGCGCAGGCGGCGGCTCAAAAGAGGAGCGGCGCAGCCTGGAGGCGGTCGGTCCCGGAATCTATGAGGCGCGGATCGGTCCGCGCGGTGGCCCGGCGGCGATGGTCGTCGTGCGGCGCGAGAACTCCGCGGCCGGCCAGACGGTGCCGGTGCCGGAGGTGCCGCCGCGGGAGTTCGATCCGAAGTCTGGACCCGTTCCGGGGCGGTTCGGCGCCGACCGCGCGGCCATGGAGCGAATAGTCCGCGCCGGCGGCGGCACGATCCACGCCGACCCGCAGACCCTGGCCGAGGCCATCCGGGACTTCGAGACGCGCGATTTCCTGCCGGTGGGCGTGTACCTGGTGTGGGCGGCGGTGGCGGTGGTCGCGATCCAGGCGGCATTGAGGCTGGCGGGACGGCTATAGCGTCGGGTCCAGCAGTCGGTCCGAGAAGTCGTTCTCGAAGATCACGACGATCACGCTTTTCCAATCGCCCATCACGTTGATGCGCCGGATTGCTCCGCGCAGTTTGACCGCGCGCGTCGGAGGACCGCCGCAGCGGGCGCTCGGGACCGTCAAAGCGACCCAGACTTCGCGCCCCTCGTAAAGCAACGGCCCTCCCTCACCGATGATGCGGATACCACCTGGTGCGATGTCCACCGCTCGGCCGCAGAATAGTAACCGGCCGGCCTTGTCCAGCAGGCTGGCCGGACAGGTCAGCGACGCACGCGAATGGCGCCGACGTTCGTGAACGCGCAGCATGAAGGATCCTCGCAGCGTAGGGGCTCTTCGATAAGGTCCGCTTAGGGGTGCGCGACGGCACTCATGTTATCGGCCCCAGGGACCACTCCGCTTCAGCGAATCACGGCCTGAAAGGGTCGGGTCAGACCCCCTAAGTCTTAAGGGGTCAGACCCCTTCTCGTCTGACCCCTTACCGCGCCAGGTGGATCACGAGGACCGCCAGGTCCGCCGGGCCGATGCCGGCGATGCGGGATGCCTGGCCGATGGACCGCGGACGGACGCGGGCGAGTTTCTCGCGGGCCTCGGCCCTGAGGTGCGGCACGGCGGTGAAGTCGAGGCCCGACGGAATCGGCCGGTCATCCATCCGCCGCGAACGCTCGATCTGGGCCTGCTGGCGGGCGAGGTACCCGGCGTACTTGGCCTCGATCTCGACCTGCTCGATCACTTCGGCGGTGACCCGGATGGCCGCGAGGTCCGACACCTCGGCCGCCAGGCTCTGCCACGTGACCTCCGGCCGCCGCAGGATGGCCTCGAGCGACCGTCCGCCGCGGCGAGTGCTCCGAAGAACATCCTGGACCTCGCGGATGCGCCGCTCCTTTTCCTGGAACCTGTGCCACGCTTCGTCCGCCACGAGGCCGACCTCGCGCCCGACGGGCGCGAGGCGCCGGTCGGCGTTGTCGTGCCTCAGGTGCAGCCGGTACTCCGCCAGGCTCGTGAACATCCTGTACGGTTCCTCGGTGCCCTTCGTGACGAGGTCGTCCACGAGGACTCCGAGGTAGGCCTGGTCGCGCCTGAGGACAATCGGCGACTTGCCGGCCAGCGCTCGGGCGGCGTTAATGCCGGCGAGGAGCCCCTGGCCGGCTGCCTCCTCGTAGCCGCTCGTGCCGTTGATCTGACCCGCGAGGTAAAGGCCCCCCACGACCTTCGATTCCAGGGGGCCTTGAGTCTGGATCGGCGGGACGAAATCGTATTCGATGGCGTAGCCGTAGCGGAGGATCGCGGCGCGCTCGAGGCCCGGAATGCCATGGACGATCGCGTCCTGCACATCCTCTGGGAGACTTGTAGATATTCCGTTGCAATAGACCACCGGAGTCGCGCGGCCTTCGGGTTCCAGGAAGACCTGGTGCCTGGGCCGGTCGGGGAACCGGACGATCTTCGTTTCGAGACTCGGGCAATAGCGCGGGCCGACGGAGCGGATCTGCCCCGTGTAGAGCGGCGCCCGCTGGAGGTTGGCCCGGACGAGATCATGGACCTCGGGCGTCGTTCCCGTCAGCCAGCACGACATGAAGGGGTCAGACGAAAAGGGGTCAGACCCCTTAAAACTTAGGGGGTCTGACCCCTTTTCGTGTGATCCCTTTTCATGCGCGAACGAAAAACGCGTCGGCTCGGGGTCGCCGGGCTGCTCCGCGAGGCGCGTGAAGTCGAGCGTGCGTCCGTCAACTCGCGGCGGCGTGCCGGTCTTGAGGCGGCCGAGCACGAGGCCCAGTCGCGCAAGGCTCGCCGAGAGTCCCTCGGCCGCGGGCTCTCCGATGCGTCCGCCGGGCCACATCTTCGGCCCGACGTGGAGGACGCCGCGAAGGAACGTGCCGGTCGTGAGGATAACGGCCCCGGCCGCATAGGCGCGGCCGCTCTCGCACCGGACGCCCGAGACCCGGCCGGCGTGAACGTCAAGGTCGCAGACGGTTTCCTCGAGAACGGTGAGGTCGGCCTGGCGCCGCAGTGTCTCCTGCATGGCGAGGGCGTAGGCCTGGCGGTCGCACTGGGCCCGGGGGCTTCGGACGGCGGGGCCTTTGCTGCGGTTGAGGAGGCGGTACTGAATGGCCGTGGCATCGGTCGCGCGTGCCATCTGGCCGCCGAGGGCGTCAATCTCGCGGACGATCTGGCCCTTCGCGAGGCCGCCGATGGCGGGGTTGCAGGACATCTGGGCGATCGTGCCCGAGCGGATCGTGAGGAGCGCGGTCCGTGCGCCGAGTCGCGCTGCGGCCAGTGCCGCCTCGCATCCGGCGTGGCCGCCGCCGACCACGATGATGTCAAATGACCCGTCGGACATAACCGCCCCGAGGCCCCCTGGCCGGCCGTCCCGCACGGCCTCCCGCCGGTTTCATAGATCCTCAGGGCGTAGGCCGGTGCGCTTGGCAATCCTGGCCAGCATTAGAGGACCGATTTCCTCGCGTTCGTGGAATGCAAAGACGCAGTCGGGCCATCCCGGCCGACTCAATATGCGATGGGAACCGGCACTTTGTCACTTGACCGACCAGCCGATGCGAAAGAGCGCCGCAAGGACGCGGTTCGCCTTGGCCGAGGGCCACTGACTCATGCCGATACCCCGAAGAGTTCACGGAGTTCGGGTATACTCTCCCCGTGGTCGAGGCGATCCGCGATGACGCGAAGCGCCAAGGCCTCAACCTTGGCAAGGGCCTGGGGCCGCGTCTTCCCATAGACCATCACGCCCGGAAGGTCCGGCACTTCGGCGATCCACCGGCCGTCTTTCTCGCGTTCGATCTCGATTTTCACGTGCCTATCTCCTGTCAATGCGAATATCAGATGAGCGGCCGCCGTGCAGGCGGTCCAGGCCGCCGACCGCCGCTAAAGACCTTCCGGCCGGCACAGGAAACGCTGCCAGCCCGCCTAACTATAGCCAAAAAGGCGTTGTGAGGCAAGCATTCCGATTCAACCTGATCAGGCTGGTTGCCCGTTGCTCGACGCCCGCCCGGTGGTTATCATGGAGGGCATAAGCCGTTCCCCCATATCCAAAGGAGCGCGCGATGCATCGCCTGATTATCGCCCAGGGGCACCAGGACCTCGGCCACCTCGCCCGCCACATGACCGACCTGGTGCACCGTGTCCTGGCCTCGGGGTTCACCGGGCCGAAGACGGCCGATTGGACGCCGGCCATAGACGTGTGCGAGGCGCCCGACCGGTACGAGGTCACGGTCGAACTGGCGGGGGTCCGCCGCGAAGATATCGAGGTCTACACAGAAGGGCACATGCTGACGATCGCCGGATGGCGCGGCGACCCGATGTCGCACGACAAGGTGTGCGTTCACCAGATGGAGATCGAGCAGGGCCAGTTCTGTCGGCGGCTGAGGCTGCCTGACGACGCCGACGGGGACAACGTCTCGGCCCGCCACAAAGAGGGACTGCTGGTGGTGCGGGTCGGGAAGCGGACGGCCGGGCCGTCGTCAACGTAGACATCCGAGGGGAGACAAAAGTGCCTGACGAAGTGAAAATCCATAAGCCGCCCGCCGAGGGCCTGCCCGCCAAGCCCATCGAGGGGATCACCGTCGCGAAGAACCTCGCGGTGATGCCCCTCAAGGACACGGTCCTGTTTCCTGGGATCATCCAGCCGCTGACGATCGGGCGGAAGAGGAGCCTCGCCCTCATCCAGGATGTGATGCTCGGCGACCGTGTCTTCGCGGTGGTCACGCAGAAAGACTCCGCGCAGGAAGAACCGCCGACCGACGGCCTCTACGGCGTCGGGTGCGCTGTGCGGGTCCTGAAACTCGTGCGGATGCCCGACGACAGCCAGACGGTGATCGTCCAGGCGCTCGTCCGGGCGCGCGTGGAGACTTTCACGCAGACGGACCCCTACTGGCGGGCCGACGTGACGCCGCTGCCCGACGTGCTCGGCCAGGGGACGGAGTTCGACGCGCTGGTGGTGACGGCGCGGCATCTCCTGGGACGGATCATCGAACTGTCGCCGCGGATTCCCCAGGAAGCCCTGGCGATGGTGGCCTCTATCGAGTCGCCGGGTCAACTGGCCGACTTCATCGCCGCCAACATGAACATTGACGTGCCCAGGAAGCAGACCCTCCTGGAAGAGCCGAACGTCACCGCCCGCCTCCGCATCGCCACGGAACTGATGCAGCGCGAAATCCAGGTCCTCGAACTGGCCACCAAGATCCAGTCCGACGCCCGCGGCCGCATCGAGGAAACCCAGCGCGAATACTACCTGCGCGAGCAACTCAAGAGCATCCAGAAGGAACTCGGCGAGAAGGACGAGAAGACCGTCCTCATGGAGGAGTTGCAAAAGAAGATCGCTCTGGCCGGCATGCCCGAAAAGGTCCAGGCCGAGTCCGAGCGGGAACTGGCGCGACTGGAGGCCATGCCGATCCAGTCGCCCGACTTCAACGTCGTCCGCACCTACCTGGAGTACATGGTCGAGATGCCCTGGTCGAAGAGCACCGAGGACCGCCTCGACCTCCGGGAGGCCGAGCGCATTCTCGAACACGACCACTACGGCCTCGAGCAGCCGAAGAAGCGGATACTTGAGTTCCTGGCGGTACGAAAACTCCGGGCGGACCTTCGGGGGCCGATCCTCTGCTTCGTCGGGCCGCCGGGCGTCGGCAAGACCAGCCTCGGCCAGAGCATCGCGCGGGCCATGGGCCGAAGGTTTGTCCGCATCTCGCTGGGCGGCATGCGCGACGAGGCGGAGATACGCGGCCATCGCCGGACCTACGTCGGGGCACTCCCCGGCCGCATCGTCATGGAACTCCGCAAGTGCGACGTCAACAACCCCGTCTTCATGCTCGACGAGGTGGATAAACTCGCTCACGACTGGCACGGCGATCCGACGAGTGCGCTCCTTGAGGTCCTCGACCCGCAGCAGAACAACACGTTCACCGACCATTACCTGGACGTGCCATTCGACCTGTCGCGTGTGCTCTTCATCGCGACGGCAAACCTGCTGGACACCGTGCCGCCCGCCCTCAAGGACCGCCTCGAGGTCATCACGCTGCCCGGGTACGTCGAGGACGAGAAACTGGCGATCGCCCAGCGTTACCTCGTGCCGCGCCAGCGGCGTGAGCACGGCCTCCGGGTCGGCCACTTGCGGTTTACGGCGGGTGGCCTGAGGCACATCACGCGGTACTACACGCACGAGGCGGGCGTCCGGAACCTGGAACGCGAGATCGCCGCCGTCTGCCGCAGCGTCGCCCGCAAGGTCGCCCAGGGCCGGAAGGCGTCCGTCGTCATCACCGCCAAGACCGTCGCCGAACTCCTCGGCCCTGAGAAGTTCCTGCCGGAGGTCAAACTCCGGACCCAGACCCCCGGCGTCGCCACCGGCCTGGGATGGACGATGTTCGGCGGCGACATCCTCTTCATCGAGGCCACCGTCATGCCCGGCTCAGGCCAACTGATCCTGACCGGGCAACTGGGCGAGGTCATGAAGGAATCCGCCCAGGCGGCGCTCTCCTACATCCGCTCTCGCGCCGAGCACTGGGCCATTGACTCGAAGGTCTTCCGCAAGAGCGACCTCCACGTCCACATCCCCGAAGGGGCGACGCCGAAGGACGGCCCGTCCGCCGGCATCACGATCTTCACGGCCCTGATGTCGCTCCTCACGCGGAGGAGCGTCCGGAGCACGGTCGCCATGACGGGCGAAATCACCCTGCGGGGCCTGGTCCTGCCGGTCGGCGGCATCAAGGAGAAGGTCCTGGCGGCCAAACGGGCCGGCATCCACACCGTCATCCTGCCGGACCGCAACCGCAAGGACGTCGAGGAGATTCCGCGAAATATCCGCCGCGACATGGCGTTTCATTATATTAGCCGGATGGAGGAGGCGCTCCCCCTGGCGATCGGCGACGGCCAACCCTTCTCCTCGAAAACCGCGAAGCCGGGCGCCGGCAGGGCGGCCTCGCGGTAGCCGCAGATCGGTCGTAACCCCTCCGTTACGGGGGCATCACTGAAGGTCGCGTGCGGGGTGCCCTCACCCCGCACGCAGGAGCGATCGTGGCGGTCTGGATCGGGGTGCGGGGTGGGGACACCCCGCACCCGGTAGATAGTCGGAGACCCCCGTAACGGAGGGGTTACGATAGGGTCCGAATTTCCTGTTGCAGGGCGCTAGCGGCCTTGTTAGCAGGGCGGGTGCAAAGGCATTGACTTTTCGCTCATATCGTATGGGGGTCGCACCAATGAGAACCCATTTCCGTTGGGCGACGTGTGCCATCGCTGCCGTGGTCCTAGCAGCCATGCTCTGGTCCCCGGCCGCGAGCGCCGACACCCTCAAGAACAAGCAAACAGGCGAGGTCATCAAAGGCACGCTCACCAACCAGAAAATCAACGGCAGGAACATCTTCAAGTTGGACACCGGCGGGACGAAACTGATCAACCCGGATGAATGGCAGGCGGTCCAGGAGGCCGGAGCGCCGCCGATCGGCGCCGCCCCGATGAAGCCCACAGCGCCGGCGGCACCCCCACTGCCGACGACTACGCTCGGATACATCATTCCGATCAACGGGCCGATCTTGACGAGGGCCTTGATCGAGGCCGTCGAGAAGGCCATCGGTGAGGCCCGGACCAAGGGCGCCACTGTCGTCATTTTCCGGATGAACACGCCTGGCGGCCGGCTCGACCTCGGCGACGAAATCATCCACATGATCGAGAAGATTGATTGGGCGACGACCGTCGCCTGGGTTTCCGGCGACCTGAAAGAGGCGCTTTCCCTGGGAGCGTACATCAGCCTCTCAACGCACAAGATTTACCTGGCCCCGGGGACGACCATCGGCGCCGCGACGCCGTACAGCATTTCAACGGGCTCCGCCAAGGTGGACGAAAAAATGATCAGCGCCTTCCGGGCCCGATTCCGCAGTCTGTGCGAGCAGCGCGGACACGAGAAGGCCGTCGCCGACGCCATGGTGGACGGCACCACGTCGCTCGTCGAGGCCTGGATGGACGGCAAAAAGACCGTCGTCACGGCCGACGACGCCAAACGCCTGGAGGAGCAGTACAAGGGCAACGAGGGCAAGTTCAAGCGAGGACGGACGATCAACGAGCCGGGAAAGCCCATCACGCTCACGTGCCAGGAGGCGCTCGATTACGGCATCTCCAACGGCATCGCGGCCGACGAGAACGAACTCATGGCCAAGTTGGGGTACGACCGATTCCAGACCGCCAGCGCCAACTGGCTGCTCACGTGGGTCGAAAAAGTGGGCAACGAACGCAAGGCCAAGGTCGAGAAACTTCGGACCGAATTCAACATGAACTTCGAAAAGGCCCTGGCCACGGCGCCCCAGACCAGCGGCGGGGCCTGGTCGCGGACCGCATGGACGACCGCCACAGACAAGGCCCTCGAATACCTGCAAGAATGCGCGAGGACCCTCAACGAGATCGAAAAACTCTCCAAGGACAAACGCTACGACCTCCCGATCCCACAAGAAGCCATCAACGACATGAAGGTTAACCTGGAGGGCCTGAACGCGCGACTCCAGAAGGACCGCGTTCCCGGCCGCTAGGGCGGCCCTTACGGCAACTCGTTCTCGTAAACGATCTGCGTGCGGACGGGGTAGTCGCGGAGTTTCTCGCGGCCTTTGAGGAACGATAGTTCGATCAGGAATTCCACGCCGAGTATTTTCCCGCCCGCCTTCGCCACCATCTCGCAGCAGGCGGCCATCGTCCCGCCGGTCGCAAGGAGATCGTCCACCAGAACGACGCGCGCCCCCGGCGAGAGGGCGTCGGTGTGCATCTGGAGCGTGTCGGTTCCGTATTCGAGTTCGTAGGTCGCGGAGACCGTTGCGGCCGGAAGTTTTCCCTTTTTGCGGACCGGGACGAACCCCGCCCCGAGCGCGAGCGCCACGGCGGCGGCGAAGATGAACCCGCGCGACTCGGCCCCGATCACCAGGTCCACGTCGCCCTTGCGGTAGGGCGCGGCCATGCGGCGGACGGATTCCTTGAAGGCTGCCGCGTCCGCGAGAAGCGGCGTAATGTCGCGGAACAGGATGCCGGCCTTCGGAAAGTCCGGGACGCTCCGGATCAGGGCCTTAAGGTCAACGGGTGCGGCGCGGGGGCTCATGGGCGGATCTCCTTGGCGGGGATGTCCGGGCGGATGCCCCGGAGGGCCTCACTCACGTCACGGCGACGCGGGCGTCGCTTTCCTGGCTCTGGATGGCGTCGTTGATACATTTCAACGTATGTCGTTCAATCTGTCGTACTCGCTCTCGCGTCAGGCCGACTTTTTCGCCGATTTCCTTGAGGGTCATCGGCTCGCGGCCGTCGAGGCCGAACCTCAGGCGCAGGATCTCACTGGCCCGCTCGTCAATGGACGCCAGGAGGTCCCTGACGGCCTCGGTCCTGCGGTTATCGAGGAGCACATCGGACGGCGCCCGCGTCCCCTCGTCCGCAACCATCTCCGAGAGCGACCACTCCGCGTCGTCCGAGACGGCCTGGAAGGGGGAACTGAACGCCCGTGCGGCCCGCGCGATCACCTCCACCTTGCGCCGCGAGATGCCCATGCCGCGCGCGATCTCCTCCTGGCTCGGCGGCCGGCCCATCTCGCAATGCAGCACCGCCCCCGCACGGCGCCACTTGTTGATCATCTCGACCATGTAGGCGGGGATCTCAACGGGCTTGACGGCGCTGATGAGGCTTCGCTTGATGGACTGGCGAATCCACCACGAGGCGTAGGTCGAGAACCGGCATCCTTGCGACGGGTCGAACTTCTCCACCGCCCTCAGCAGGCCCAGGTTCCCTTCCTCAATCAGGTCCAGCAGCGTGAGGCCCCTCCGGGTGTAGATCTTGGCGATCGAGACCACCAGGCGCAGGTTGGACCGGATCATCTCGTCGCGGGCCTGAAGGTCGCCCTTGCGGATGCGCCGGGCCAGGGTGATTTCCTCATCCGCCGTCAGCAGTCGCGCCTGGTTAATCTCGCGCAGGTACAACTGGAGACCGGAATTCATACGCACACCCCTCACTGCCTTCGGCCCTGATAGGCCAACCAGACGTGAGCCGCCCTCATGCGTCAGAACTCCGCCCCCCGGAGGCGCTTCGTCCGGTCCGACAATGAAACGAATCTGCGATGAACATGTACCGACAGTGCATCAGAATTCTATCTTCCGGACCCCGATCAAATCAAGACCTTTCGCGGCCCGGAGCCGGAATAATTTTGCGGCGGCAACGCCCCGCCAGACCCGTCTGCCGCCGCTTCCGGATTCGCCCCGCCGTCGCCCTTCGGGCTATGGCGGGCCTCGCCGGGACAAGCCCGCGGCGGCCTCACGCCTTCGCGTCGTCCGATTCAGGCTCGGCCGCTTCCTCATCCGGCGGCTTCGTCTCCTTGGCCTGCGGCAGGGCCGTGCCAAAGAGAACCGGTCCGCCGCCCTCGGCGCCTTCTTCGTCCTCGGGATGCTGGATGCCGCCCAGCCGCGGCGGTTCCCGCTCGGCCTCGGCGACCGGGGAACTCTGAGCCTCTTCCTCGGCGGCCCACTGGACGCGCTTCAAGGAAAGGCCGATCTTCCGCTCCTCTGCGTCCACCCGGAGAATCTTCACGTCGAGTTCCTGGCCCGGCTGCACGACCTCCTCGGGGCTCTCCACCTTGTGGTCGGCCAACTCCGAGACGTGGAGCAGGCCTTCGAGGCCCGGCTCCAGTTCTACGAAGACGCCGAAGTTCGTGACCTTCGTGACCTTGCCGTGGACGACCGCCCCCGCCACGTACTTCTCGGGGATCTTCCGTTCCCAGGGGTCCTCGTCCAGTTGTTTGAAACCCAAGGCGACGCGCTTCTTGTCCTGGTCCACGCTCAGGACGACGCACTTCACCTTCTGCCCCTTCTGGAGCACCTCGGAGGGGTGCCCGATCTTCTGCGTCCACGACATGTCCGTGACGTGCAGAAGACCGTCAATGCCTTCCTCGATCTCGACGAACGCCCCGTAATTCGCCAGGTTCTGGACCATACCCTCGATCAGCGTCCCCGGCGGATACTTCTCCTTCACGAGCGTCCAGGGATTCACCTCGGTCTGCTTCATGCCGAGGCTGATCTCCTGCTTGGCCTTGTCAATGGCCAGGACGACCACTTCGATCTGTTCGCCGGCGTTGACGACCTCCGACGGGTGGTTGACGCGGCGGGTCCACGACATCTCGCTCACGTGGACGAGGCCCTCGATGCCCTCCTCCAGTTTCACGAACGCCCCGTAGGGCGTGATGTTGACGACCTCGCCCTTCACCTTCGACCCGATGGGGAACCGGACCTCGACGTTGTGCCACGGCGATGCCGTCTTCTGCTTGAGGCCCAGGGCCACCTTTTCCTTTTCGCGGTCTATCGAGAGGATCTTGATCTGGACCTTCTGGTCGATCGCGACGGCTTCGCTCGGATGGCCCACGCGGCCCCACGCCATGTCCGTGATGTGCAGCAGGCCGTCAATGCCGCCGAGGTCCACGAACGCCCCGAAATCGGCGATGTTCTTGACGACGCCGTCGCGCATCTGCCCGACGCGCATCTCCTCCAGCAGCCGCTGCTTGGACTGTTCCCGCTCTTCCTCGATCATTCGCCGCCGCGAGACCACGATGTTCCGCCGGTCGGCGTCGATCTTCAGGATCTTGCAGGAGATTTCCTGACCGATGTAGTGCGACACGTCCGCCGGACGCCGGATATCCACCTGGCTCGCCGGCAGGAACACCGGCACACCGATGTCCACCAGGAGGCCGCCCTTGATCTTGCGGCTGACGCGGCCCTTGACGACGTCGCCCTCGTGATACTGCGTCAGGACGCGTTCCCAACCCTTGATCCGGTCGGCCTTGCGCTTCGACAGGATCACCAGGCCCGTCTCGTCCTCGACCGCCTCCAGGAGGACGTCCACCGCCTGGCCGACCTCGACGTCGGCCCCGTCGAATTCCTCCAAGGGGACGCTGCCTTCGCTCTTAAAGCCCACGTCAATGACGGCTTCGCTGCCGATGACGCGGACGACCTTGCCGGCCACGACGCTGCCCGGCTCGAACGCCTTGATGGAATCTTCGTAGAGTTGCTTTAACCCGTCTTCCTGCTTGGCCTTACCGAGGGCTGCCTGGACTTCCTTTTCGATCTCGGCGTCGCCTAGTCCGTACTCCCGTTCAATCCTGCTTTTGAGCATTGAGGGTGCCTATCTCCCGTGTCCCGATGGCGCAGCAAGGTTTTTGGAGCCCGACCGCCGGGCGACTTGCCGCCCTCTTTTCGAAGAGGCGCCGCGGACCTCCGCCGGCCCGCGAAAGGGCTTTATTATCCCCCCGGCCCACCCCATTGCAAGACCTTATTTCGTTTCGCGGGACGAGGGCGGGTCTGCAATCCGCAATTGATCGGCCTTTCATTTCGCATTTCGCACTTAGAATATCCGCCCACTGGACACCCCGGAGCGCGGGACATCGCCGCGTCTCCCCCGGGTTGTCATCCTGAGGTCGTCGCGGCGACCGAAGGATCTCGCTGTGGCCTTGGCCGTTGCCTGCATTCTCCATTCTGCATTCTGCAATTGAGCAGAATCTTACGCTTGGAATAATGAACGGGGCTTGTCGGCCAGGTACTCGTGCAAGCAATGCGGCCGCGTGTCTCCCTTCCGCGGCGCCGTTTGCCAACCGCAGGTAATCCGTTAGTATGCAGGCCGCGGCGCGTCGCGGCCAACCTATTCAGCCAGGTCGCGGATACGTTGGCAGACGGCGTCAATGATCCATTGCGGGGTCGAGGCGCCTGCGGCGATGCCGATGCGGCGGCGTCCGGCCAGGTGCTCCGCCGTCACTTCCCCCGCGTGCTCGACGTGATAGGTCGGGACGCCGCGCGAGGCGCAAATGTCGGTCAGGCGATTCGTGTTGGCGCTGTTGCGTCCGCCGATGACGAACATCACGTCCACGCGGCCGGCCAGTTCGGCGGCGGCCTCCTGGCGTTGGACCGTCGCGGCGCAGATCGTGTTCACTATGCGGACTTCCTTAAGGTCGCGCGACTTCAGTGCGGCGGCGATGCGGCGGAACTCGTCGGGTGAGAACGTCGTTTGCGCCACCAAGGCCACGCGGGCCGAAAGGTCCGTCCGGCGCACGGCCTCGATGCTCCCGACAACGATGGCCGCAGGCGCGTAGCCGCGGATGGCCCGGACCTCTGGATGGGCCTCGTCGCCCGCGACGATCACCTGGTATCCCGCGTCCTGGAGTTCCGCGGCCAGGCTCTGGGCGCGGTGAACGAGAGGACACGTGGCGTCGAGAATCCGCAAGCCTCGCCTGCGGGCCTCGGCCACGACGTCCGGCTGGAGACCGTGGCTGCGGATGAGAAGCGTCCCTGCGGCGGCCTCGTCGAGCGACTGGATGATGCGGAACCCTTTCTCGGCCAGCCGCGCGACTTCCTGCGGATTGTGGATGAGCGGTCCGAGGCAATAGACGGGCCGGCCCTCGGCGATGGCCTGCTCGGCCAATTCGAGCGCCCTGCGGACGCCAAAACAGACGCCGCTGCCGGCCGCGACCTCGATGGTGGGCTGGTTTGACATCGCGTGGCTACCGTGACTGCTCATCCGCTTGCCTCGTACGGAAATCCTCGCGTTCTTCCGCCCGCGGCTCGAAAATCACCCGCGGCTCGAAACCTTAACCTATGGTCCGCCGCGCGGCTTGCGTCGGAGTTCGGCCTGGAGGTCCAGCATCCGCTGCCGAAGGATGCCCATGAGGACCTCCGGATCGCCCGCAGCCGCCTCGGCCGCCGAGAGGGCCTGCCCGTAGATCACCCGGATGCGGTGCGGCCGGGGAAGCAGGCAGGATCGCGGCCAGGCCTCGAAAGCCCCGTCAATCACCATCGGCACCACGGGAACCCCTGCCCGAGCGGCAATTGCAATCGGTCCGCCCTGGAGCGGTCCGATGGAGCCGTCGAGCGTCCGCGTCCCTTCGGGAAACATGAGGACGGCCGCGCCGCCCTCCAGACGCCGGAGCGCCTCGCGGACTGCGCCGAAGTCGGCCGCCCTGCGTCGGACCGGAAACGTGTAGAGGCTCCGGATGACCGCTGCAAACGGCTGAAACCGGAAGAGGGTTTCCCGGGCCATGGGATGGAGCGGCCGGCCGAGGCCGACCGCCGCAAGAATCGGGTCGAGGAAACTCTGATGGTTCGCAATCACCAGGACACCGCCCGTGCGCGGCAAGCGCTCGCGGTGGTCCACGCGCAGACCCAACAAAGTGATGCAGAGGACCCGCGCCACCTGCCGGAGCGTCGCGTACCAGGCGTGCTGAAGCCGGTTCACGTCGCCTCCTTGTCGCCCTGGGCGATCCGAGCAGACGGGACGCGGCGCTGGACCTCGGCCAGAAGCGTCTCGATCATCTCGGCGATGGTCGTGTGGGTGGTGTCCACGTGGACGGCGCCTTCGGCGGGCTTCAGGGGGTCGGCGGCGCGGGTCGTATCGCGGCGATCGCGCTCGCGGACCTCCGCCAGGACCTCGCGGAACGACTTATATTCGCCGCGGACCTCAAGTTCCAGTTGGCGGCGGCGGGCGCGGACCTCAGGGTCGGCGTCCAGGAAGAACTTCACGTCGGCGTCGGGAAACACGGCGGTCCCCTGGTCGCGGCCCTCGGTGACGACGCGGCCGGCGCGGACGGCAAACTCGCGCTGCTTTTCGACCAGTGCGCGGCGGACCTCGGGCGTACGCGCCAGGTAATGCGAGTGCGTGCTCACGCGGTTCTCGCGGATCGCCTCCGTCACGTCGCGGCCGTCGAGGCGGACGCCGAGCGCCCCCGGCTCGCCGTCCAGGGCGATGGCGGTCCTCTCGGCCATCGCCGCGAGGGCCTTGGGATCCTCCAGGTCCACGCCGGCCTCAAGGGCCTTCAAGGTCAGCGCGCGGTACATGGCGCCCGTGTCAAGGTGCCTTGCGTGAAGCCGTCGCGCGAGTCCGGCCGCCGCGGTGGTCTTGCCGCTGCCCGATGTGCCGTCAA
>Ga0315275_10001632_pt1 | contig 19908 bp, 22 predicted proteins | sample YL17G03_0_MG_FD_205557 | JGI IMG/M metagenome (GOLD analysis project Ga0315275, IMG submission 205557) | Sediment microbial communities from Yellowstone Lake, YNP, Wyoming, USA - YL17G03_0 | ecosystem: Environmental > Aquatic > Freshwater > Lake > Sediment | place: USA: Wyoming | collected...
ATCTGTTGGGGTACGGGCGGGTGGCCTGGAGATAGACGTTATGAGTTATTGAAACCAGTAGCAGATACTGCTACCGCAGAATGGACTGAATCTACTGGAACTGATCATTGGGAATTGGTAAATGAAGTTCCATATTCAGAAACTGATTATGTATATACTGGTACTAATGATTTAGACGATCTTTATGAAATGGAAAATTGGACTGGTACTGGAAAAGTTCCTATAAGTGTAATAGAATGGGTTGCTGTGAAGAAAGATTTAGCAGATACCAGTACGATAAAACTTCTTGCAAATGAAGGTGGAGATACGTTAGAGTCTGCGAGTTTATTCATTAATACTAGTACTCAATGGACGTTCCATGAATTTACTACAGCTCCTGACGGAACTGCATGGGATGATACTCATATTGATAACCTTAACTTAGGGATAAAATCTGTTATATAATGACCGAAATTAGGGCTAGCTCTGTTGTTGCCGAAGTCACCGAATATCCTAATCAGGTTATTCGAGTTAGTTCTGTTGTTGCCGAAGTCACCGAATATCCTAATAAGGTTATTCGAGTTAGTTCTGTTGTTGCCGAAGTTAATGACTATCCCATATCTAGAATTAAAATAAGTTCCGTTATAGCGGAAGTTAATGACTATCCCATATCTAGAATTAAAATAAGTTCCGTTATAGCGGAAGTATGTTGGACTCCTGGAAAAACTTATGTAAGTTCTGTTGTTGCTGAAGTAAGTCATGAAATCTCTAGTATCACTAAAGTAAGTTCTGTCGTAGCAGAAGTAGATCTCACAGTTCCTAGTATGATTATAGTAAGTTCTGTTATAGCAGAAGTGGTATTTACTTATACTCCGGCACTTCCTTGTACAACTACTATTGAACAATTCGAGTCTATATCTACACAATATTATCTAAAACTTTTGGATCATTCAGGAAATATGTTGGCTATATTTGATGTATGGAGAAAATTATCTTATTCTACGGTAATAAGAGACGTAGGAGAATTTTCTATAGAGTTTGAAGATAACGGAGACACAAGACTTACATATTTTGACACGGATTATATAATCGAAGTTTATAGACAAATACCTGGATGCGGCGTAACCTGGTACGTAGATTTTAGAGGATTTTGCAGAAAGTTTTCAGGAGCAAAAACTAATACCGGAGAAAATATATTTGTTGTATCTGGATTTGATTTAAACGATCTTCTGGTACGGAGAGTTATAGCCTATAGAGAAGGTACTATAAGAGCTGAAAAAAGTTGTCCTGCAGAAACTGCTATAAAGGAGTATGTGGAAGAGAATTGCGGTCCTTCAGCAACTCCTGATCTACGTGGAGTAGCTACTAGCGACTCGGTAGGAGTATTAGGTACTTTTCCAGGATTCTCTGTGGGTACAGATGCCGGATTAGGAGTCATATGGGATGGAATACATGCGTTTGATAGTTTACTAGATTCTATACAAGATATAGCTAATTTTGCTGACATGGACTTTGGGGTTTTTTGGAATGGAAAAGTATTATTTGAATTTAGAACATTTGCAGATCAATACGGAGACGATAAAACAAATACTTCCATAAGTGTAAGTACAGGAAAAAATATTTATGGAAATTATCCTATAGTTATGTCTGTAGAGGCTGGAAATGTAGTAAATTCAGAGTATACTTTAGACAGATCCTCAGAAAAGAATGTTGTATTAGTTCCTGGAAAAGGAACTAGAAGTACAAGAAATCTGGAGCATGTTAGTGATCCTACAAATACGGTACAATCTCCTTGGAATACTTGTGAAGTAGTTCGTAACGGTAGCAGTCTGGATTACGCCTATCAACTTAAAGCCTTCGGAGAAGAGCAGTTAAGAGACCTCACTTTTAAAGAGTTGTTTGAATTCATACCGTTGCAACAACCTAGTTGTCTTTATGGAAAACATTATTTTGTGGGAGATAGACTTACAGTTCGTCACGGAGACATATATAGAAATAAACGTATTACTTCTGTTAATGTAACAGTAACTTCCGATTCTCAGGAAATAGAATTACAGTTTAAGGACATACCGTAATGAATAGATATTCTGGATTCGACAAAATGCTTCACGATCTGGTAGAAGGAATATCTGATCTTGCAAAAAGATTACGGAGATTAGAAACTACTCCTCATGGAGATGTATTCGGTCCTTCCGTAGCCGCGAACAATAACATAGCAGTCTATGACGGTACTACTGGTAAGATTATAAAAGATGGAGGAGTAATTGTTCCTGGAGGAGGGTTGGGGGATGTTGTAGGTCCAGCCGGAGCCGTAGATGGAAACCTCGCAGTTTTCAATACCGCCACCGGTAAGATTATAAAAGATGGAGGAGCAGTTCCTACAGGAAATGTTGTAGGTCCTGCAATATCGGTCGATGATGACATTGTTACTTTTGACCTTGCTACCGGAAAATTAATTCAGGATAGTGGAGTCAAGATAGCAAATCTAATTGCTGACCCTGCAACTCCAGAGAAAGGTGATATCCTTTATTGGGATGGAGCAAATTGGGTTAGACTTGCTCACGATTCAAGTGGAAAATTTCTAAAAACAGGTGGTCATGGTGCTAATCCGAGTTGGGATTCTGTACCTGCGGCAGGTGTTCTTAGAAATGGGAACACTACCGATCATCATTTAGCGGTATGGAATGGTAATAATGCTGACAGCATAGAAGATGGTGGAACTCCGGCATTAGGAGATGTGGTCGGTCCAGCAGGGGCTACAGGAGGGCATGTAGCTACCTTCAACGGTGCTACTGGTAAGTTGATACAGGATGGAGGAGCATTACCCTTAGGAGACGTGGTAGGACCCGCCGGTGCTACCGGTGGACATGTCGCAACCTTTAATGGTGCTACCGGTAAGATTATACAGGATGGAGGAGTTCTTCCTTTAGGGGATGTAGTTGGTCCAGCAGGAGCAACTAATCATAATATCCCTATTTTTGATACCGGAACTGGAAAATTAATAGAAGATAGTGGACATTCATTATCTGAATATGCTCTAACAGCGCATGATCAGAATGCAAATACAATCATTATTCCAGGAGGTATTGGTACTCCATCTTTCGACGATTTATATGATTGGTTTACGAATACCCGTTCTTCTGGACGATTAACTGGTGGGGTAGTTACACCTCACACAGCGGGTGGTATAAATGGAAAAATAGATGTATCAGAAATGCAAGGATTGATATTTACTACTGATGCACAGGGTGGGAATTTAGTGTATTATAAGAAGGCTGCGGTAAGTAATGCGGTCACTCCTACTGATTTAAGTGTTAGCTGGATTTATCTTGATTATGACGGAGGAAGTCTTACCTACAAATCTACTGTTTTGCGTACAGACATTCATGAGTTCAACCATTTTGTTATAGGTCGTGTTTGGCGAATGGGTAATGTAGTAGAAGTACAATCCTATGGACATAGTATATATAATCAAGATAGAAGAATTCACAACCGTTTGATTTTGAAATATGGAAATATGGATAGAGTTAGTGGAGCTGTTATATCTGCTCATGCTACCCCATTGAAACTTTCGGTAGACATAGGATCATGGTATGATTCGGTAAATGGGTTTACTACTCCTGCAAGCACAACATATGAGGTATGGTATAAGAGCGGTTCATCTACATGGATACAATCTTCATCTATGTCATTATTCTCGGACGTATTTGATGGGGGAACATCAAAGGCATACGAGGTATATCAAAATGGAGACAATTTAGGTGCATTGACCGCCAATAAATATGGCGTTTATTGGATTTTTATGTGTCCAGAAGGGGATATGTATGTATTACTGGACACCGCCACTCATGCGAATATAGGTGCAGCTCAGGCAACGAAAGTACCGTCGGTTTTACCTCCTTATCTGATAGACTGGGCTGTATTGATAGGACGAGTAATTTGTAAGAATGCGGCAGCGGCTTTCTATTCTGTTGAGTCCTCATTCGCTACTACATTTACTCTAAGCGCAGCAACCGATCATGAGAGTCTTGCAAATCTAAATTCAGTTACACATACTCATCTAACCGCAGCAAACGCTACCGACCTTACCGATGGTGGAGCTACCACCCTTCATACCCATGCCGCAGGGTCGGGAGATGTAGTAGGACCGGCAGGTGCAACGGACGGACATTTAGCATTGTTTGACGGTGTTACCGGTAAACTGATAAAAGATGGAGGAGTGCCTGGTGGCGGTTCCGTTCCACCCGCCCTGAATATCACATTGAATACAAGTTTTATCTAAGGAGTCATTATGACAGCTAACACTACCCCAATATTTACTCTAACGCCACAAACTGCCTGTGTAGCGATCGCAACGGCGAACGCCAATCGAGATGGAACGGGAACGATTGGTACGGTTCTTACAGCCGGAGCCGCTGGTACTCGTATCACAAGAATTAATATAAAGGCAACCGTGACAACCACCGCTGGAACGGTACGTCTTTATATTTATACCGGAGCAACATATTTTCTGTGGCGTGAAATTCTTGTTACGGCCATAACTGCGTCAGCAACCGTGGCGGCGTTTGAACATATAACCGAATTATTGGGAGAACGGGCAGTTGTTATACCCACCGGATATTCTATTAGAGCATCCACAGAAAAAGCCGAGAACTTTAATATAATTATTGAAGGAGGAGATTACTAAATGGGTAATCAAGGTTTTTATGGATTTTCTAGAACAGATGAAGTATCGCGAGCGTTAGGCGGTAATATTTCATATGCGGGCGGAAAAGTAATACATAAATTTATTACCTCTAGTACTTTTAGTGTATATGATTCTCTACCAGTGGATTTGCTAATTGTGGGTGGCGGTGGAGGCGGGGGTTGTCATTTCGGGGGTGGCGGCGGGGCTGGGGGAGTTAGGCAAATAACGACAATTCTTTCACCTGGAATATACACAGTTATAGTAGGAACTGGCGGGGCAGGAGGTTTATTTTCAGGAAGAACTAGAGGAACCATTGGAGTAGATTCTTCATTAGGTGGCTATATCGCCACTGGTGGAGGAGGTGGTGGATGTAGAGACGGTACTGCTAATACTCCTGGAATAGCAGGAGGATCGGGTGGTGGTGGGGGTGGTGGCGAAAATGCTCCTGCAACTGGCGGTGCTGGTAATACTCCGTCTACATCACCGGTACAGGGATATGCAGGTGGGAATGGATATGCAGGAGGGGGAGATGCGACTGGCGGTGGCGGCGGGGGCGCAAGTGCGGTTGGGCAAGCTGGAGCCTCCAATGATTCAGGGAAAGGTGGAGATGGAATTACCACTACTATATCTGGAGTATCAGCTAGTTATGGAGGTGGAGGAGCCGGATCGGGTGGTGTTCCCACGGATACCGGTGGGTTAGGCGGCGGAGGAGCTTCTAATATAAATGGTACAGCATATACCGGCGGAGGTGGAGGAGGCGGAACCGGATCAGCAAACGGAGCCGCAGGCGGAATCGGAATTGTTATTATAAGTTACAATAGTTAATTGGGAGTATTCTATGGCAAAAATATATGCGACTAACATTGGACGTATAACATATATAGAAAGTAAAATTACTCCTTATAGTTCATTTCCATTATACGTATCTGTGCTGGAATTTGACGAGAATACAAATATTGCATTGATATATTCAATGCTCAATGATTTAGATAATTATAAATTATTATCTGGAATATTGACTTATAAATCTATGCCCGTTACTATCACTCCTCCAGGAGAAGAATATTTATCAATAAAAACACTCGAATTGGAATATCCACTTCTCCCAACCTGGACCAAAACTGGAACGGCAGCACAAGCCGAAACCTATATCACCGCTCAAATATTCAATGGGCAGACTCAAGCGCAGGTAGACGCTTACATTGACGCAACCATCAAGCCTATTACTACTGCGAATGTGGCTCAAATCAACGCACAACTTCTGAACATTCGCATTGTATTGAAAGCGGCCTCTGCAGCCATCATTACCATGCGAGGCTTATTTATCATTACCGCTAAGTTATTGATTTACATTCGGGATTTGGTGATACGGTTCAGAAAATGACACCCGTTTATGTTTTTATCCTGGTCGAATTGTTGGACATCCTTACAACAGGTATTGGGATATCTATGGGATTGACAGAAATCAATCCTATCGGTATATCTCTTGAGGTGCTGGTAACGAAGTTGATTATAATTATCTGCGTGGCAGAAATATTGCATCTGAAGAAGAGGCGCAAGATTGATTGGGTAATTCCTATCGTGGCAGGAATACCTACTACTTGGAACTTATTAGTTATATCAATGGAGATGATTATCGAATGAATACAGATAATTTACTATTTGCGATATTTAGTTGGGCAATAGTGATAGTTAATTTTACGTGTCTTATTCTTATTATTAGATTTATTAGAAGAATAAAGAGTTATATGTGGTCGCCTATTGCTATCTTGGTGGGAATTATAAATTTATATTGGACATTATTTTATGGAATAATAGAGATTACAGGTACACCATATACTGTAGAGATGGGAGCTACTTATGTTCGTCCTGGACTGTTAATGATGTCTACAATATTATTAGTGTCCATTATAATGATCATAACATTGATAGAAAAGAGGGATAAATGACACTAGATAGAATAATTACTGTTGTATTTTCTTTATTCTCACTTATAGGAACCATCACTACGATCGTCGTTGTAATTATTAAGATACGACCAGAGATGAAAAAAATGATTCTAGAAGCAAAAGTTTCTGAGAATAAAGCTGAAAAGATCGATGCAGAAGCATCTAGTTTATTTCTAAAAATTGCTGTAGCAGCAGGAGAAGAGATATTAAAGAGAGATGCTCAGAATCAGCGTCTTGAGAGCGAAGTTAAAGAATTACGCGATATGGTAGTACAAATTAAGAATGATTATGAATCTAAAATAATGGAATTAAATTCTCGTGTTAACGAATTAGATAAAGAATTACAAAATTATCTAGATTGGTCTAAGAGATTAGTACATCAACTAAAATCCCATAGTCTTAACCCTGTTCCAATGATAGCTGAAACAAAAAAATCGGAGGAGTAATATGTTAGGAGCATTGTTAGTTATTCTATTTTTGGCCTTTCTCGTAACTGAAGGTCTAGTTGAATATTTTCTTGGGCAGTTATTTGATAGGATAGAAAAATTGAAACCCTACACCTGGACTCTAATGTATGTTTCCGCTATAGCAGGTGTAGGATTAGCATTATACTATAAACTAGATCTTATATCTCTACTATCTCAATATGCACAACTTGATCCTGTTATAGAGAGTGGTCCTGTTGGACAAGTTCTTACAGGACTTGCAATAGGAAGAGGAGCTAACTTCGTTCATGACCTTATAGACAGATTTTTTCCTTCTAAAAAATAAATTATACAAGAAGTAATACGAACTTTTACCCTTGCTTTACGACCTAACCTGTAGTAAAATTGTGGCAGGTTAGAAAATTCTTGATCTTGAAGCTAAAAGGCATCCTAAAATGGACTGGAAAGATGATAACCAAGTTCTAAAAGCACTTATAGCTCTGTATAATAGGCAGACAGATGACGAGCTTGTAACTCACTCCACAAAACATCTAAATGGAATGGGTTTCAATACTGTTGATGCTGCATTCCTTACAGATATTGCAGAACTACTTGTAATTAATCAAAAACCTATAAGTCAAGCGCAATTCTTCACAGCTAGATCCTGTCTGTATAAATATTCTATGCAATTATCCGGCATAGATTTAGACAGCATACCGTTACCGTCTACTGCATATATCTATAAATATGATAAAATTGTAAGTGATGGTTTACTGAAGATAGAAAAAGGTCATCTACAATTTTATCCTAATGTTTTTCCATCCGATCAAATAAGAGTTTTGAATTTTCGTGGGGGAAAAGACAAAAATGGAAAGTTTTATTGGTATGGAAATTTAAATTACAGCAACATGATGGGGGTTGTGAGAATGTTTCCTAATCTTATAAAAGATAGTACGGTAGATGAATGGGAACAAGAATTACTAAAAGTTGATAATATTGAAGGATTAAATAAAACTTCCTTGTTTGAAGAGCAGAAAAAAGCCACCTCATTTCTTGTAAAACATAAAAGAGCTTTACTAGCTTTAGCTCCTGGATTAGGAAAAACTGTATGTTCTATACTAGCCATGCAGGAAATAGGTGGAAATACACTCATAGTATGTCCCCTTACTTTAACTAGAACATGGCGTAATGAAATATGGAAGTGGATAAAGAAACCTTCCGCTATATGGCATCAAACCTATGGATCAAAACCCTACGAGTTCGTGATTACTAATTACGATACTCTTACTGCATATACTGAAGAATATATAAATCTTCATTTCGATAATCTTATTGTTGACGAGTCTATACTAATAAAAAATCATCATAGAACTAAAGTAGCTGATGATAATGGAAAAGATCATTGGAAATTTACTACTGTACGAGTTAGATGTGTTAATGAAATTGCACAGTCTGTAGATAATGTATTCCTTCTTAGTGGCGCACCTACTAGTAGATATTATGATGATATGTGGTCTCAATTACATATATTAGATAGTAAAAGATTCGGTAGTTATTGGAAATTTGCAGAAAGGTATTGTGTAATTGATAAATTGAAGTGGGGTTGGAAGATATCTGGTAATAGACCTAATTCCGATAGGATTCTTAATGAAGATCTTGCAGATATATATTTTTGTAGAACACAAGATCAGGTAGTAGATCTACCTGATTGGATATTTGATGATGTAGAGATTGATATGCTACCGGAGCAAGCTAAAGCATATATTTCCATGGAAGAAAAATTTATAGCAGAGCTTCCAGAAGGAGATACGATATTAGCTACGAATGTTTTAGCTCAAATTACTCGTTTAATCCAATTAGCAAGCAATCCTATACTTATCGACGGTAAATCTGATCAAAGTGCTAAATGGAAGGCTGCGGTAGAATTATTGGAATTTGAAGAATTACCCGCAATTATATGGACTAATTTTATCTACACAGCTACCAGCATTACAGATATACTTTTAAAGAAAGGATATACCGTACGGAAACTTACTGGTTCTACATCTTCACAAGATAGACAAGATACGGTGGATGCTTTTCAACATGGATATCTTGATGTCATAGTAGCTCATCCAGAAGTTGGTAAATTTGGTCTAACACTAACTGCTGGAAGAACAGCCATATATCTCGAAAGAAGTTACGACGGAGATGATTACTATCAATCTTTGTACCGTATTCGCAGAATAGGAACTACTAAATCTCCACACGTTATACATCTTTTATCTACAATAAATGAAAAGAACTTTAGATCAGAAACTATCGATCATGTTATAAATAGAGTTCTTAAATTCAGAGCAGATAGTAGTTATAAATTGACTACAGGAATAATTAGAGAAATTCTTCAAAAGAGGCTTATAAATGTTTAGAACCATATATGTTGCAGAACCTTCACATGATATATCTGCTCTTAGCGTGTATACAGATAAAATAAAATTCATAACTTCAGGATTTGAGTCGGTAAAAGATATAGAACGAATAGTTGAGGAAAACCTAAAAGAATTTGATCCTATTATGGATGCTGTTGTTCCTGTGGGTAGAGTTATATCATCTTTAATAATAGGTATGGTTCTAAGTAAAAAGTGCAACGGTAAACCTCTTAATATGGCGGTTTACAAAGATAAAACATATACATTCACTAAGATTTAGGAGAATTTATGCGATATTCACATACTTCCATGTATTCATGGAGACGCTGTAAAGTCCAATTTCATTGGAAGTATAAAGAGGGTTTCTTAACTTCTACTTCTCCTGGACAGAGAATAGGAAGCATAGGACACTCCGCACTCGCAGAATTTTATCGTACAGGTTCAGAAGAGTCGTCTTTGAAAGCTGCCTCTAATAAATTAGCAGAATACGAGCAGCAAGATGAGATGAGTTATGTAGAAGATTGGGATCTTATAAGTACTGTTCTTTCTAGATATTATATATTCGCTAGAGAATACGATAATTTTAATTTCCTATCTGTAGAACAAGAATTCAGATTAAAGATGGGGGATGAAGAATTAATAGGTTTTATAGATGCAGTGGTTGAAAGAAAAGGTGGAGTTTATCTAATGGAACATAAATTTGCTAAACAAGCAAGTTTGAAACATGTTTCATTAGATCCTCAAATTAGTGTCTATATGCTTGCAGCTAAGATGTTGGGAGTAAAACCTAGAGGAATAATTTACAATGTAGTTAGAACGGGGTACGGTGGTATAAATGATAAGCAACCTGTTCTTCGTGCAGATGTATTTAGAAATGTAGAAGGATTACAGGTACTAGAATATGAGATTGGTTTACAGATGAAGGAAATGACTGAATATTTAGAGAAAGGAGGTGATATTTATAGAACACCAACTAAGGACTGTTCCTGGGATTGTGGATTTTATGCGGCATGTTTGAGCATAAACGACTCAGGAAAATCAGAATCTGTTCTCAGCAGATATAAGAAATACGAACCAAAGTTAGATGAAGGAGCAAAGGAAGATGGATCAGAAGAAGATTGATAAAGAAAAGAATGGGATAGTGGAAGGATCTACGAGCATTCCGGGAGAAGTTTCTGCACAGGATCCAGCACCTGAACAGAACCTTCCTACCGAAGTGGTAGTTCCTAAATCTGTTCAAGAAACTCCATTTCCCCCTACGAGTTTAGTGGAAGAACTTGAGGTTGGATTTAATCCAAACGAGATTAAATTTCTCGTATACGGAGAATCAGGAGTGGGGAAAACTGTGTTCAGTGCAACTTGGCCGAGACCTTTATTTCTTGATATTGATAGAGGATTGGCTTCGGTACGTCATAAGATAAGTAGAATTCAAATATCCAATTGGGAAGATCTGCAGAATGCCTACGCTTTCCTTTCAAGTACAGAAAACACATTTCAAACTGTTGTAATAGACTCTTTGAACGAGTTGCAAAAGATAGCTATGGCGCACGTTGTTGGATCCTTTACCGGAGTACGTAGATCTTACGATAGTTTACCGTCTCAATCAGACTACGGTAAGATGTTAGATGATTTTGACAAGTTTGTTCGGGCAATTCGTTCTCTTCCCATGCACGTTGTTCTAATAAGTAACGTTGCAGGTAAAGAGTTTGAGACTGATATTGTCCAACCTCAACTTACCGGAAAATCAACATCACGTAATATATGTCGTATGATGGATATTGTAGGATATCTATTCAAAGCAGACTCTTCAGAGCCTGCAAAACCAAGAGTTATGGTATTTGATGAAGTAAACTTTGTTACGAAAGACAGGAGTGGTGTACTTCCTCCTACTATAACCGATCCCACTTTCGATCATCTTTACGAAGTGTGGGCAAAGAGTGTACATAAGGAGTAATGAAATGGCTGACGAAAGATATGAAATTGATCTGGAGCGAGAGACCGGATTAGTTAGTGCAGGAACCCATAATTTCAGGATAGCTGGATGCAAAGAGAGTATGGGTGGTTCTGGATATCCTAATTGGGCTTTCGATTGTATTTGCCAAGATGCAGGACCTGATCAGGGAATGCACGTTCGTATGAATGTGTCTCATAGCCCACAAGCTGCATGGAAACGTAATGAATTTCTAGATGCTCTTGGAGCTCCTCGCAAAGGAAAAGCAACCTCAGAATACTTCATAGGGAAAACTTTTCGTGGAGTAATTACTCATGAAACCTATAAGGATCAGTTACAATCCGTTGTTGATAAATGTATTGTAACCGATTCCCCATCACCGTCCATAGGAGCCTCCGCTCCTTCAGCTTCCACGGATAGACCTAGAGTATCAATTCCTACCGATGTGGTGAAACCCAAGAATATACCGTTCTAATACGGTAATCAATTATGGGCATAGTGAGCGGAGTACTTTACCGTTCACTATGCCTGAGGAGATTATTAATGATTATAATTTCTGTTGACCCAGGAAACCAAACTGGTTTTGTTATATTTGATACTGAAAATGCAAGTTTATGTAGATTTACTCTTCCTTTAGTTGAAGCTTATGAATTTATCGGTAATATAATTTATGATGTAATGTTGATAGAAACTATGCCTTTAAAGGATTTTGGTTCAGATGAAACTTTAAGAAGCTATTATTTTTATTATATAGAAAAACCAAATACAAGGAAAATAAGTCCTGGAAATTGGAAACCTTTGGCTAAAGCTCAAGAATGGGATAATAAAGGTAATACTCCCCATGAAAAGGATGCATACAATATGTTAAGATTCTGGTATTTAGTAACCTATAGAATAGATTTAGGAGAAAGATAATGGAAAAATTCAAAGTAGCCATAATAGGAACTGGTCCTTCGGCTGCATTCTCTTATTTGGCTTGTAAAGATTATGGTTGTAGTAAAATAGATATATACGGTAAATATCATAAAGATTTTCCACAAGGTGCTTTCTGGTTCAAATGGTTGCCTTCATACATAATAAAGGATACCAAAGTTAAGAAATGTGAAATATCTATAATCTATATGGGAACTAATAGAGAATATGTACAGAAACAATGGGGGGAAGAAGAATCTGTTGATAACTATTCTTCAACATTTAGCAATTTTGATAAGCTCCAGTATGGATATGATCCTTTAGTTGTATGGGATAGAATGTGGTCTGGAGCTAATTTCATAGAAACTAAAGGAATGTTTACAGATATAGATTTGAAGCAACTTTCAGTAGATTATGATTTCATATTTCACACTTTTCCATCAGAAGCAAGTTTACAAATCAGAAAAACCATATCTATTCCTACCGTATCTTTTCACATTTACTCTCAACCTTTATATCATGTTTTGAGAATGATGAACCCCAAATTCAACTTAGGAGAACAAATAATATATGATGGAAGAATAGAAACTCCTATAGTAAGAATTTCATCTTTATTTGGACATATAAATATAGAGTTTGTTAAGGATACAGACACTACAAAATTATTTCCTGATGGGGTTACATATGGTAAGTTTATGGACATACCTCCAAATACTGAAGAGTTAGTAGATGAAGATAGACTTGATTTAAAAGTATATCCAGTAGGGAGATATGCACAATGGGAAAGACATCTTCTGTCGCACAACTCATATAGAAGAGTTATGGGAATATTTACAAGAGCATAAAATGAACATTGACACTATATGGTATGAACAATTAGCTTATAATAAAATTATACGGCAAATAGAAAACAATGATGACAAATCATATTGGACTGAAAAATATCTTTTAGGGTTAGTGTCGGAAATAGATGAAGTATTAAGAGAAATAAAATGGAAACGTCATAGAAGATCAAATTCTGTTACATTACGTGAAGATAATATAGGTTTAGAGCTTGCAGATCTTTTCAAATATGTTCTATGTTTATTTGACATATGGGGTTTCAGTAAAGATCAGATGTTAGATATTGTTCAGCAGAAGGGAAGAATGTTAGACTTTAAACTACGCATGGAGTTCAGACAAAATTTACCGATAGGTTCAAAGGTTGCTATTATAGATATAGATGGTGTGGTTGCAGATCTTAACAGCTCGTTTGCTGAATGGGCTAGAGATGTTAAAGGATTGAAAATATCAGAGGAAGATTTGTACAAATCAACAAAACAAGATCAATTCATACCTCTGAATTATCCAGATTATGCAAGTTTAAAAACAGAGTTCGAATTCAATGGAGGCTATCGTAATCTGAAAGCCTATCCCGATGCTATTATCTTTGTAAATAAGTTAAGATATGAAGAAGTATTCATAATATTTGTTACTTCTAGACCAGTTTCAAGGCAAACTAGAATATTCTTTGACACTTGGAGTTGGTTATTAGATAGTGACATACCATTTGATGAGATACATATAGAGGAGGAAGATAGGATAATTTTAGCAGATAAATTAATGAGAGAGGGTTGTAGAGTAGCTATGTTTGACGACAATCCTGAAATAATAAATAGGGCGTTTAGAAGCAACATTCCCATATTTGCCAGAGAACACCCTTATAATTTTTCCTTACCGTTGTCGGTTAGGAAATTTAAATCATTTTCACAACTTGCATTTGAAGATATATGGAGGAGCGATGTTTAATATAGATGAAGTCATGGAAAAAAGATTGGATCAATTTGATCGTATAACCGCAAAATCACGAGAAATCTTTAATGAAAAGAATAGAAAATATCAAGATGCTGTTCGTGATACCGGAGTAAATGGAGCGGTTGTAGAATTTGTTGGATTAACAGGAAGATTGAAAGCCCTTGTTCTAAGAAATGAAACTCACGGTAGGGATAGTATACAAGAACTAGTAAATGCTTTAATGGACGCACAGGTGTACTCTTACATAGCTCTCATGATGGTAGAGGACGAGAATTGGGAGGGAGTATGAACAATGTTATTTGGTCAAAACTAATTGCACGTGAAGATTTGACTTCATTTGAAGTTCAAATTCTTAGACCTCCCTGTGCAAAAGTTACTCTGGTATCTTATATGCAAGATCCAGAACAAGTAGTAGCTAGAGTTTGCGATACTTATAGCGGAGTCTTAGACAACTATTGGCGTGACGATCAGCAGATACTTTCTGCGGTAGACGATATGAGAAAAACCAAGTTGAAAACTCCACTAGAAATGTTACACTTCATCTGGTTATTCAACGGGGTCTCTAGGGCTTTCACTCATCAGTTAGTTCGCTACCGTGTGGGTACAAGTTTTGCTCAAGAGAGTATGCGATTCTTTGGGCAAAAAGATCAGTATAATGTTCTTGCTACCGGAAAATGTACTGAAAAATGGTTACATGATTATGGGAAAAATGTTGCGTCGTCAATAAGTTTGTACGAAGATATGATACAAAACAGTGTTCCCAGTGAAGACGCACGTGGAATTCTTCCTACAAATATCCTAACCAGTATATTTTTTGATTGTAATCTTCTAACTTTTCAGAATATCTTCAATCAAAGAGTATGTTGCCAAGCTCAGGCAGGAGAGTGGATTCCCATACTTATACAAATGAGAAAAATCATAGAGGAACAAATTCCTGAACTAAAAGACCTAATAACAGCTCCAGTAGAAAGAGGAGAAAGCTGCGGGTACGGTGCGAAATTCGATCGTTCTTGCACATGGAAAAATGGAATACCGAAATGAAGATTTTGGGAGGCGTTCCTACTAGACTACGATCTACCGGAGGGGCGGTAGCAGATCTTCTTGCTGACGTATGCGATGAGGTGGTTGTAGTATCTCAAGGAGCTACGGTAAGATGTAATAAAAAGAATGTTTCTCTTCTTGAGCGCCCTGTAGATATAGGAATGAAGAGGGCTAGAAATACTATATTTGAGTATGCCGATCATGTAGGAGCTGAATACATTTTTCAGTCTGACGATGATTTGAAGTTTAAACCATCTGTATTAGAGTTAATGTTGGATATAATGCAGGAAGAACCATCTTTAGGATCATTATCTAGCTGTCCTCGTGTATATGCTAACTGGGAGAAGGATATTGAATGCACGAAAAATTTCTTAGTGTTTCAATGTCCAACTCAACTATGGGTTGTTCGTAGACAGGCTATAGTTGAAACAGGAATGTTAGATATTGACGTGTTGGAAGATATCGAATTGGGATTAAGAATGTGGAAGAAAGGTTGGGTTCTGGGAAAACTGCACGCTGGCATTGAATTTGTACATAATCCTTTCATAAATCGCATAGGTAAAGGCGATGAACAAGGAGGTCAGCCAGAAAGTTTAAGGCAAAGAGAATTACCGAATAGCGTAAAGTATATCTGGGATAATCATAAGGATATTCTTTCGACGTTTGCGGTAGCAACTAGCGGAAATAGAACATATACTGCTAGATATAATTGGAGTAAGATGTGTGAAATTGCACATAATCGTTGGGGAGACATAGGATATGAAGATAGTAAAGGAAGAGTTATATGATCATATTAGTATGTCCTTTGTGCAAAAGTTGTGAGGTTGAGTTTGGACCTTATACAGGGTCGTATAGATGTATTTGCTGTAATCATCTGTGGGAAATGTACGAGATAAAACAGATGGACTCCAAGAACTACGGTAAACCCCTAAACATGGAATCTAGTGCGGTTTTACAGCCCACAGGCGCTTCTGTAGGCTTCTAATTATGGCGTGTAGGTAGTTTGCTACCTACACGCTACAATTTTGGAGGTTACATGATAAATTACATAACTCCTGATGACATCAGGAGATGTTCTGGTCATAGAGTAGCAATAGATGTAGAAACTACAGGACTCTCCTGGGTAAGAAATTATATTATAGGTGTAGGAGTGTGGTGTCCTGATGTAGATGTTTATGGTTATATAATTACGAAAACTAAAGAGCCATCATACGAGACCTATAAAGCTCTTAAATCTCTATCCAGAGACACCGTAGTCATAATGCACAATGCAAAGTTTGATTGTCACATGATGGGAATAAGTCCTGACTCTTGGGATTTAATAATAGACACGACTGATCTTGTACATATAATCGATAGTAGATTACCAAAGAATGCTGAGTGGGTTGAGGAGCGTTTCCTAAGAACACACACTAAAAAAGATTACATTATAAGACATCCATATACAAAGATATGGGACTGGCCCGACGACGATGTAGCAGAGTATTGCATCAACGACTGTAGAATAGAATACAAGTTTGCTGAAGTTCTCATACCGGCTGTATGTGATCTTGATTTATGGGATTTATTTTTAAAGGATATGGAGTATCTAAAACTTTTATGGGAGGTAGAGCGTAAGGGTATTTTATTAGATACAAAGTTTACTTTTGATGCAGTAGAACTACAAAGAAAAACTCTTAAACATCTTGAGCAAATATTGATGGACAGTGTAGGTTATGAGTTTAATTGGAGAAGTACTCAACAATTAAGCAAAGCAATCTATGCAGATATGGGTATACCGAAACCCAAGAATCCTTTTGCAGATAAAGACGGTGTAGATAGGTCAAGATTTGCTGATGCTGGTAAATATAAATCTACCTGTACCAGTTCATTCTTACTTACCGAGAAAGTACATCATCCTTTAGGAGAACTTATCTTTGCCATGCGTGAGTCTGATCGACTCATAAAAGTTCTTGAAGGATGGTTTCTTGTTACTGATATGAATAAAGTTGTTCATACTAATTTTAATCTAACCGGTACAAGAACAGGAAGACTTAGTTCCTCTAAACCTAATATACAGAATGTGCCTTCCGAAGCACGTGGTCGTTTTACACAGAGTATATATACGGGCGATACTCATCGTACAGCAGAGTATAATCTTCGTAATGCTTTTATAGCTCGTCCTGGTACGGTAATGATATCTACAGATTTTAAACAGATGGAAATGAGGATGTTTGGTATACTTTCTCAAGATCCATTCATGCTGAAATCTCTTGCAGCTGGTAGAGATATACATGGAGATATAGCCGAAAAGGTGTGGGGAACTCGTGACGAAGTACATAGGGAATGGTCAAAGACAATCTCTTTTGGACTTATTTACGGTATGACCATCGGTTCATTAATGTATAAATTAAACATGCCTAGAGCTGAGGCCGCTAGAGTTTGTGATCAGTACTGGAAAGAGTTCCCAAGAATAAAACCCTGGCTAGACGACGTTGTTCAGGAGTGCATGGCTACCGGAGCTGTTCATTATTGGAGTGGAAGGCTTTGGAAAGAGGAAAAACAAATAGATATGTATAAGGGAGCTAACGCTCAAATTCAGGGCGGTTGTGCAGATTTATTATCGGTCGCAGCACTTAGGGTTCGTGCATGGATAAGGGAGCAAAATAATCCAAATATTCATATTTTGAATTTAGTACATGACGAAGTAATCGTAGAATCTCCAATAGAAATATGTCTGTACATAGCGAGAAACGTTGCGAGAATAATGCAAGTTCCTGATTTATTTGATATACCGTTTTCTACGGACACTAAGATTGGATTTACGTATGGATCTCTAAACAAAGTTCCCAAAGAACTTGTAGCTGATGAATCTATTATTAGATATGATCCACCTCCAATAGCTCCTTTAGAAATGGGCAAGGATCCTGAATTCATAGAAATAGTTCTTGATGAACCAGAAGAAGAATCTCAAATTGAAGAGCAAGTATATTAGGGATCAGTATGGAAGAAATCTTTGAAACTACATCGTTTATACAGTCTAGCCCTAAAAGAAAGAGTATAGAACAATTACTTCTTGATATATTTGGAGGTAATCCTTATCATGCTAAATCTAGAGAAGTTAATGGAGATCTATCCTATGCTCCTATAGAAGTATCCTTAACAGAAGACAGTGTAAGATCACATTTAGAGGGAAAGGAAACTTTAGGAAGTTATCAACTAATACAAGGATCTAATGTAGTAAGATGGTTAGGGTGGGATGTAGACTGTACAGATACCGAAGTAGCTAGAAGCATGGTTAATAAGATAATAAGGTATCTTGATGATGTACCGTATGCTATTGAGTTTTCGGGTAGAAAAGGGTATCATATACTTGTATTTCTGAAAGAACCCATAAATGCTTCGGAGGCAAAGCATGTAGTAGATTATGTACGAGAGAAAGAAAACCTTAAGTCTACCGGAGATGCTCATGTAGAATGTTTTCCTAAGCAGGATAAACTTACAAAATCTAGATCTAAAGGAAGTTTACTTAAGATTCCTCTGGGACTTCACCCTAAATCTAGAAAAAGAAGCATGTTTGTAGATATTCTTAACGGTTGGGAAAATGGACCTGAACTTAATCCTTACGAGGTTTTATCTTTCCGTGCAGATCCTCAAAAACTTAGAGAAATAATAATAAGTGGACCTGGACCCGAAGAACAACTTGTAGAGTTATTAACTCCATATTGGGTTGACGGTAAACGTCATGAACTTAGTTTGTATCTTTGTGGATATTTAGCTCATGAAGGTTGGGGTTCAGAGCAGGTTAAGACTCTTATAAGAGAAATAACAGCAAAATCCAAGGACGATGACGAATATAATAGAATACAAACGGTAGAAACAACCTTTATACGATTTAAAGAGGGTAAGAGCATCCGCGGTCGTCAAGGCCTCGGTGAGATGCTACCGGTTTCTGCTATGCAACAACTAACAGAATTAGTTTCTCTAATAAGAGCTCCAGATACGGTAGCTCAGGTAGATGATATAAGGTATTCAAAGGGGAGACCAGTTCTAGAAAATGCTAGATTAGCATCTAACACTATATGGAGTATACTTAATGACAATGGTTGCCGTATATTTCAAACTAATGCTAGATATGCTTTTTGGTATGACGCTGAAACGCATTTGATAACAGAAGAGGGATCTGAAATATGGAGAACTCTTCTTAATAAATTGTTTGGTTTGAATCCATGCGATGCTTTCAGTAAATTAGTTTATGCAGAAGTAAGATTGCGTATAGTACGAGAAGCTCCTATGGTTCCCATACAAAATAGAACATTTTGGTCTGAAGATTTATGCAAACTATTCGTTAATCTAGGAGGACCTGAAGTATATATAGTTTCAGGAACAGGTTCTATAGAAAAATCATATAACGGTGAATGCGGTTATATGTTCATAACTAATGAATCTGGTAAATATGTAATTCCTGATTTTGAAGTTGATACGGTAGATACGTGGGAATACTTAGTGGATGATTTATCTTTCTCTCCATCTAATGAAGCACCAGCACAACCTGAAGAACAAAAAGAACTTCTTAAGGCGTGGATTCTAGCCTTCTTCTTTCAGGAGTTAATGCCGACAAAACCTATACTTTCTATTCTTGGAGTTTCTGGATCTGGAAAAACCACCGCTATAAGAAGAATTCTTAAGATACTTGAAGAACCAGACTCCGATGTATTGGGTATTCCTACCGATAAGCAAGACGCTTTTAGAGCTAGTATTGAAGGTCATAGATTATTAGTTC
>Ga0315275_10001634_pt1 | contig 19898 bp, 12 predicted proteins | sample YL17G03_0_MG_FD_205557 | JGI IMG/M metagenome (GOLD analysis project Ga0315275, IMG submission 205557) | Sediment microbial communities from Yellowstone Lake, YNP, Wyoming, USA - YL17G03_0 | ecosystem: Environmental > Aquatic > Freshwater > Lake > Sediment | place: USA: Wyoming | collected...
GGTCGATCTCTTTTTTTTGCTGCTGGAGCCGGTCCACCACGGACTGGATCGAATGGTAGATGCCCACGGGCGTCGACTTCGTGATGGTCGTGCCGATGCCTTTTTTCCGGCAGGCCTCGAGCACCCGCACGGCGGCGTTTTTTAGGGAGAGGATCAGCGGTCCTCGGCCTGAGCAGCGAGCCGCATAGTCGCTGGCCGGACCTCCGCGCACAGCTCTTTGGCCCGCGCAAAAAAACTCTTGAATTCCGCCGTCCCGCGCCAGGCCTGGATAACCTTCTCGTCCGTCCAGGGGCCGAAAGATATGAACCGCTGCGACTCACCGGCATCCTGAAGAAGAATTCCGTTTCCGCCGCCTAGCTTCTGCCGGCTCGTCCATTTGGCGAAAGCTTCCCAGGCGGCGATGAATTCGGACTCCAGGCCGGGCTTCACCAAGAATGTCCCCACAGTGTAGAGCATTTTTGTCCCCGCTAACTCTTGGCTGCCAGCGCGTCTCTCAGGCGGCCCGGAATGATCGGCAGCCGGAAGAGGCGCGCTCCCGTCCCGTCGAAAACGGCGTTGGCCACGACCGCTCCCATGTTGACGATCGGCGGCTCGCCCCCGCCCTGGGGAGCCAGGGACGGGTTATCGATGAGGATGGTTTCGATCTTCGGAAGCCAGGAGAACTGGGGGATTTCGTAAGTGTCGAAGTTGATGTCCCGGAGCTCGCCGTTCCGGAAATGCATCTCTTCGGAGAGGCAGTAACCGAGGCCCATGGTGATGCAGCCCTCCATCTGGGCCCGGGCGCCGTCGGGGTTGATCACCTCCCCCATGTCCTGGGCGCAGACCACGCGCTTGACCCGGACCTTGCCGGTAATCTTATCGGCCTCGACCTCCGCCATGGTGGCGACGTACGTCTCGAGATAGTTGACGAGCGCCACGCCCTGGCCGCGGCCGCTCGGCGCCTTGGACGGCTTCCAGCCGAACCTTGCGGCGCAGGTCCGGAGCACGCGTTTCATCCGTTCATCCTTGAGATTGGCCATCCGGAACTCGACGGGGTCGATCCCCGACCGGGCCGCCATGACGTCGATGTGGGATTCGCGGGCGAAGGTGTTGGTGTTGCTTCCGGGGGCCCGCCAGGCGCCGACTGCGAACGGGTGGGGTCCGCCGGTGCCGCCCCGCCCCCCCCAGCTTCCCTTCGAGAGAATCCGGTAATGGGGGATGTCATAGAACGGCTGGGAAGTCCTCTCGCCGCCGAAGTACACCGTGTAGTCCCAGAGCACGACCTTCTTCGCTGCGTCGAGGCCTGAGACGATCTTGACGATCGCGGCCGGCTGAAACGTATCCAGGAAAAACTCCTCGCGGCGGCTCCAGGCCAATTGCACCGGTTTCCCGGACAGCTTGGCCAAACGCGCCGCCTCGACGGCCTGTCCGCTCGCGTTCTTCCCGCCGAACCCGCCCCCGACGAACGGCGTGATCGCCCGGACTTTCTCGGTGGGAAATCCCAGCGCCTCGGCGACGGCTCCCTGCACGCGGAAGGGCGATTGCGTGGAAGCCCAGACGGTCGCCCGGTCGCCTTCGATCTTGACGACCGCGGCGTGCGGCTCGATGGGGGAGTGGGCGACATAGGGCGTCCGGTAGGTCTCCTCGAAGACGGCGGTCGAGAGCTTTTTTCCCTCTTCGAGGCTTCCCTTCTCCTCGATCACGCTCCCCTCGGGCGCGACCCGGACGAGACGATCATAGATCGTCTCGTCGTCAGTCGAAGGCTCGGGCATATCCCACTCCGCCTTGATCCTGAGCAGGGCCGCCTCGGCCTGGTCGAAAGAGTCATGAAGCACGGCGATGAGCTCGCCGTCGCGGATGACCTGGGCGCCCTCGACGGCCTCGGCCGCGGCGGTGTCGATGCTCCGCAGCTTCGCCCCGTGGGCGGGCGGCCTCAGGATCCGCGCGTACCGCATCCCGGGGACCTTGATGTCCGCGGCGTACTCCGCCTGGCCGGTCGCCTTCAGCCTGGCGTCTTTCCGGTTCGCGGGCCGGCCGGCGATCGTGTGCTCCGAGACCGGTTTGATGGCAGGCTTCGGGTCGATGTGCCTCTCGATCGTCTGGCCCATGGCCAGCGCGCCGTAGGTGACGCTTTTTCTGGGGTCTGAGGTGTCGAAGACCGCGCCGTCTTTGGTGGCCAGCCGGTCGGCCGCAATTCCGAGTTTCTCCGATGCGAGTTGGATGAGGACGGCCCGGGCCTCAGCGGCGGCCTGGCGGAAGGGCGGGCCGAAATACTTGATCGTCCGCGAGCCGAAAGTCCCCATATCCCACGGACAGAGGTCCGTGTCCCCGAGCACCATGGTCACGGAGTCGAGCGGGACATCGAGCTCCTCGGCGGCGAGCTGGGCGAGCGCGGTGTTGGCGCCCTGGCCGAGCTCGGCCTTGCCCGTGAATCCGGTCACCTGCCCATCCTCGGCGATCCTGAGGAAGGCGTTCCAATCGGCGGGCAGCTCGCGGCCGCCCATCCGCTCCTGGGCTTCGAGAAACTGCATCGGGTCGCCGACGGCAAAAAAGATGAAGATCCCACCCCCGGAAATCTTGAGGAAATCCCTGCGGCTGAGAGGCTGCCGTTCGCTCATCTTGGTCCTCCCTTCCGCATCGTCTGGGCGGCCGACTCGATGGCCTGGATGATCCTCATGTAGCCCCCGCATCGGCAGAAATTGTCCTCCATGCCCTGGACGATGTCCTCGCGCGTTGGCAGCGGCTTGCGTTTGAGCAGGCCGTAGGCCGTCATGATCATGCCCGACGTGCAAAAACCGCACTGCATGACGTTATGGCTGACGAAGGCCTCCTGGAGGGGATGAAGCTTGCCGCCGGCCTCCAGGCCCTCGATGGTCAGGACGCTCTTGGCGGCGACTTCGCTGATGGGAGAGGCGCAGGAGCGCACCGCCTCGCCTTCGACGATCACCGTGCAGGCCCCGCAGTGGCCCTCGCCGCAGCCGTATTTTGTCCCGGTCAGCCCGAGCTCCGTCCGAAGAACCCACAGGAGCATCCGGTCCGGGTCGACCTCAAGCGTCACCGGTTTTCCGTTGAGTTGGAATGAGATGGCCTCTTTCATGACCTCTCCTTTGAAGACGGGGGACTCTGGACTCGTCCTGCGGTTTATATATCACCGAGGAACTGGGGAGGTCAACCGCATATCGCCTCGCCTTTCTTTCGCTTTATGAGGCAAGACCAGCCGGCGGGACTTAGACGTGGCGAAGCGACTCCGAAGGTTCAGCTTTTCTGGGGCGCTTTTCGAGGGGAGCCTGTCTTGGGGCCGCGAGGACCGTTCGAGCAGTGGGATTATCTGAATTTACCCCACGTTTTCGAGCACGGACATGGACCAGTGAGACGGTCCATCGCGCGCAGTTCCGCAGCGCCGAGAAAAGCGCGCCAGAAACGGCCTTAAGAACCTGAGCGGAGCGCAGACATGCCCAGGTCACGCCGGCTAGGACGACGATTCAATCTACTGATTTGGCGCTTCGTTGTTGCTCTCGAGGATCTCCTTGACGGCGTTCCGGCCGTCGACGACGACTCGGTGCCACTTCCCCCCCGGGACGCTGAGGATCACGTCCACGGTCTTGGGAATGAAATCGAGCGGCGCAGCGAGCGTCGGCACGACTTTCCGGTCGATGACTTTACCGCTCTCGTCGAGGGCTTCGACCGCGAAACCGGCCGCCGGCGCGTCGCCGATGTTGTGGACCGTGACGGTGAGCGTGTCCCCGGACGGCCTGATGTCCTTGACCGGGTGGATCGCCAGGTCGGCGAGGGCCGCGGGCCGTTTTTTCGCCTTGACGAGCTCCAGGCTCACGGCGATATTCTTCTGCGGCGGTACCTCGATCTCCGCCGTCCCGAAGCGTTCCAGGGTCAGCCGTGCCTGCTGCAGCAGGCCATTCCCGGGATCGATCGTCCCGTCGTCGTCCGCGTCTTCACCGGCTTTGAGGATGAACTCCCCGTCGGGGATCCGCCAGAACCGTGCCGTCATTTTGCGCGCCTCGCTCCCGAAATTGTAGAGGTTGAAGTGCACGGACTTTTCATCGGCCGCCGACACCAGCCGGGCAATAGCCGGGTCGGGATCGCTCCAGCTCACGACGAGCGAGTGCGGATGCGGCTCGATCCGCCCCTGGAGCTTCCCGCCGAGCGCCGCCGTGATGAGCTCGTTCCGGCCGGGCGGACCGCCCTGCTTGTCGGTGTGGTGCATCGCCCGCGTCCAGCCGTACTCTTCTGTGTCATCGTAGCCCATGGCGATAGTCATCATCTTCCGGGCGATCTCCTCGCGGTCGGCGATGGCGTGGGGCGCCGGGTTGGGCGTCTTGCCCCAGTACCAGAGGACCTGGGTCTTTTCGTAATCGTGCATGAGTTGCTGGCCCCAGAGCTTGGGCATCGTCTTCGCAGCCTCCGGCGTGAAGACGAACTTGGGGAGGCCCTTGGCCGCGCGCTCCGCGTTCGCTTCGTCCATGAGTTTCCCGAAGGCCTTGGCCGTGATCATCTCGCGCTCCAGAATATACGGGTCGCCCAGGGCGTACGGCACCATCAGCCCGCGCGAGACAAGGATGTCCGTGATGTGGAGGTAGTCGTTCGGCCAGACCTGGCAATACCCGTCCTTGAACGCCCCCACCTCGTCCACGCCGTCGTACTCGCGCAGGAACGACCGCCGGACCTTGTCGTCGCCCATGAAGGGCACTCCCGCATATCCCAGCGGGATGAAGACATCATCTTTGTAGCCGCCCCAGAAGAACCCGTCCTCGCGCTGCTGATCGACGATCCAGTGGGCTGTCCGCTGATGGCGCGTGTAGAGCTCCCGCTCCCACACCGCCCAGGCCGGCGCCGCCGCCGTGATGTCCGGCGACAGGGCGAGCTTCTGCGCCTGGGAGAAGTTGCCTTCCGAGTAGGCGCCGTAAGTCTGGGCCCGTTCCCCGGTCAGCCGGCTGTAGATCCCGGCGATGCGATGCGCCGGGTCGTGCCGGAGAACGGCCTGGGGCGGGTACCACATGTCGTACGGCCCGCCGAAGTTCGTCCAGAACTTCAGGCTCTGTCCCTGGCCCGAGATGAAGCTCAGGGTCATCGGGATCGGCCCTCCCGGGAAGGCCAGCGTGGAAATATTCCGCTGCTCGCCCGTGAACAACCAAGGCTGATAGTTGTACTCTTTGATGTACTGCATCTCGGCCGGCAGCATCTCCCAGGCGGCGTAGGCCGCGAGCGATTTCTCGCGGTCGGGGCTGAGGCCGATGCCCAGCCTGGGTAGGGAGCTCGCGCCGGTGAGAATCTTTTCCGCGTTGGCGAACCTCAGCTCGAGCCACAGCCGGTCTTCGGCGGCGAGCATCAGGTCGACCGGCTCGAGGCGGATGTTCACCTGCTGGGGTTTTCCCATCTCGGGAAACTCCAGGCGGACGACGGCCTTGGCCCACAACCGGGACGGGTTGGCGGGGTCGCGGAGGGAAATCCAGAGCACGTCCGACATTTTTTCGGGAATCAGCGTGAAGCTCAGCCCGACCCGGGCCACGGCGGGGTCGGGATTGAGGTCGGGTCCGATGAAATGAAAAGGCTGCAGGGGCGCGACCTCGACGAACGGTCCGGCCGGCCGAGCGTCCGCTTTCGACCCAAGGAAAAGCGTCCGGCTGTCCGCTCCCGCGAGCTTGAGGAAAGCGTCGAGATAGCGGACATCCAGCCTGTCCGGATCGGCCGCGAGTTGGAGCGGCCAGACTTCATCGAGCCCGTCGAGGGCGGTCGCTCCCCGGGCGGTTGCCGCCTGCCACAGCCCGACCTCGTGGATCCGGACCTTGCCGGTCAGGGGAAAGCGCAGCGTTCCCCGGTCTTCGAGCCCTTCGGGCGTTCCGTAGCCCTTGAGCATCGGGAAATGGAGGGATGATGCTCCGCCGAGGTCGAGCTTGGTCGAGTAGAAGAATCCCGGATAGCCGTCGAGGCCAGCGACCCGGCGCGACTTATCGTAACTCCTATATGATCCGGGGAAGACCTCGGCCCCGTCGAGGACGCCCTCGAGGGCGAGATAATTGGCCTTTTCGCCGGGCGCGAGGTCAATGTCGATCTTTGTGCCGTGGAAGTCCACGTCGCCCAGGATGAAGGTGAAGAGGCGGTAGGGATGCGGCCAGGCGAGCTCATACCGGCCGTCGAGCACCCACCAGGCCGGGATGTTCTCGTCGTGGCAACCGGCCACGCGCGCCTGTCGGAGGGAAAGCGTCTCCTCGCCGGCCCGGACAGTCGGCAGGGCGAGGCTTTCGACGTCGCCGTACGAAAGGAGCAGCCTTTTCCGGGCGGCCTCATCGAGCGGCGTCCTCCTCGCCGGCTTTTCCGGGATGGTATTCGAAGCGTAGAGCCCGCTGACCTGGGCGTCGTCCAGGGGATAGTCGAAGATGACAATCTCGTCGTAATCGGCCTCGGGGAGAAACGGGCTGAACAGCCCCGCGAGGGGCGCCTGCCACCAGGCATCGTTTCCCCAGCTCGAGGCGGCCAGCCGGCCGTTGTGATAGAGCTTCAGGCCGTAGGCTTGGTCAAAGACGACGGCCACGTGCTGCCACACCCCGTCGACCCATACGCGGTCGGCGGTTTCGACCGTGTGATTGTTATAAAAGATATCGCGGACCAGGGCCTTGAGCTTGCCGTCGGGGCTGACGTCGACCCGGAAAAGGTCCCGCTCTTTTCTGCCCCAGGCGGAGCTGCTTTGCAGGAACAGCGGATAGAGCGGGTCGGACAGGAGAGACGCGCGCTTCACCCAGAAGGCCACGGTGCCGCGGTCGCCGAATATCTTTCCCGTGCCCCAGTAGTGGGGTTTCGTTCTGTAATCGCCCCAGAGTGTGGCCACGATGAGGTCGAGGTCGATCCCGGATTCGTTGGCCGTCCCCTTGGTCACCGACCAGCCGTCGGCGATGCGGAGCGCCTGGCCGAATTTCCCCTCGGTCAGGCTGAGCTTTCGGAGCTCGAGGGGGTTCCGGAGGACCGTCCCGGGCTTGGCCTCCCGGTAGATCCTGGCGGATGACAGGAAATCCGACAGGATGTCGGCTTCCGTCTCGTACGAGAGCCGGGTCGTGACGCCCGGAACAGCCTGCGGTTTCTCTTCGGCAAAGGTAAGAATTCCGATAGGAACGATAAAGATCGTCGCGAAGACCGCGAGTATCGCGCTAAGTTTACGAAAAAGATTAGGCATTCCTACCTCCTGTTACTCCTGCTCATACTCATATAAGCCCTTCCGTTTCGTTTGTCTTGCCTGCATCGTGGGAGGGGTGGCACGGCGTGGGGGCCGACCTTTCCTGAGACACTGACCTTTGCCCCTCCCTGTATAGGGAGGGTACTAATTAAGATAGGAGTCTGGGGAAGTGTCTCAGGCGGGTTCATTCCTGACCACGGACTTCTAACTGTTCCTGAACTATGTTGTATTTATTCCACCCGCTCGCTCTCCGGGATGTGGATGAGCAGCGCCGAGCAGTGTCCGAAGACGCCCGAGTCCGGCGTCTTGGCCTGCTCCGCGAGGTCGACGAACCCGCCGTTCATCAGGACGAACAGCCGCGCGCCCTCGGTGTCGAGAGAGATGGAGAACGTCCCGCCCATGGTGTAGCCGTATTTCTCGTAGAAATACGGATGGAGAAACGCGAGCACCTTTTTCGTCCCCGTTTGAGTGTCATACTGAACGACCGGCGCGCCGTCTTTCCAGGACAACCCGTGGGCCCCCGGGAGATAATAGACATAGCGGCCCTTCGGGCTCCGGGCCATCGAGCAGGTGTATTTTTCCGGGCCGGGCCAATTGGCGCCCTTGTCCGCGACTTCTTCCTTGACCGGGTCGAAAGTGAAAAGCTCGCCGTCCCTGGACACCCCCCAGAACAGCCCGTCGGGGCCCCGCAGGGTCGTCTGGGCCCGCATCTCGCTGCGGCGCGGCGGGAGCTTGGGCCCGAACGCCGGCTGCAGGGGGGTTTGCGCGGCCAGCTTGAAGACCCGGTTCTTGGCCGGGTCGTACTTGATGAAGTTGCAGTCCTTGTCGCCCTTCTCCGAATTCGTCGTGTAGACGAGGCCAGTCTCCTCGTCGATCATGATGGCCCGGTTCCACCAGGTCAGGCCGTCGGGCAGGTAGCCGGCCCAGATCGTTTTCTGCGCGTTGATGTCCCAGGCCAGGAACTCGCCGAACATGCCGACGGCGTACATTATGCCACGCTTGGTATCGACGCGGTGGTAAGGATAGGACGCCCTCTTGATCGGGACGCCGTAATCGATTATGTCGCCCGTCTCGACGTTGAGGCTCATGATATGCCCGCCGTCGTAGCCGGTGGCGTAATCCTGCTCCTCGGGCTCCGGATACTTGGCCCAGTAAGTGCAGAACCAGAGGTTCGACGAGCCCTGGGGATAAAAATCCAGCCAGCCGTGGATCTTGCCCTCGCCGAACACGTCCTTGGTCCTGCCGAGCACGTGGTTAATCTCGGGGAGGCAACGGACGCTCTTCGACGCCGGGTCGTACTCGACGATATAGGTATGGGCGTCGTAAGCACCGTGGTCGCCGACCGAGGAATAGAATTTTCCGGTCTTCTCATGGAAGGTGGCCTGTGACCAGTTCGACCAGGGGCCGACGTGGTTTCCGGCCGGCGGCTCGGCGAAAAAGAGCGGCTTGGCGGGGACAACGGCGAACTCGACGGCCGGGGGTTCCTTGGCCATGATGATATCTTTGCCGACGAACGACGCGATCTTCTCCGGCGCCTGGAGCATCTTCTCGCTCCGCTCCTCGACAACCTTGAAACTTGCGAGGAGCTTTTCCTTGTCCATCCGCTCGGCGGTCTCCTTGCGCTTCGTTTCGTCGGTGCTCAGCTGCGCCGGCTCGGGGATGTCCGTCGTGACGCCGCGATGGAGAATGCCGAACGGGCCGACCTTCTCCGGAGCTTGCGCCGGTGCTGCTGCGGCTGTTTGCTCCGCTTGGGGCTTCTCCGCTTTCGACCCGCAGCTGATGAGAGCGGCAACCACTAAAATGGCGAGAAGGAAAGGCAGGGCTTTTTTCATAGGTCTCTCCTTGGGTTTAATCGAAGAAAGGACGGGTGGCATGGCGCCAGTCCCCGCAACGCCCGGCCACGTAGGCACTTCCCGAGAAATTTGCTCAAGTATTAACTCCTCCAACCTCCCCTAGCCAATCAGGGGAGGCTTCGAACAGGTCAAGTGCCTCCGACAAAGGTTCGAAGGGGACGCGCCATGACAGGACCCGTGCTTTCGAGACGGTTCCTCGAAAATCGTGGCGTGACTTCGAACCGCATACCCTTGCCCGTCCCGTCGTCAATATTCTATCTTTACGAGGCTTGTGATCCCGTCCAGCTTGAACGCGTTGACCGGCTTGGCCTCGAGCGTGTTGGTCCCGATGTGGAGCGCCCAGGCGAAATTCGCGCCGGATTCCTTCCACTCGCCGCCGTCGACGCGCACCCGGTAGCCTGCGAAATTCGGGGTGACCGTGTCGAGCTGGACCGCGAGCTCAGCCGGCTTGTCCGTCGCGCTCAGGAAGACCTGCGCCTGATTGATCGTCCAGTAGAAATCCCGGGGGTGGGAGCTCTGGTAGGTATATTCTTCGTAGGCGGGAATGGCTGCGTCCTTCCACCAGAGATAGCCGTCGTAGTGATACTGGATGAACCCGTGCTCGAGCTCACCGGGCAGCCACGAGGTCAGGTAGTTGTTCCGGAACGGCATTCCGAATCGGGGCTCCCACTGGTCCGGTCCGAGCATGTTCTCCTTCTTCTGGTCGGCGCCGTTGATCTTGGGGTACGGGCCGGCCGGCACGATCCAGACCTGGTCTTTCCTTCCCGCGCGCGCCAGGGCGTGCGTTTCCAGCGCATTGAGCGGCAGGTCGTCCTTCATGTGGAAAGACGAGCGGATGGAATCGGTCGAGGCGGCGATGTCGAACGTCACCCATTTTTTGTACTCGTTCGACCAGACCTCGCTCACGAAGTGATGGTCGAGGATGTTCCCCCGCGCCTGGAGGCCGACCGCGAGGGCGCACTGGACGAAGGTGTTGCTGTAGATGACGCACATACCGGAGGCCTTGTACTGAGGGGCGAGCTCGAGCGAGATCAGGGCATCCCAGGGGGTGTGGAGGGCGAAGCTGTGCTTGCCCCAGCCGTCCCGCCAGATGCCGCGAATCCAGAAGGCGAGGACGCGGAACTGTTCGAATTCCGACGAGCAGTGGGCTACGATCTCGTCCAGCCGATACCGGTTTCGCAGCTCCCCCAGGCGCGGCTCGGCGGCGTCCTGGAACGCGAAGTTATAGTAGCCGCGGACGATCTGCTGATTATCGTGGGTGGCCACCTTGATCGTGCCCGCCGGCTGGCCGGTGACGTCAAGGTCGGCGCGCACGGTGAGCTTCTTGATGAGCGGTGTCACCCGGCGGTCGGCCGTCCGCAGCGTCGCCCGCCACTGGACGAACCGCCAGCCTTTACAATCCCCCTCGGCGAGCGCTGCCGCCGCCTTCCACGGGATCCAAGTGTCGGGCGCGTAGGCGGGCGTCGTCCCGCCCCGGAGCTCGAGCGCGACCGACGTCCCGGCCGGGGTGAGCTTGTCGATCTCCAGGGCGATCGTCCTCAGCCTGACCGCGGGCTTGACCGGCGCGTCCGAGATGAGGGAGGCCATCTCGATGTAATCGGAGAGGATCTCGGCCGAATCCGGGTAGCGGCCGAGCCTCAGGCGGACCAGGTACTCGCCGTCGATAAAGCCTCCCTTGCCCAGGTGGCTATAATCCCAGGTCTTGCCCCCGTCGATGCTCTTAGCGCTCCGGTTCGGCACCTTCGAGGCCTCGATGCTGGCATAGAAGGGCGCCTTGGTCTCGTTCCGTATGACGACCGAGTTCAGGCCCGGGACGAGGTAGGCCACCGGCACGTCGCATCTCACCCAACCTCCGGTGAGCATCCGCGGGAAATCGATGTCGAGCTTGATGGCGCGGCCGTTGACGTCCACCCAGAGGAACCCGCCGGCTTTCTTGAATTCCTCGGGGACGTAGCGGTTGAAGTGGATGAGCAGGACGGCGCTCGCGGCCTGGACCTTATCCAGCATAAACTCTTTTTTAATCCAGGTGTTGCCGATCACGTCCTCGCTCATCCCCCCCGTCGTGATCCCCATCTCGTCAGTCACGAGCTCAGTTTTGAGCAACCCGACCCCTGACGGGCCGACGTCGATTTTCCAATCATAGAGCGTTGCGTCCCAGTCCTTTGGGGAAGCGAACACCTTTTGGTGTTCGGCCGCCCCCGCCGAGCCTGCGAGCACGCCGAAAACGGCCAGACAAGCCAGCCAGCAGCATTTTTTCATCGAGCCTCTCCATAAACGAAATTTAGGGACATCCTCTCATACCATCCGCCGTCCCGCCTGTCAAGGATGCCCGGGCTCTTTTCATATGGGAATTCGGGGTCTATAATATAAACTCAGGCCACCGGGAAGCCGGCGGCGGCGAAGGTGTCGCGTGTTATGAAAAAGACTCTGGCTTTTTTCATTTTGCCGGCGCTTTTCTCCTTCGGCGCGTCCTCTCCCTTCAGCCGCTCCGTGCAGGAGGCGGGCCAGCCTCAGAAAACCTTGAAATACGACGTCGCCGTCACCCTGAAGCTCATCCAGGTCTATGCCACCGACAAGAAGGGCCATCCCGTCGCCGACCTGAGGGTCGATGATTTTGCCGTTTTCGACAACGGCCGGCCGATGACCCTGACGGAATTTGAAAGACACGTCCTGGACGCGCCCGACACGAAAACGGCGGCGGCCGCCGCCATCGAAACCGGGGGCGTTATCGCCATGCCGGCTCCGGAGCCCCGCCGGCTGAGCCGTAAGTTCTTCCTTTTCTTCGACTTCACCTACAACAACCAGCGCGGCATCGTCAAGTCCAGGGAGGCCGCCCTGCACTTCCTCGATTCCGAGGTCCGCCCGGACGACGAAGTCGCCCTGATATCGTTTTCGATGATCAAGGGCGTTTCATTCCACGAATACCTGACGACCGACCACCATAAAATCCGCGATGCCGTGGCCGCCGTCAACGGCAAGTCGGCCGCGGGACGGGCCGAGGATATCGAACTAGAATACTGGGGCACCCCGGCCGCGGCGCTTCCGATGCTCGAGGAAATCCCGGGCCCCCTTGAGCAGAACCCCGCGATCTTCAACTGGCGGCGGCAGGAGGCGAAGGATGTCGTCCAGTTCTACCTCCGGCGCTTGACCGACCTGGCCAAAGCCCTGCGCCTGGTGCCGGGACAGAAACACTTCATTTTCTTCTCCTCCGGCATCCCGGCGTCCATGATCTATGGCCACCAGGTGGGCATGCCCGCCCAGCCCCAGCAGGCCCAGAAGTTCGACATGGGGGACCACGTCCTCCGCACGGCCAACGAAAACCTGCTCAGGGAGCTCAGCTCATCGAACTGCACGGTCTATGCGTTTGACACGCGGGAGTCGGCGAAGGTGCCGGCCCTCTTCGATTACGACGAAAGGATGTTCGCCTATCGCCCGCGGAATATTTCCACCTTTCGCGACCTGGGCGTCTTCCAGTCGGCGAACTCCCCCTTCCGGGATGATAAGACCACCGGCTTGGACTCCCTCAAGCGTCTTTCCGACATCACGGGCGGGAAATACTATTCCAACATCAACTTCTACGAGAGGAACCTGGCCCAGGTGCAGAACTTGACGGGCGCCTGCTATGTTCTCGGGTATGCGATCGGCACGGAGTGGGATGGACGGTACCATGAGGTCCGAGTCGAGGTGAAGCGGACAGGCTGCGAGGTCCAGGCCCAGGCCGGCTATTTCAACCCGAAGCCCTTCCGGGAGTATTCTGACCTCGAGAAACAGCTCCAGCTCTTCGACCTGGCCCTGAACGAGCGCTCCGACCTCCAGTCTCCAAAATTCCTCCCGCTCGCTGTCCTGAACTACGACGCCGGAGAAGGCCCCCGCCTGGAGGTTGTTTCGAGAATCTCGGGTTCGACCCTGGAGGATCCGTCCGGGAAGAACACGGAGCTCGTGCTCGTCACCTTCGATGAACGCGGGAACCTGGCCGACCTGCAGCGGACCCGCTGCGACCTGACGCGCCATCCGGGGCGCGACCTCCTGTTTTCGGCGGGCGTGGCGGTCGCGCCGGGAGACTACACATGCCGGCTGGTGGTGCGGGACCTGGACACCGGGTCGAGCGCCGTCGGGTCGGCCGCAGTCCGGGAAGTCGGCCCGGCCGCGGCGGGTCTGGTACTTCATTCTCCGCTGCTCCTGATCCCCGGGGGCAGGACCGCTTACCTGGAAACGTCCGGGGCCAAGAAGGCCGGGTCGCCGGGCTGGCAGGATATTTATGCCTTCGACCGCACCCAATACGGTCCGCTGGTCGGGAGCGTGCCCCGGGAGACACCCGGCATCCGCGCTGTCGTGCCGTACTCGATCGCGGGCCTCGCCGACCCGCGGGTCATTCTCTCGGCCTATCTGATCGACGCCGGGTCGGGCAAGAGGCTGCCCGGGTCGTTCTATCTTCAGAGCCGGTCCCGGCTGGGGACGTCCGAGACCCAGCTTCTGGAGTTTTCCCTCGGCCAGGTGCCGCCGGGGATCTATCATCTCTATATCCATGCCGAGGACGGTTCCTCGCGAGCCCGGACCCACACCCGGATGAGGCTGGTCGTCCGGTGAAAATCAGCGCCGTTCTTTTCGACCTGGACGGGACGCTCCTCGATACCATCGAAGACCTGACGGATTCGATGAACGCCGCGCTCCATGAGCTTGGGTTTCCGGGCCACAGTGTGACGGCCTGCAAGACGCTGGTGGGGGAGGGGCTCGAGCATTTCGCGACGGGCGCGCTTCCGCCGCCGCTAGCGGAGAACGAAGCGACGGTGCGGCGGACGATGGACCTGATGCGGGCCGAGTACCGGACCCGCTGGGCCCGGAAAACCAGGCCGTACGACGGCGTGCCCGCCCTCCTCGACGGGCTCGCGGCGCGCGGGATTAAGCTGGCCGTCCTTTCCAACAAGGCGGACGACTTCACCCGGATGATGGTCTCTCACTATTTTCCCCGGACGGATTTCGAGGCGGTCGTCGGCGCGCGGGCGGGGAAGGCACGGAAACCGGACCCGTCTCCCGCGCTCGAAGTGGCCTCGACGCTCGGGGTTCCGCCGGCTGAGGTCATCTTCCTCGGCGACACCAAAACGGACATGGAGACGGCCGGCGGCGCGGGCATGGTTCCGGTCGGGGCGCTCTGGGGTTTCCGGTCGGCGGAGGAGCTGCTCGCGAGCGGGGCCTGCTACCTGATCAGCCGGCCCGCGGATCTCCTAGGTTTTATCGCCTGACTCTTCCTTAGGGACGTCTTCTTTATTGACGTCTTCTTTTCTCTTTTTCTGAAGCGCCGACTTGAGCTTATCGGCGAAGAACCCGAAGGCCGCTTCTTGGGCGGCGGCGGGCTTGATCTCCTCTTTTTTCTCCCGCGGACCCGCCTCCTCGCCCTCGGCCGTCTCCTTGACCTTGACGGCGGCCAGGGCCTCCTGCTCGGACTCGGCGAGCTCGATGCGCTCCTCGATCACCCGGCGCTCGCTTTTCCGCGGCTTGGGGCCGCGCTCGCCCTCGCTCTTGACTCTCTTCTTCTTGGCGGGCTTGCCCTTCGCGGCGGGGGCCTCGGCCCGGGGCTTTTCCGGCGCCTTGGGCACGACGGGCGCGGGCACAGGCTCGGGCTCGATCATCTCTTCGATGGCTTCCCCGGCTGCGGGCATCTCGGCCGGCGGCGCCTCCGGCTCCTCGGCGGGGAGCTCGACGGCGACTTCTTCGACGACTTTCATCGGCTCCTGATAGCTGAAGATGCCCTTCTTTTTTTCCACGGCGGTGAACTCCGTGGAGTTGATGAGCGTGGTCTCGACATCTTCTTGGGTGGTTTGCCTAAGGACGTCGACCAGGTGATAGGCCCTGAGGAAGTGGAGCGAGCGGTCCTCGGACTCGAGCCCGAAGGTCTTGAACGCGATGAGCAGCAGCTCGTGAAGGTCCTTGCCCTCCCGCTCCTCGTAGAGCGGCAGGAGCTGCCCGAGCGTGTCCTTTTCGAGGAAGATGATCTTGTTGGGGAGCGCGTAGGTGAACACCTCGGTGCCGGTGTCCGCGAAGCGGTCCTTCTCCGCGTCGAAGGAGAGCTGCGGCACGGCGATTTTCTTCTTCGATTTCTTGAGCCAGAAATTGAACTGGTAGGGGCCCTTCTTCTCGAGCGTCAGGCTCGTTCCCTGGGGGATGTTGTAGGCCTGGTAATAATCCTTGAGGCCCAGGAAGAAGCAGTTGGTAGGATAGTAATAGACCGTGCAGCTCTTCCCCTCCTCGGCGTCGACGAACGTGTACTCGCGGGCGTGGGCGAGCTCCTTGTTCAGGCTCCGGGGGACCCGGACGCCGCCCGAGAGGACCTCCCGCCAGGTGAGATAAATCTTCAGCGGGAACTCGTGGAAGGTGCTGAGCTGGGGCTTCTCCACTCCTTCCCCTTCGGGAAGCTTAACAGGGGGAGCGGACAGAGGCAGGCCCTGGAGGTAGGAATTCAGGATGCTCTTGAGGTGCCACTTCCCCCAGCCGATGGGCGACACGAAGACGAAATCTTTTTTATGCTTCTTGTCGAGCGCGCAGTTCAGGGAGATGCAGGTGATGTCGAAAAAATCGTGCGACGGCTCCAGCCCGAAGTGGCGGCTCACCAGCTCCCCGGTGAGCCTGGACTGGCCGGCCTCCTGGATCTCCTGTTCTATGGCCTCGGTTTTTTCCTCGGGGATGGCGACCTGGCTCTTGGCCAGCTGCCAGTAGTCGAGCCAGTTGAAAAACCTGTCCGACTTGGCCATGGCCGCGCGGAGGTTTTTCTCCAGCGCCTTCATGTCCTTGTCGGTCATGGGCAGCTCGCAGAGACGGGGGTCATCCGCCCTGCCCAGCGTCTCGGGCGCCAGGCCCTGCCCGTCGCAGTTCGAGGGCAGGAGGACCTGGGTCCTGGTCTTTCTCATGTAATCGATGTACTTCCGGAAGACCCCTCCCCCGGTGTAGTCGACCTCGAGCATCTCGCATTGGTAGCTTTTATAATAGATCTTGTTGACGACCTTGAAGACGACCGCCCCCGTGAAGCGCTCGACCGTCTTGCTGCTCACGGTCAGGGACTCGTCATAGTCCTTGTAGATCTGATCGCCGACCTCGTACTTACGGCTCGAGTCGTATTTCAGCACGTCCTGGACGCGCTGGCTGGCGGTTTTATGGAAGGCGAGCTTTTCGTTGATCTCGTGGAGGGCGAACGGCTTGGGCGACTGCTCGAGCTCCTGTTCGATAAACGACAGATTCTCTTCCGTGACCTGGATGGGGTTGTTCTCTTTGCTCATTTTTTTCCGTGTTTACCCATTAATATTACCATAATTGACTTCTGGACATGAAGCCGGTTCTCGGCCTCGTCGAAGACGATCGAGGCGGGCGAATCGATGACCTCGTCCGTGACCTCGGCGCCCCGGTGCGCCGGCAGGCAGTGCATGAAATAGGCGCCCTCCTTCGCGGCCGCCATCAGGCCGGCGTTCACCTGGAAGGGGGCGAAGATCGCCGCCCGCGCCTCTTTCTCGGCTTCCTGGCCCATCGAGGCCCAGGCGTCGGTGTAAACGGCGTCGGCGCCGGAAACGGCCTCCCGGGGATCATGGGTCAGCGCCAGCTCGAACCCCGTTTCCCGGCCGTCCTCGCGCGCCTGGCGGACGATCTCCGGGTCGGGCTCGTAGCCCGGCGGGGTGGCCACCGCCATCCGGCTACCGGCCTTGGCGGCGGCGAACATCAGGCTGTGGCAGACGTTATTCCCGTCGCCGGTGTAGGCGAGCTTCAACCGGGAGAGGTCGCCGTGCTTTTCCTTGAGCGTGAAGAAGTCGGCCATTGCCTGGCAGGGGTGGAGGAGGTCGGACAGGGCATTGATGACGGGGATCCTTACGGCCGCGGCGAGGTCGATGATGTTCCGGTGGGCGAAGGTCCGGATCATGATGCCGTCCACCCAGCGTTCCAGGTTTTTGCCGACGTCAGAGAACGACTCCCGGACGCCCACCTGGCCGTCCCCGGGGCTCAGGTACACCGCGTGGCCCCCGAGCTGGAGCATGCCGACCTCGAACGTCAGCCGCGTCCTGAGTGACGGCTTCTGGAAAATCATGGTCAGGACCTTGCCCTTCAGGGCCTTCCGGAAGTCGGACGGCGCTTCCTTGATCTTCACCGTCAGGTCCATAATCTCGTTGAACTCGTACAGGCTGAGGTCATGGATCGCTATAAAGTCTTTTTTCAACTGGTTCTCCTAGGCGGCCACGATCCGGGTTCCCGTGCGCTTGAGCAGGGCGGCCTTGAGGTGGGCCGCCGAGGTGATCAGGACCTCCTGGCCCCCCGCTTCGATAAACTCGATGGACGCCTCGATCTTCGGGCCCATTGAGCCGGCCGGGAACTGGCCGAGCGAGAGCTGCCGCCGCGCTTCGGCCACGGACATGACGTCCACCGGACGCTCCTGAGGCGTCCCGTAGTCGAGCGAAACGCGCTCGACGTTCGTCAGGATGACGAACAGATCGACCTTGACTTCGCGGGCGATCAGGCTGGCGGTATAGTCCTTGTCGATCACCGCCTCGATCCCTTTGAACAGCCCGCGCCCGTCGATGATGACGGGAACGCCGCCCCCGCCGGCGGCGATAACGATGCGGCCGGCGCAGACGAGGTCCCGGATGATCCACTTCGAGACGACATCGATCGGCCTGGGCGACGGCACGACCTTCCGCCAGCCGCGGCCGGCGTCCTCGATCATCTTCCATTTCTTTTCCCTGGCCAGGGCTTGCGCCCGGAACTGGGGATAGAACGGCCCGACGGGCTTGGTAGCGTTCGCGAAGGCGGGGTCTTCCTTGTCGACGACCACCTGGGTGACGATGGTGGCGACCTCTTTGTCGAGAGAGCGCCGCCTGAGCTCGTTGATGATCGCCTTCTCCAGCATGAACCCCATGCTGCCCTCGGTCATGGCGTCGCAGACTTCCAGGGAGAAGGGTGGGATCTTGGTGATTGCCTCCTCCATCTGGATCAAGAGGTTGCCGACCTGCGGCCCGTTGCCGTGGACGATGATGAGGTCGTAGCCCTTGCGGACGACATGGACCATCAGCCGGGCGGCCCGCTCGGCGTTGCGCTGCTGCTCTTCCTGGAGACCGCGCGCGCTCGCGGGAAGCAGGGCGTTGCCGCCGAATGCGATCAGGGCGAGTTTTCGCTTCATCAGAATCTCGCCAGGACCTCCACGAGGTTCGGGGAGCCCTGTTCCTCGAGCTCATAGCTCACGTGGATGAGCTTCTTGTTCGGCTGGATGAGCCGGCGGAGGTCGATCGGCGTGGCGCTCACCACCAGGTCGCAGTCGACGGCGTTGATGGTCTCGCCCAGCTCCTCGACCTGTTTTTCGCCGTAACCCATCGCCGGCAGCACCTTGTCGAGATGCCGGTACTTGGCGAAGGTCGCCTTGATGCTGCCCACGGCGGCCGGCCGGGGGTCGACGATCTCGGCGGCGCCGTATTTCCGGGCGGCGACGACGCCCGCCCCGTAGGCCATTCCCCCGTGGGTGACGGTCGGCCCGTCCTCGATGACCAGGACGCGCTGGCCGGCGATCTCCCCGCCTTCGGGGGCGGTGACCGGGGAGTTGGCCCGGATGACGACGGCCCCGGGGTTGAATTCCCGGATGTTGGCCAGGACGGCCTGGATTTTTTCGGGCGCGGCGGTGTCCATCTTGTTGATCACCAGAACGTCGGCCCGGCGGAAATTGGTTTCTCCCGGATGATAGAGCATCTCGTGGCCGGCCCGGTGGGGGTCGACGACCACGATCTCGAGGTTCGGCAAATAGAACGGAAAATCGTTGTTGCCGCCGTCCCAGAGGATGACATCGGCTTCCTGCTCGGCCTGGTCGAGGATGGCCTGGTAGTCGACGCCGGCGTAGACGATGATGCCCTTGTCGATGTGGGGCTCGTACTCCTCGCGTTCCTCGATGGTGCACTCGTTCTTGACCAGGTCATCGTAGGTGGCGTAGCGCTGGACTTTCTGCTTGACCAGGTCGCCGTACGGCATGGGATGGCGGACGACCGCCACGTGGCGGCCCTTGGCCTTGAGGAGCAGGGCGATTTTGCGGCTGGTCTGGCTCTTCCCCGAGCCGGTCCGCACGGCGCAGACCGAGATCACGGGCTTCCGGCTGGGGATCATCGTTTCGCACGGGCCGAGGAGAGAGAAGCTCGCGCCGGCGGCATGGACGAGCGACGCCCGGTGCATGACGTATTCGTGGGGGACGTCACTGTAGGCGAAGACGACCTCCTTGACGTCGAGCTCCGCGATCAGGCGGGGAAGCTCATCTTCGGCGTAGATCGGGATGCCCTCGGGGTAGAGTCTGCCGGCCAGGGCCGCTGGGTATTTCCGGCCCTCGATATCGGGGATCTGGGTCGCCGTAAAAGCGGCGACGCGGTACGCGTCATTGTCGCGGAAGTGGACGTTGAAGTTATGGAAGTCCCTCCCGGCGGCCCCCATGATGATCACGTTTTTCATAAAAAACTTCTCCTCCGATATCTCGCCGTTTCAGGTTTATTAAGACGAACATCACCCTCTGAAAGGGCGCCATAAGTATAATATAGGCGTCCCTCCAATTCAACGCCCGGGGGGGTGAAGACCCCTGGGGCCCCGCGGCCGGCTCCCGCGAGTCCTCTCCGGCGCTGGTTTTTTCCTGCCCGGCAGGACGGGGACGGTCTTTCGCGCCGGTAGGGAAATATCTCATCCTGGCTTATTTCATTCAGATAAAAGCGATTTTCCAGCGTCCACAATTTTTGGCACGAATCTTGAATAAAAAAAAGATGCCATGAACTTATTTATTTACCTTCCCGCCACCTCCGAGAAGGGCCGCCGATTTCTGGACCACGTCCACCTGCTGCCTTCCGAAATCAACGTGGAGGTGTTCGACACGCGGGCGGGGTTCATCA
>Ga0315275_10001635_pt1 | contig 19892 bp, 24 predicted proteins | sample YL17G03_0_MG_FD_205557 | JGI IMG/M metagenome (GOLD analysis project Ga0315275, IMG submission 205557) | Sediment microbial communities from Yellowstone Lake, YNP, Wyoming, USA - YL17G03_0 | ecosystem: Environmental > Aquatic > Freshwater > Lake > Sediment | place: USA: Wyoming | collected...
GTAATCATTATATCCCGCCAGAACCAGCTTTATCGTATGATTTCCCGGGGGGATGCCGCGAATTGTCATGTTGGTCGTTATTCCCGTATCGTTTCCGTTCAAATAGATTCTCGCCCCGGCCGGCGTGGACTCCACTTGGATATTCCCTGTCCTCGCGGTTTCCGGGTTCGGCGGACTCGTCGTCTTCTTTTTCTTGAGAAGAAGAACGGCGACGACAACGCCCACCACCACGATCCCTCCCATGAGGAGCCAAGGGAATCTTTTCTTCCTGATCTCGGTTTCAGGTCTCGATTTCCCCCCGATGGCGGCGGGAGGGGAGAGTTCCGGCCTCTTATCGTCCCCAGCCTTTATTGGATGGGAAACGGATTTTTGATGGGAAGGAGGCGCCTGTGCTTCCTTGTGACCGACGGGGCTCGCATCGGTTTGGCCGAAACCAAGAACATTCGAAGAAGCGAAGACAAAGACTAAGAGGATCGCCATAGCGCTCTTCGAAGACTTCATGGATTCCCCCCCGATGTCAGGAACAAGGATCTCATTTTTCCATCCTTTTCGATAAAAAAGCAAGAATCGGGCCAAATCCTTTCCTTATTGAAATCCTCTAAACAGTCCGGACGCGCCGATCGCACGTAAAGCATTTTTACTCCTGCCCGCATTAGCAGTCGTTTCTGCCCTTCAATGTAGATTAGGCTTCCAACGACAAAGGCGCGCTTCTACAGAGGGGCGAACAGCTCGGCGAGAGGCTTTCGCGAAGGAGCGTCGCTCGCTCGCGTGATCTCTGTGACCTCAGCGTTCCCAAGAGACCCGGTAGCGGGCGAGGCAGGGATTTCCGTCCTCGGATTCCTCGATCCCATACAGCCTCTTGTTCTTCCAGAGCAGGGGAAAGACCGGGAGGCGGATTTCCGAGATGAAGCGTCCCTCGCCATCGAAAATATCGAAGGGGAGGCCTCCTCCGCCCGCCGACTTGCGAGCCGCCAGGACGATCAGCCGGCCGTCCTCATCGATTGTAAAACCAAAAAACGGAGGGGAATATTCCGGTTGGACGATCTTGATGCTCTTTTTGAGTTCGGGAATATTGACCGCCGCTCCCTTCCCTGTTTCTCCGGGGACTTTCATCGGCTGATAAGCCTTGAGGATCTTGCGGACGAGCTTCCCGTCGGGCGCAAAGATCCTTATTTCATAGGCCGTGCCGCCGCCTAAATACAAACGGTCCCGCGGGTCGATTTTGCCATAAATCACATTTTCGGAAATATTGAGGCCCGAGACCAACGGATTGCCGATTTCGACGGAGTCGTAGGTCGAGAGGAGCGCCAACTCGGGGGAATACTTGTTGATCCGCCTGAAAAAAGCCGATCCGGAAATGTCGAAAGCAAGGCCGATGAGGCTGCCCTGAGAGTCCATGTCGGCGATGATCCGAGGAGCCGCCGTGAGAGCGGAGACGTGGCGGAGGAAAGTTCCTTCGCGGTTGAACACCGCGATCCGCCGACTCACAAGGTCGTCGACGAAAATCTCTTCTTTGGGAGAAAGAAACATCCCGGTGGGCCTGAGGAACTCTCCCGGCCCCTGGCCTTTTCGGCCGAATCCCCGCAGAAACCGGCCCTCGCGGTCGAAGACCTTGATCCGGTTTTCCTTAGAGTCGAGGACATAGATATTTTCGTCCTTGTCGACGGCGGCCGCGATGGGTTCCGAAAAAATATCTTCGGGGCCGGAGCCCGCGCCGAGGATCAGGTCGCGTTCGAGCCGGATTCTGGTCGGGATGCCCGGAGGAGGCGCCGGCTTCATGCCGTTCGAGACGATCTGAAGCCCGCCGACCGTTCGGATGTTGGTCTGAGCGTAGCCGTGGTTCCAGAAAAAAAGTCCGGAGGCCGCGAAGATAATCGCGAAGGTTAAAATCTGTTTATTTCCCATGTCCGGCTCCCATACGAATCGCCTGACCTCGCGTCGAACGACTATTCGGCCACCGCAGATAAGCATAAATTCCAGGCCGGAGGATGTCAAGGATGCGATCCTCTTTGCCACGAATCGGGAGCCAGCGCCCATGGTCTTGACATCGTATGTATTTTAATATATATTAAAGTATATATTTTAGTTATAAGTGAGCCAATCCATGGACAAGATCATCGGGGTCACGGACCTTCAGCGGCGATTTCGCAAAACGTTCGACGAGGTCGCCGAAGAGCATGTCCCGTATGTACTCACCCGCGGCAGCCGACCCGAAGCCGTTCTTATCCCTTATGAGCAATACCTCAGATTCCTCCGCGCGGATGAAGAGGGCATCCTCAGACGATTCGACGATATCCTAGTCCGCATGTCGACCGCCAACGACCGCTTTACCGAGGAGGAGATCGCCAAGGACGTGGCTGACGCCGTTCAGGACGTTCGGAAGCGTCAGAAGTGAAAGTCCGCGCGGTCGTCGATACGAACGTCATCGTTTCCGCCCTGATCCGGCCGAAAGGCAGGGCGGCGGTCCTTTGGCGGCGCCTTTCCGAGGGGGCGTTCACGGCCGTCTTTTCCCCCGAACTCATTGATGAGATCGCCGCCGTTCTCGGCTATCCCAAGATCAGGGTAAAATATCGAACGAGCCCCAAGGACCTCGAGGTCATCGCCGCCCTCTTCGCTCTCCGCGGCGATCTCGTGACGCGCCAAGAGGGGATCCGTATCTGCCGGGATCCCGATGATGATTTCCTGCTCGAAACCGCGGTTTCGGGGAATGCCGGTTACCTGGTTACGGGCGATAAGGATCTTCTTGATTTGAAAAAGTTCCGCCAAACCAAGATCGTTAAACTGTCGGCTTTCCTGGCCATACTTGAAAAAGCCAAAAGATGATCCTTGGCCGCGTGAACGGCAGGTGGACGCCGGCCCGGCCTGGCAAGCGGGCCATGATCACCTTCTTGATATTGTCTGAGATCGGAAGTATCGTTGATGTCGAGGCATTGGCCAATGAAGATCTGCGTCTATTGCGCCTCGAGCGCCACGGTTGACAAGTCGTATTTCAACGCCACGGAACGACTGGCAAGAGAGTTTCTCAAAGAGAACATTGAAATTGTATTTGGCGGCGGAGCGGTCGGACTCATGGGAAAGCTTGCCGACATGATCATCGCCGGCGGCGGAAGAATAAAAGGCATCATGCCCAAATTCATGAACGAAGTGGAATGGGCCCACAAGGGAGTCTCGGACCTTGAGCTCACCGAGACGATGCACGAACGAAAAGCGAAGTTCCTGGAAGGCGTTGACGGCATCGTAGCCCTGCCCGGGGGGACGGGGACACTGGAGGAATTGCTGGAAGCCATTACGCTGAAGAGGCTGGGTCAGTTTACAAAACCCATCATCATCCTCAACACGAACGGGTATTACGAGCCGCTTCGCCAAATGCTGGAAAAGGCCGTCAGCGAGAAGTTCATGCATCCGCGGCACCTGGAGATGTGGACGTTCGTCGATGAACCGGAGGGCGTGATCCCTGCGCTGCGGAATTCGTCTCCCTGGGGCAAGGAAGCGATCGATTTTGCCGTGAATCGCGGGTAAGCGCCCGCTTCTCAAATCGAGGACATTATGAACACGCGAGAAGCGTACACGTTTTGGTCAGCCAATTACGATGCCGATCGCAACTTGACCCGCGATCTCGATCAGATAGTCACCAAGGCCAGCCTGGCCGATCTGCGCTGCAAATCCATCCTTGAGATCGGCTGCGGCACCGGCAAAAACACGCCTTTGTTAGCCCGAATCGGCGAGAAAGTGTGCGCCCTCGACTTTTCAAAAGGCATGATTGATCAGGCTAAAGCGAAACTGCGATTCGACCACGTGAATTTCGTGGTAGCCGACATCACCCGACCATGGCCTTGTGAAGAGCGGTCTGCCGATCTCATCGTCTGCAATCTGGTGTTAGAACACATCCGAGACCTGTCCTTCATTTTCTCGGAAGCTTCCCGTGTTTTGGTCGACGCCGGGCGTTTTTTCTGTTGCGAGCTTCACCCTTTTCGGCAATATCAAGGGACGCAAGCTAGATTCCAGCGGGGGGCGGAAACGGTTGAAATTCCGGCGTTCGTCCATCACCTCTCCGAGTTCACTGATGCGGCGGCCCGGCATGGGCTATCGCTCCACGGTTTCAAGGAGTGGTGGCATGAAGAAGACGAGCGAGATAAATTGCCGAGATTAGTCTCATTCATGTTCGAGAAACGAGTCCGGGGCGCAAGTTCGCCCTAACTAACATTTAACGATCATGGGGGATCGGGGGGCCGCGGCGGTCCGGTCAAACTGAAGATCCGGTTACTCATAATGGGTCCAGAGCCTGATGACTTTCACGATTTTTTCTTTTTGCAGCACTTGATAAACAAGACGGTGCTGAACGTTGATCCGTCTCGAATATGCCCCTGACAAGTCTCCGACAAGTTTTTCAAACGGCGGAGGAGTCTGGAAGGGATCCCGTCCGACTATCTCAAGCAGTTCGAGCGCCTGATCCTTGAGGCCCGCGGAGGAGAGTTTTTTGGCGTCTTTTTGCGCTTGACGCGTATAGACGAGCGTCCATTTTACCAATCGATCTTCTTGGCGCATTTGGAAACGGGCGTCTTCAGTCCTTTAACGATCGACTCGCGCATTCCGGGAATCGAGACAAGGTAAAGGGTTTCCTGGACGGAGCGCCAATCCTCCTCGGACAGGAGGACGGCATTGCGGCGCTTGCCGGAGATGAGCACGGGCTCATGGGACAAGGACGCCTCATCGATGAGGCGGTAGAGTTTCGCTCGCGCGGCGCTGGCTTTCAAGACGGTCATTCTGTCCTCCGGAAATATCGTACGTTAATTCGTACGTGTTGTCAATGCCGAGAGCATTTGTCGCTAAAGCCAAACAAAAAAAAGAACAAAAAAAGAAGAACGAAAAAAACGATTGTCAGCGACCTCCAACCTTGTTCTAAGCTTTCCTCGCAGGGGCACGACCTACAGGTCGGCAGGCACCATTGATCCGTAAAAGTTCATCCGTCTCAGATCGGATCTTCTGATCTTCTATTTTAAATGAACTACCTGCTTTTTTCCCCCCACCACTTTTGGGTCGACGTTTGCTGGGTGAACGTTCCCTGCATACGATTTCCCGAAATCTGAGCCTGGTAGTTTTGTTGAATCGTGCAAAATGCGGATTTCGGTCGCGTGAAGCGAAGAATTGTGCCATCGAATGTGACATTGGAGAGAGGTTCCCAAGAGCCGATGCTTGCGAAGAGAATCTTCCCCGCGAAGTTCGCCCCTGAGCCCGAAATAACCAGCGTGGCGCCGTAAAACGCCTTGTTCTCGTCCGCCCTGCCGACAATGCCGCCCGTTGAAACGGCCCACTCTCCCTCAGCGTCCTTAACAATCGTTGGGGTTACAGGATTCCCCGATGTTTTCCCAGTCCACTGTTGGCCGGGACCGTACCAGGACGCCGTGCCTGTGATCTGAGTCCCATCGGGTGAGAGGGTGCCTGTATAGGTCCCGTTATTTCCCTTGCGTTTGAAGGTGACTTTATTCCCGACAGCCGAGACAATTTCGATTACATCGGTGGCAATCTGGCCATTGGGGCCACGCCAGGTAGCGTCGAAGATATTCGTGCCGGGGCGGCGTTTCCAGGCCCCGTGCCAGACTCCGCCCTCATCGACCGTGAGCACGGGACCGAGGCCGGGGGCGAGCGTCGAGGATGGGGGCGGCGGGGGGATCGACGCATCATCGGGGAACGTCTCGCCTTCCACGGGCAGGCCGGGCGAGAAGAAGAACTGGGCCACGGCCAGCAGAGCGAACTGATTATAGTTGTCGTGCAGCGGCGGTATCTCGAACAGGGCACGCCCCTTGTCCACGACATAATAAAGCGCGTAGTTGACCGGCTGCATGAACACCTTGGGCCTGGGCTTCACGTACGAGACCAGAAGCGAGGTGTGCGGGAGGATGTCCTGGAGAGCGCCGTTGTAGGCATTGACCGGCGGGACCGGGCCATTCTCCGGCACGCCGTGGAAGTGCCAATTGTCGTTGTAGCCGTCCCAGGGCGCATGGTCGTAGTAGACCGTGATCTTCAGGACGCCGGGCCCGGGCACCTCGAAGATTCGGTACTCGGACTTGCTGAACGGCTCGGGCTTCGCGGGGAACTTCGCCGTCACATCCCCGAGCATCCGATACGAGCGCGAAGCCACGCTGCCGGCTTGAGTAATAGACGCCGCAAGCAGGGCTATCATGATAAACGCCACGGCCCAGATGCCAAATCGCTTTTTCATTGTACACTCCCCTCTCAGGTCTTCTTTTGTTCTTGACCTAAATGAAAGAATTTCCTTTTTCGGTGATTCTATTAATTCCCCCTCGTGGCGACGAACCTGCCCGGTCCCTCCATGACGGTACTATATCGCCGGCCCGGTGATGCTGTCAATGACCCGAAGAGCGGGAAGGCCTTGGAAGGCCCGGCGCTTCGACCTATGGATTAGATTGTTGATTGGCGTTGGTATCTTATCGGGCCGCGTTGCCGATCATTTTTTTGACAGGAAGCTTTCGACGATGATGTATTCGGGAATGGGAGTCGGACGGGGCGCATCCGCCAGCAGCCATTGAATCGGCATCGTCGGATCGAGAACGACCTCCAGGGCCGGAAGATCGAGCCGCGAGACGATCCATTGCCGGAACGCTTCCAGCTCACGGACATCGTCCTCGTTCGGCGGCGTGTTTTTGGCCTCGGCTAAAGTGACATGGGCGCGGAAAGAGCCGTCAGCGGCTTCCGGGCTCTTCAGCCCGGCTTCGTTGAGCTTCCGCTTCATGCCGACGATCCGCTCCCGCCACTCCTCGGGCAGGCCTGTCAGTTCGACGGCGACGACCCGGTTGTTCCTCCCGAAATAGGCGATCTCGGGGATCAGCCGGATGCGGTCCCACTGGGGGAGCGACGCGGCTGGGCGGATGAGGGCCAGCTTTTCCACGTTCCACTTTGTCCCGATGTAGGCGATGGTCATGTGCATGGCGGGGACAGCTTTCAATTTGAGATGGGGAAAGAGAGTCTCTGCTTTGGGACGCGCTTTCGCCTAAAGTTCGCCCAGCGGCGTGCCGGCGAAGAGAACGGCCGAAAAGAGCGCGCTGTTGCCTTGAAGGGCGGCAACGTCCGCTTTTCCCGCCTTCGCAGAGTCCTGGGAGAGGAAAGGCCCTGAGTGACCAGCCTGCGAATGGACGAAAAGGGCCTGCGCCAATACAGCAGCCAAGAAATGCATCCGACAAGTTGCAGTCTTTGTCTTCATGCCGCCATCTACTCGAAGAGAAGTCAATCGGCGGAATTCATCAGGTCACGGACTTCAAGTCCTCGCTCAGCCAGCCCGAGGCTCGCTTGACCTCCTGGACGAAGATGAAGCCCATGCCCGGCTCGCCGATGCGGCCGGCCTTGAACACGGCCTCGAAGACGTGGTCGGTGAGATGGGCGGGAACGACCGTGAAAATGATCTCTTTTTCAGGGTGGATGGCCACCCCCAGGAACTTGAGTTTTTCCCGTACGCCCATCCCCCTCCCGTGGGTGATGGTCACCGCCTGGGCGCCGGCCTCGACGGCCGCCTGGGCCGCGGCGTTCCCCATTCCATGATGAACGACCGCGGTGATGACCTCCAATGGCTCCGTTGGTCGCGTCTGAGACATATCCCCCTCCTTATCTACTCGATCTATTCGCCGGACGAGGCGTCTTTCTTCCGATGATCACGCCCACAACCAGAAGGCTCAAGACCGGCCCGACCGAGGCCATGATGACCAGGCCGAGTCCGGCCATAGCCGCCCCGCCCCGCACGGACGAGGCGATGCCCAGCCCCATGGCCATGAAGAACGGGACGGTGATGGCGCCGCTCGTGACGCCGAGAGCGTCCCAGGCAAGGAGCGCGAAGCGTTCCGCTGAAAAAAAAGTCAGGACAAGCTCGAGGGCCAGCACGGGCAGCAGGACAGCCGGCAGCGATACCCCGAACCAGACGACGGCGATGCCCAGCCCGAATCCGAACGCCACGCCCACCCCCAGGACGATGTACATGAAGCTACGCGGCACGGCCCCGGCCGTGGCCTTCTCGACCTGCTTGGAAAAAACCAGGACGGCTGGCTCGGCGAACGTGACCGCCAAGCCCAGGACGAGGCAGAGGCCGATGTCCATCCAGGCCGCCGGAACGGCCCGCGGCATGATCCGTCCGACCCCCTCGGTCAGCGGGAAAAAACCGGACTCGAGTCCTTTGAAGAAAAGGACCAGGCCGAACACCAGCACGCCCACTCCGGCGAAAACGGCGGCCAGGTCATGGATCGGCCGTTTCAGGAAAAAACGTTGAAACACGAACAGGAAAATATAAACCGGGACAATGATGCGGAGAACATGCCCGGCCGTCCGGGCGAGATCCGCCGGCGAGAGAAAGGACTTCTGGTCGGGGAGTTGCGGGTCCCCCGAGGGAGCGGCTTGAACGGCCGGCGTGCCGCGAAATCCGGCGGGATCCGCCGCCGGCCGCCCGCCACCCAGGGCCAGGCCGAGGATGAGAACGGCGATCACCGGGCCGAGGGAAGCCAGGGAAACCAGGCCGAATCCGGCCGTGCCCGATCCCTCCCCGCCCATCACCGCCGCGAGCCCGAGGCCGAGGGCCAAGAAAAGCGGGACGGTCACCGACCCCGAGACGACCGGAGCGAAATCCCAGGAGACCAGGTTGAGCGGATGAGGGCAAAAAACGGTAAGAGCGCCGGCGACGAAGACCATGGGCAGAAGGATATAGACGAAGCGGAGACGAAGGGCGATGCGCAGAATGCCCAGCGCCAGTCCGACCGCCGCCCCGCCCGCTACGGCCGCCATCAAGCCGGTCCTTCCCACCCGTCCGCCAAGCAAACCGATGGTCTTGTCCACATAGACCTTCAAGTCGGGTTCGGCGATCGTGGCCAGAGCTCCCAGAACCAGGGCGAAGAGCATGATCGACCACAGCCGGGCCGTCTGGGGCAACGTTGACCCCACGGTCCGCCCAAGAGGGAGGAGACTGTGCTCCAAGCCCTGGAGGAAAAAGGACAAGCCGAAGACGATGAGCAGCACTCCGGCGGATAGCAGCAGGGTGCCTCTCATACCGAGGAGGAAAGCGTCCGAGCTTGCGGCGGTCAGAGCGAGGAAAATAGCTTTTAATATAATGAGTAACAGACAGATGGGGAGAACGGCCCGGGCCGCCTCGGAGAAAATGGATCGAAGGTAGGGTCGCCAGGACATCGCGGCCACTATAGCGGATGACGGCCCGGCCTGGCAAGCGGACTCTGATCCCCGTCGCAGTGGATCATCAGACAGGCTTGAGGGGATTGCGAACCCGAAGCTCCGGGAAACGGCTGAAGTCCCGGTCTATCGTCCACAATTCGCCAATGCCGTTCTGAACGCAGATTGCCGCGATGCGGGCGTCATGGACTTTCGGACCGGCGACTTGACCCGATCGAAGGAGCGCGCGGAGCCGAGGCCAGTGATCGGCATCTTCGGTCAGCAGGACCAAGCTCGGAGATTCGAGCCACGCGTCGACCTGGTCGATGGCCAGCTCCAGGGGAGTGGGAGGGGCGTATATCCGAGAGTGGGTCGTGACGGCCAGAAACTCGTGGAGGCAAGGCCAGGGAATCGCCCATTGGGCCCGTCCTTCGGAGAGTTCCCGCACGCATTCGAACGCCGCGCGATGCCATGACGAATCCTCCCGGTGTGCGTAGACCAGGATGTTGCTGTCAACAGCGACCATCATCTTTGTCTCTCGTAGCTTAGATCGAGAATCTGGTCCCAAGTCACGCCCGCGATATGGGGCTGGAGCCCCTCGCCTTTGAATGCAGCCTTCCTTAGCTCGAATCCCCCGGTTTTGCGCCCGCGCCGCTCAGCGACGACCTTCCGCAGACCCTCCTCGACCAGAGCCTTCAATGTGGTTTTCTCCCGGTGGGCGACCTTCCTGGCTTCATCGAAAAGGCTATCTGGAATATGTATGGTTGTTTTCATATGGCTAGCCATATCATATCTCCAAGAGGCTGTCAATAAGCCTGTCCACATTGAATATGACGTCTCCGTCGGAACGGATTCTCATCGGCTCCAATTTCTTGACAAAGCTTCGCCGCTGTTTTACGGTGAGCGCTGATGAGAGACATTCGATTCAAGGCGGTTCATCGCGGCGGGTTGCTTGATCCGCGTCGACATCGACTGCTCGCGAATTGGGCCGCGGATTGCGCGGAGCACGTATTGCCGCTTTTTACCGTGCAATACCCTCAGGACGACCGGCCGCAGAGAGCGATCGAAGCGGCGCGGGCATGGTCTCGCGGGGAGATCACCGTTGGCGAGGCGCGTACGGCGGCCATTGCAGCGCACGCTGCTGCGCGGGATGCGGCAGAGGGTGCGGCGCGAGCCGCTGCGCGAGCCGCGGGCCACGCCGCGGCAACCGCTCATATGGGCGATCATGCAAAAGGGCCGGCATTATATGCAGTCAAAGCTGTGCAGGCAGCGGGTAAGGCAGATGAGGCCAGGGCCGCTGATCGTGAACGCGCCTGGCAGCGAAAGCGGCTCCCGGAAGAGATCCGTGCGCTCATTCTGCAAAACGGATAGGGTGAGATAGACTCAGGCAATATACACGTTCTGGTCGGGGTTCTGCCACTTGATCGCGCCTGGCTGACGAAGAGGAAGTCCCCCATGAATTGCGCGCCGCCGTCCAGAATGGCCTTCGTTTAAATATAATGATGAAAGGCTAGGGATTATATAATCTTACGGAAATGGCTTTTCGCCTCGCCGCCGCTTTGGCAAAAAGTATTACTATATGAAATAGTACTTGCATTTGGTAATATTGCGCGTTTCTTGGCGCGTCTTCCAGGTTTCGAGACACTCTGACCGGACGAAAAAGAGAAGTCTGGCTGGCGCCGATGATGTCTTCGGATCTCGATGATTTCGATCTGCCCGATCTCGATAGACGCCTGTTGCGCGGCGGATTGCCTCCTTTCTTTCTTGCCGATGAGAATCCCGACGGCGAATTCCAGGAATGGATGGATGCTTTTTGGGCCAAGGACATCCAGGAGCTATTCCGTTTGGAGCGACGGCATTCGTTTCTGCGGTTCAGCGAATTGTTGTTCGCGCAAAGCGGAGGAATGTTCGAAGCGACCTCTTTTGCCAGGCCGTGCGAGGTGAGCCGAACGACGATCGCGAATTACCTGGCGGTCCTGGAAGCCACATTTGTCGTCCAGGTCGTCCGTCCTTTCAGCACGCACCGGGCGACGGAAATCGTTTCCGCTCCGAAAGTCTATGCATTCGACACGGGTTTCGTGTGTCAATACAAAGGCTGGTCCTCCCTTCGCCCGGATGACTACGGCATCCTGTGGGAGCATTATGTTTTGAATGAAATCCAAGCCAGGCTTCAACGCCGGGATATTCGAACGTGGCGGGATAAGCAGCACCATGAAATCGACTTCGTCGTCCCCAGGTCGGCGAACGATATCTCTACGGTTGAGTGCAAATGGACCGCGGGCAAGTTTGATCCGAGCGCCCTGAAGGTCTTTCGCCGGATTTATCCTAAAGGTCTGAATTTCGTCGTATGCCGGGATGTGGATGTTCCCTACCGTCGAGAATATGGCGAAATGGTCGTAGAATTTATCGGGATCAAGCGGCTGGCCGCGGCTTTGCAGGAAATCAATCCGCAGACTTGACGCCTAAGGCCCGACTTCGCGGTTGAAGTCGGCGATCAAGCGCTCGAAGGCCCCGATCTCTTCGGTGAATATCTCCTCCCAATATTCCGGCTGCCACTGGGCCGTCAGCTCCTCGCTCGTCTTGCCCGGCTGCTCCGATGACTCTCTCATCTCATTAAACGCAACATATTGCGCAAAAAGGCATTATATTTGCCTTAAAGTGCAATATAATGCGCTTTATGATTGACTTTTCGTATTTTAGCCGTTAGATTATAAATATGAACATGGAAACCATGAGCGACAAAGCGATCCTTGGAGAATTGGGGAACCGACTGCAACGCGAGCGGCTGAACCGCAACATGACGCAGGCCGAGCTGGCCCTGAAAGCAGGCGTATCCCTGCGCTTCCTACAATACCTGGAGACAGGCCGCCCCTGCACGCTGGCATCCTTGATCAAGATCCTCAGGGCAATGGGAAACCTGGCCGCCCTCGATGCCTTCTTCCCCGAGCCCGGAATGAGCCCGGTGCAGTTGGCCAGGCTGAAGGGACGGGAGCGGCAAAGGGCTTCCAGCCCCGTTGGCAAACGCGGCAAAAAAGGCTGATGCGACCATGGCCGCGCGCGCAAAACGGGTGAATGTCGCCACCGTCCGGCTATGGGAACAGGATGCCGGCGCCGTGGCCTGGAACGAAGAACGCGAGATCGGCGAGTTCGAATTTGAGAACGCCTTTCTGAAGCAGGGCTTGGAGATCGCCCCCCTGACGGTGCCGCTGCGAAGCGGCATATTTTCGTTTCCCCTCCTAAAACGCGAAACCTTCCACGGCCTGCCGGGCCTTCTTGCCGACGCCTTGCCGGACCGCTTCGGCAACCGCATCATCGATGTCTGGCTATCCCAGCAAGGACGTTCCGCAAAGGACTTCACGCCGCTGGAACGCCTCTGTTACATGGGCAGCCGGGCCATGGGCGCATTGGAGTTCAAGCCGGCGATCGGTCCGCGGAATCAGCAATCAATTCCCATTGAAATTGCCGAGCTCTCCCGGTTGGCCGCCGACATCCTGCATCATCGAACTGATTGGATCGCTAACCTGAAAGGGAACCGGGCGGAAGTGCTAAAAACGATCATTCGCGTCGGCACGTCCGCGGGCGGCAACCGGGCCAAGGCGGTGATCGCCTGGAACCCCAAGACCGAAGAGGTCCGCTCCGGGCAGGTCCCGGCGCCTCCCGGCTTTGAATCCTGGATCCTCAAATTCGATGGCGTGAACGATGCGGCGCTGGGTGACCCTCAGGGATACGGGCGTGCGGAATACGCCTATAGCAGGATGGCGGTCATGGCCGGCATTGAGATGACCGCCTGCCGCCTGCTGAAGGAAGGCCCAAGGGCGCACTTCATGACCCGGCGTTTCGATCGTGATGAAAGCGGCAAGATCCACGTGCAATCGCTATGCGCCATGGCTCATTATGATTTCAACGCGGCCGGACAATACAGCTATGAACAAGCTCTCCAAGTCATACAAACACTCGATCTGGGCTATCCGGCCATAGAGGAATTCTTCCGACGCATGGTCTTCAACGTGCTGGCCCGCAACCAGGACGACCACACGCGCAACATCGCTTTTCTCATGGACCGCCGGGGCCGCTGGCGGCTCAGTCCCGCCTTCGACGTGGTCTGGGCTTACAATCCATCCGGCGACTGGACCAGCCGCCACCAAATGAGCATCAACGGCAAGCGGGACGCCTTCAGCAAAAAGGACCTGCGGGCCGTGGCCGGGCAATTCGGCATCCGGAACGCCGTTGCCATCATGGAGAAGGCGGCGGAGGCCGTTGCCGCGTGGCCGCGCCTGGCTGACGAAGAGGAAGTCCCCAATGAATTGCGCGTCGCCGTCCAAAATAGCTTTTGCCTAAATATAATGATGAAAGATTGAAGTATAGGAATCCAAGATCGGGAAGCCATTGGGCAGGTAGAGGTCCCCGTCGCCTTGACATCATCCTCCGATCGTCGTCTAATTTCCTTATCCTCTAAAGGGCGAGGTATGATGAACTACTTGACATCCCAAGCCGTCGTGAGGACTCGGCGGCCCAACCCTCGAGCCCGTAAAAGCTGGGCTGTTCTGGCCTCCCTCGGGTGCGTCGCCCTTGCGTGTACAATCTTAACGATCCCCGCTTGCCGGAAGGAGAGGACGTACACGTTCGAAGTCCGAGACGGAGCCCGCTACGTCCATAACCTCAGGCCGGCTTCCGAGAAGCCGGCGGCCGGGCTCGCCTTTGTCCGGCAGATCGGCGAGCTCGAAGCGAAGGACCCTGATTATCAGTTCGTCCGCCCCATGAGCGTTGCCGAGGACGGGCGGGGAAACTTATTCGTCCTCGATGAAAAAGATGGCTGCATTAAAAAATATGGCCCTGATCGGAAATTTCTGCTCAAGTTCGGACGGAAGGGACAGGGGCCGGGCGAGATGGCATACCCGATGACCGTTTCCGTCTGCGCGAACGGCCAGGCGGTCGTCTCGACGATGTCGTCGGAGTTCCACGTCTTCGACAACAACGGCGTATTTATCAATCGTTTCCGTCTGCCCCCATACAGAGGAATAAGCCCAGCCGTGCTGGGTTCGGATCGGATCGTCGCCTATGCGTTCCAAGCCGGCGGCGAAAACAACCGGGATAACCACGTCCTGGCCGTCTTCGATTTCCAAGGGAAGGTCCAGCGCGAGTTCGGGGACCCGTATCTGCTGGATACGGCCAGGAAGACCTGGAACGCCAATTTCTTCCAACTCGCCGTCGACGGAGATGAAAATATTTTTGTGGCCTTCTCCTCCCTCAATCGGATCGAGAAATATTCGCCGACAGGCAAGCTGATCTTGTCGATCGACCGGTCGCTGCCCTTTGAAATCGCTCATCGCTATGAGAAGTCGTCGATGGATGTAGGAGGTAAAGTCGTCGCCATCGACCAGCCGGCATTCACTCCGGTCAATAAGGGGATAGGGATTGACAGCCGCGGCCGAATCTGGGTTTTGAGCTTTCAAAAAGCCATCAGCCGGTCCGAAGTGCCCAAGGATTACAAGATCGGTGATTACCTTGTCTTCGAGATTTACAGCCAAGAAGGAGTGCTTCTTTCCCGGATTCCATTCCCTCGGGAAGTCGGGAAATTCGACAACATGACCATGCGCGGCGACCACATCTTTTTCGTCGACCCATTCGACCAGGCTTGTGTTTATGAATACGCCGTTGTCGACCAAAACGATTAGGGCGCCGCGCGCTCCGGCCGGCCCGGAGAAAGCTTTGTTAATAGATGGACCAATGCCTTAACAAACGCTGATCTAGGAGTTAAAATATAGCCAGGAATATAGCTATGATATTTATAAACACCGTCACGCTTAAAAACGACACAAATAAGGTCATTCGCATGGTCGTCTCCTCTCGTGAGGCGGCCATTGTAACCCAGCATGGCAAGCCTGCAGTCGCCATCGTGCCCATCGACGAAACCGATCTCATCCTCAAGCACGAGAAAGCCTACATCAAGGCTATCAGCCAAGGCTTGAAAGATATTACGAAGAAACATTCAGTCTCGCTCAAGTCCTTTGCCAAAAAGAACCTTCGCTGAGATCCCGGACAACGTCGAGTTGTCCGCCCGGGCGGCCCGCGATCTCAAATGCATTATCAACCCATTCGACTCCCCGGGCTGAAGCCCGGGGTATGCTCAGGGTTGATACTGAGCGGCGCTTTTTACCCCGATTTAAAAATCGGGGTTTGGCGCCGTCGAACGTATCAAAAAGAACCGCCAAGAAGCCATTCGTGCCGTCGACGACTTTGTCCGATTTGCCGCCTGACCAATTCGAGAGAATTAGGAATTAAAATGACGTGCAATTGCAATAGTGCAGTGCAAGTGCAATATTGACTTGCAATATCAATTAATGTATATTAAGTTCACCATGAATGAATTAATGGGAAAAAACGATGATGGGAATGCGAAGCCTGATTTCAATTCCCTAACCGCGGTGATCGAGATAAAACAGAATCTCTCTGCATTAAGAGGCCTGCGGGATAGCTTGATCCAAGTCATAAAACTATTAAGCCAGTACCCGGAGAAACAGGGATATCTGCTCCTTTTAAATCCAGGCATAGGCTCCGCCAATCTGGACGACGAGTTTGAAGACATCCGATCAGCGCTGCTTCCGAGTATAGCGGAAAGACTGCACCTAATTATTGCGAAAGAGCACGCGATTGGAGTAAAGCCAAAAGGCATGAACGAGGTGGATTGGGCGTTCATGAAAAACCGGATTGCGACATTGAAGGAGCCTCAAGTCGCGCTTCCGAATCCCGACAAAAAGAGTGAAGTCTTACTCTTCTTTCTTCTTCAATGGATAACTGATAAGCTCCCAATTTCCTCTCGTCGGATCGAGAGCGCTGTCGGGTGCAGCTATCGTACGGTATTCGCTGCGATCAACGAGTTAGGGCCAGCGATAAAACGGGAATCCAATCGTCGCGTAACCCTCAAATATTTCCCGGAGGAAAGCTGGCGACGCATCGCCGCTATCGCGCAAAAAATTCGGACGAGTATGTATTATGTAGATGCCTCAGATCAATCTCGGTCGCCTGAATCCCTTCTAAAACGGCTCAATCTCATCGGGCGACATGATATTGCGATCGGCGGCGTGCTCGGTGCGAAGCATTATTTTCCCGATTTAGATATTATCGGAACACCCCGTTTAGACATCTGCCTTCATGCGCCGGGCAGATCGGTCGATCTCAGCTTTATCCATCAGCTCGATCCCGCGCTTGAGCGGATCCGTGACCGACATAAACCGGCCCGCCTTGTCCTGCATTATATTCGACGAAAAGAATCTCTGTTTACTCCCGACGAAAATGGTTTTCTTTGGGCTGATCCCATCGAGTGTTGGCTAAACCTGTATGATGCTCGGTTGGATGTCCAGGCCGCTCACTTCCTGGAGTTTTTCATTGCCCATGGCGGAAAATCAATTGAAAACGCTTGAAGATCAATTGCGCCCGGTTCCCCCAGCGAAGGCTCTCCGCGAGATTGCGCTTGCTGTCCCGAGCGATTGTCGAAAAAACATCATCATCATCGGCAGCTTGGCCGTCGGATATCACTATTTCGGACAGCAAGAAGATATTGTAGTCCGAACGAAAGATGCGGATTGTCTACTCTCACCTCGCATTGCCGCGATTCCCGCCGGTATCGCGATCGCCGAGCGTCTCATGGGCGTAGGGTGGACCTTCAAGAGATCCGGAAATCATACGGAGCCCGGCACGGCGAGTACTCCGGACTCGGAACTTCCTGCGGTACGGCTTTGCCCTCCGGGACAATCTGAGTGGTTCATCGAGCTTCTGGCTGTTCCGGAACTGCTTTCTGATCGGAACCAACAATGGTCCCGGTTGGAGACACGCTTCGGTCATTTCGGTATTTGCAGTTTCGGTTTTCTCTCGCTCACCAGCTATCGGCCTTCTCTAACCGACTTGGGAGTTTACGTGGCTCGTCCGGAGATGATGGCGCTCGCTAATCTACTCGAGCACCCCAACATTTGGCCTGAGACGATGTCAGGAGGCTTCGCAGGCCGGGCTGACATCAAACGGAGCAATAAAGACCTTGGCCGTGTCCTAGCTATCGCCCGACTCGCAACGGCTCGGGATGAAGATGCAATGCTCTCCTGGCCGGGACTATGGGATGAGTCATTGCGGGACCGCTTTCCGGCCGAATGGATGGTGTTAGCTCGCGGCGTTGGAAATGGGATGCGCGCTCTCCTGGCCAGCGAAGTTGATCTGGAGCAAGCGTGGTTTACATGCCGATATGGCCTACTCGCTTCTGCTCCGCCGACGTTTGACGCATTTCGGCTCGTAGGCGAGCGTGCACTTATAGATGCGATTACGCCGTTAGAATCGATGGGCCGGATTTAATCCAATAAGCAATCTATAAGGCGTTATTAGGAGCGCCGCGCGGGGCAATATTTTAATAAGGAATAGCTTATAGCCCGACTTCGCGGTTGAAGTCGGCGATCAAGCGCTCGAAAGCGCCGATCTCTCCGGTGAACATCTCCTCCCAGTATTCCGGCTGCCACTGGGCCGTCAGCTCCTCGCTCGTCTTGCCCTGCTGCTCGACCCAGGTGAAATACTTGAGGTTGTGAACGGCTTTGCGGTCGTAGTAGCCCAACTCCTTGAACCAGTCGATCCCCTGGCCGGCGATCACCGCCGCGTGGTCCCGAGCGGCGTCGATCTCTCGGTAAGGGCCCCGGCTTTGGCCCATCTCGTCGAGGCGGGAGCGGTAGAGGTCGAGCGAATCCGTGAAGATGGTGCAGATCACATCCTCCCGGCCCAGCTCGAAATAGCGGGCCGCTTTGACCGCGGCCAGCAGATTGCATATTCCCGAGATGCCCAGGAGCGACAGACTCCGGCACTCGGCCTCCGTCACCCCGAGGCTCTCCAGGTAGCGGAGTCCGGCCTCCTCGTTGAAGAGCCGCAGGAGCCGCAGGCAGTCCTCGTCGTCGATCGCGGCCACGGCGTCGGTGTTGCGCACGTTGTGCACCCAGGGCACGTGCTTGTCGCCGATGCCCTCGATGCGGTGGCCGCCGAAGCCGTTCATGAAGAGCGTCGGGCATTGCCGCGCCTCGACGGCGACGATGCGCAATTGCGGATGAAGGGTTTTGAGATAGTCGCCGGCGGCGATGGTCCCGGCCGAGCCGGTCGCGGAAACGAAGGCGGCCAGGCGGCCCCGCTCCGGCCGGCGGGCCTCATAGGCCTCCATGGCCGCGGGGCCGGTGACCTGGTAGTGGAAAATGGGATTGCCGAACTCGGAGAACTGATTGAAGATCATGTTCCGGGGATCGGCGCTGAGCTCGCGGCACTTGTCGTAGATTTCCTTGACGTTGGACTCGCAGCCCGGGGTGGCGATGACCTCGGCCCCGATGGCCCGCAGCCATTCGAAGCGCTCGCGGGACATCTCCTCGGGGAGAATGGCCACGGCGCGACAGCCGAGCAGGGCGCAATCGAAGGCGCCCCCCCGGCAGTAGTTGCCGGTCGACGGCCAGACCGCCTTGTGGACCTCCGGATCGAACTCGCCCGAGGCCAGTCTCGGCACCAGGCAGCCGAAGGCGGCGCCGACCTTGTGGGCTCCAGTGGGGAAATGCTTGCCGACCAGGCCGACGATTTGCGCCTCGATGCCGGCGACCGCGGGCGGAAGCTTGAGGGCGTTGACCGGTCCGTAGAGGCCCGAGCGCACGTCGTTTTTCCAGCTGATGCGGAAGAGGTTGAGCGGATGGACGTCATCCATGCCCACGCCCGGGAGCTTGTTCCGGATGCCGGCCGGAATTTTTTCGGGATCGCGGAGCTCCGCGAAAGTCGGAATGACGATGCCCCGCTCGCGGCAGCGCGCCGCCGCCTTGCGTATCACCGTCTCGTTCATGGACTTGATGATTTTCGACATTTCCTCACCTCATCGAATGCGCGGCGCCGCGGCCTCGACCAGCCGCCGCAGCGCCGCGGCCGGATTAGGCACGCGCGTCAGGACAATCAAGGCGGCGATGACGAAGGGTTTCCAGGAGGCTTCGCGGTAAGTCTCCAGCCGGTAGCGTTCGAAGATATCGCGGCTCACTTCCCCCCGCGGGCAGGAAACGCCGCTGATGTCCGCCGGCAGGCAGTGCATGTAAAGGGCGGAACCGGCGGCCGTGCGCTTCATCAGGGCTTCGTCGCAGTGCCACGATTTGTGGCGGGCGTTTTCGGCCAGACATTCTTTTTCGAGGTTTTTCAGCCCCGCCTGATCCGCTTTCCGCAGAAGTTCGGTCCGCCGCCGTGCGACCTGCATCGGCGCCCAGGATTTTGGATAGACGATCTCGGCCCCGTCGAAGGCTTCGGCCATGTCGTGGCTGACGCGGAAAGCACCGCCGGACTCGGCCGCCTGTTTTCCGGCCAGGTCGACCACGTCGGACAGAAGATCATAACCTTCGGGATGGGCCAGGGTCACGTCCAGGCCGAAGCGGGAGAGGAGGCCGACGAGACCTTGCGGCACGGAGAGCGGCTTGCCGTAGCTCGGCGAATAGGCCCAGGAGATGACGAATTTCCGGCCGCGAAGCCCCGCGAGCCCGCCGAACCAGTGCTCGAGATGCAGAAGGTCGGCCAGCGTCTGGGTCGGGTGATCGATGTCACACTGCAGGTTGATCAACGCCGGCCGCTGAGGAAGCACGCCCTGCTCGTATCCTTCCTGCAGGGCCGCGGCGAACTCGCGCATGGATCGGTTGCCTTCTCCCAGGAAGATGTCGTCGCGGATGCCGACGACATCGGCCAGGAAGGAGATCATG
>Ga0315275_10001637_pt1 | contig 19883 bp, 12 predicted proteins | sample YL17G03_0_MG_FD_205557 | JGI IMG/M metagenome (GOLD analysis project Ga0315275, IMG submission 205557) | Sediment microbial communities from Yellowstone Lake, YNP, Wyoming, USA - YL17G03_0 | ecosystem: Environmental > Aquatic > Freshwater > Lake > Sediment | place: USA: Wyoming | collected...
AGGTGTAAGAAGCAAAAAATGAATATGCGTATACATATAGTATGTATATCAAACTATTAACTACTCGAACAACAACTCCACTTCTTCTCTACTGGCTTTTGGATGACATGAGTTCATAACGGGGCATGAAACATACCGTGTTACACATTGACGAACTCACGCTGAAAAAGTGATATACTTGGATGCCCAATATATCTATGCAGCATAGTGTCGTTCATCCGATAAAAAAAGCACTCTTTATCAATCCGTATCCGTTCTATGCCAAAGGAACCAATGAAGCGACCATGTATCCCCCTTTAGGTCTTGCATACATCGCAGCAAGTCTCGAGAAACACGGCGTCGTATGTACAATCATCGATGCACATGTGCTCAAGCTGAATCACCATGCCATCCATCGCATAGTCAAATCATTCAAACCGGATCTGATCGGTATCACGTCAAATATTGTTTCAGCTGACGAGGCAATTGCTCTTGGCGCGTATCTTCGAAAAAAATTCCCGACGACGCTTCTTGTCTATGGCGGTCCGTACGCAACTGCGGAAAGTGCATTTATGCTGAAAAAGACTCATGCCGATATCGTCGTCGTCGGTGAAGGAGAAGAAACGATTGTTGACATCATCAAACACCCGAATAATCTCCCGTCTATCCTGGGTATAAGCTATCGAAAAGGAACTATCATTCGTCACACCCCGCCCCGACCGCTCGTAGCAGATCTTGATTCTATTCCATTTCCTGCATATCATCTCCTGCCTCCGTTTTCTTCCTATTCATCGCGAAGCAGGGCTACGCCGATCGGTGTCATCCTCACGACAAGGGGATGCCCGTACTCATGCATTTACTGCAACAAAAACATATTCGGAAAAACATTCCGCATGAGAAGTCCCAGCAATATATTGACGGAAATGGAACTATTAACCGGACGGTATGGTGTCCGGCAAATTGATGTTCTGGATGATAACTTCACCCTCAATACAGAGCAGGCAGAAACAGTGCTCGACGGAATAATTCAAAGAAAAATAAAAGTACTTTTGAATTTCCAAAATGGGGTGCGGGCAGACCGACTGACTCCCCGGCTAGTCAAAAAAATGAAACAAGCGGGCACCTACAAGGCCGGTATCGGGATTGAATCCGGGGACCCGGCGATCCAAAAAATCATAAAAAAATCCCTTTCACTTCCCAAAGTCATCAAAGCTGCCAACATGCTTCGGCGGGAAGGTATCGTGGTGGTGGGCTTTTTCATGATGGGCATCCCCGGTGAAACGGGTAAAACCATACAAAAAACCATTGATTTTGCCAAAAAAGTCAATCCGCATATCGCTGTTTTTTCCGTCGCCATTCCGCTACCTCAAACAGAGCTCTACGACATCATTAAACGGGATGGAACAATGATTGCCGATCACGGGACAACAACGGGATTTTTTTCCGATCATTTGCGTTTTGAAATCGGAGAAGTCAACGAAACGCTCATCCGCACCTACGTATCGATTGCGTACAAATCCTTCTACCTGCGTCCGTCAAAAATTATTGACATACTTCTTACCATCCGGTCATATTCAGAACTCCGATGGATTGTGGATACCGCTCGACCGCTCGTACGATTCTTGTGCCGATGAATCAAGGCTTTGTGGGGATTGCGCTTGGCGTTGTGGCAACTGTCGCAGCAGGGGTCCCTATATTTACCGGCCCCACATCAATAATTTTATTTGTTTCTACACGGTACAAGATAGCCTTCTTCGACTTCGTGTAGATAAGGATTTTATCCCCGTTTTGGGCATTGGCAAAAAAGGGCTGATCCTTAAGTTTCGTTATATCGTCAATGGTCGCGCTGATTGGTTCTTCATCGGCAGGCAGCATCATGAGCTTGGCAATCGCCGTAATCGTGTCTTTGGTATCCTGTTTGGCTACCTCGGCGGGGTTGTTGAGCTTCCATTGAGCTTTTTGGTATTGACGGAGAAAATAAATCGAAGGAATTGATGCCGTTATGACGAAAAGAACTACAAACATAATAATTTTATATCTGGTTGAAATCAGCGGGAACACCATAGCACAATTATAAAGATTTTACTGACAATTGCAACACCTTGCAGGAACTAACAACTGCCTCTACCCGACCGGCGGACCAACTACTACGTAGCACCAACAATAAACCTGCTACCAATAAAACGGCTATTCTGGGCATTACCTTAATACTATTCTTCTTAGAAAACGGTGTAAAGAAGGGGGCCAATCGGAGAGGATTGGGCAAAGAATAAAAGAATTCCAATGATCAAAAATACCGCCACAAAAGGAATAATCCACCACAATCTATTCTGCCAAAAGAATGCAAACAGTTCTTTAACAGTAGACAGCCGGCTAATTAATCCTTGGAAGCACTGCATATTTCTTCTCTATTATAGTACTACCCACCACAAAAACGTCAAGCACGCTACGATAGAACGTTCGCCAAGCCAATACAATTAATTTATTTATAGACCCCGTCTAGCCATTTTTGAAAAGCCGGCAAGAGAGACGTTAGCGTTCTTTGATTTCCCTGAACTGTCATATGCCCGTCGTATGGATAAAAGCAATCCAAACATTCGTCTTGCCTGAAATCCGGCAAAATTGAGAAGTAGGTAAAATTATATTTTTCCACCATTCCCTTCAGTGGGGTCTCGATATCAAATTTCGTCAGACGTTCGTCAACGACGTATCCCAATTCCTTTTTAAAGTCCAAATAATACTCGGAAACGAGTGTTGGTCCCGGAAAAAACACCACCGCTACGGGTACCTCTCCTCCACAGCGTTTAGCAAAGCGTTCCAAACGTTGATCCATAGCCGAAAAGGCTATGTTCGCCAAATCATCATCTAAAATATAGGTTAAAAAGTTAGGATCTCCGGCCGACCGGCCGACCAAAGCCGGGTTTATCTTGCCATGTAAAAAATCTTGACGTAATTTGGGATCTATTTTAAGAAGTATTGTTGGGTTCTGTTTCAACCCGTATGCCACTTCATCTCGCCATACTTCAGAAGACCTAATTACTCCTTGTTGCCCAAAATTAGCCTGCTCCCAGGCTTTCGATATACCAATAATGGGCATTGCTACTTGAAAAACGGTCGGCCAGGTGTTTTCCATCCACGCTACCCAAGCCGGCAACCTCTCTTGGCGCGCAGCTGCCTGATAAAAGTCGTCCCGATAAATACCCAAGATAATAGCATCTGCTTCAAACCAATCCTTGTATGCCCGGCAAACCCGTCGCTCATCGGTCGGACCAGCACCCGGCAAACCCGCATTAATTACTTCTACTTTCTTACCGGGTACATTCAGGCTCTTTTCTAAAAGTTTTGGCCAGGATAAAGCTACATCTACTCCCCAACCGTACGTAAAGGAATCTCCAACCGCCAAGATACGAAAGGTGCCATCCGGCTTAGGAACTGCTACCTCTTCGTTACGAAGTCCTTGTGAAGAGATTCTCGCCTCCACCGTAAACTCCGAGGTGTCATAGACCTTGGTAAAATTAGGAGGCATTGCTTTAAAGTAATGGATGGTACCCAGATACCAACCCAATACACTATCAGCAGCTATTGAGATTCCAAAAGCAGCAACAATCCCCATGACCCCCAATAGTATCCGGCCAAAAATCTGTTTCTTTACCATCTTTATAATAGTATAGTATAAGCAAGGAATATGTCAGCAAGAAAAATTTTTACCGTCGTTTTTTTCACGGCTATTTTTGTTTTTTTTACCTATCAACTGGGTGGTGACGGTGATTTTTTTCATCATGTGAATACCGGCCGGCATGTGGTAACAACAAAGTCATTTCCCTACACCGACGACCTTACTTTTACCGCATCGGGCCGGCCTTGGGTTGGATACGCGTGGGGGATGGGTGTTTTGTTTTATCTGGTCTATTCCAATTTCGGGGCGGTGGGCATTAGCTTGACTGTTGCATGCTTGGCCGTTTTTACATTTGTTCTGCTTTATTTTTTGTTACGAAAAATTGGCGCGGGATATTGGACAAGTATGGTAACTCTGGCCTTGGCTGCCGGACCCATTTCTACCCGCTGGCCAAATCGCCCGGAAATTATCACGTACCCATTTATCATCTCATTTCTTTTGATTGACGCGCTGCGCACTAAATATCCCCGGATCATCTGGCTACTCCCCCCACTGACCCTATTCTGGGCCAACCTCTACGGCTCAAGCACTTTTATCGGTTTGGGGCTGGTGCTTATGTTTGCTTGTAAACAATTTGTTGTAGACAAATTTAAATTCATTCCGCGAGAGCGACTATTGTACCTGGCATCGCTCACGACTTTTCTCACTGCTTTCATAAACCCGTATGGCCTGCGTGCAATCTTTTATATCTTTCTCATCCCCGCTGTAGCTAAAGTCCAAGGTGAATGGGCAGGGGTCTTTGAAACGCTATCCAGAGCTCCCCTTGAATATCTCTTGGTTTTTCAATACCGAGCCTTAATTTATTTCCTATTTCTGGGTGCATTTCTAATCGTCAGTATATTTTCCCTTAAAAAAGTACTTCACTTTCCTTTTTTGGCTATTTTATCCCTAGCTATATTTGTCCCAATGTTTCTTTTTCGACATCTGCCGTTGGCCGTAATTTTTACCCTGCCTGCTATAGCCCTTTGTATCGAAAACTCAACCAAGATAAAAAAGTACTTTTTTACCATCCTTATCATTCTTGTATCGCTACTATCCTGGACTATTTCTTGGTGGATTAACCAACCGGGTGTCGGCATCACCGATCTGCAACCCTACCGCGCGGTAGAATTTATCAAAAAACACGGCCTTAGTGGAAATGTTTTTAACAACCAACAGATTGGAGCCTTTTTAAGCTACTATTTAAGTCCCGGTGTGAAGGTCTTTATTGATACACGCGACGACCTTTTCCTGAACAGTCCGGTTTACTCTGACATTCTGGAAGTCAGAAATAACCTCTTAGCAGTAATTTCCAAATATCCGGTGGACTTTATTGTTCTGGACCTATCAGAAAGTCCGTCTTTTCAGGCACTATTTCATAACGATCAGTGGTTACCGGTATATCTAACAGACACTATTTTAGTCGCTGTTCCCCCAGCCGTAGCTCAAGCTAAAAACTTGGATGTTTTAGACGCAGTTGACCCGTTTTCCAAAGGAGATGCCAAACCGGGCAAGACAACAGAGGCAGTAGAACAATACGAGAAACTAGCCAAAGAGCAAAAAGATTCCTACAACATCCAACTTCGGTATGGCCGAACTTTATTTGAGCAAAAGCGTTTTGATGAATCCATCGACGTAATGACTAAAGTGCCTCTACCAAAAGGTCCCTTACGGGACCTGCTTGCAGTAGATAAATATTATTTACTGGCCGAAATCTATTTCGCCAAAAATGATTGCACAAACGCAAAGCGTTTTCTGGATGAAACAAGTACCAATTCTAAGGGAAAATTAATCTTTGCGCCCGAAAATGAGCTTTCTGTTGCCGTCAACAAAGGCTATGCGTTTTATTTTCTTGTCTGTCAAAAAAACCAAACATTAGCTCGTCAGTATTTAAATTCATATTTTGATCAAAAAGAGGTTACTTTGTTAGAGAAAAATACAACACTGGAACAGTTCAATACCCTAAGCAATTAGCCCACTTTTTGAATATAGTATTGACATCCTCAGACTTCCTTGTTATGTTGCATTCATAATGACAACGCTAGTAAAGCTACACCGTGGCAAAGTTGTAGTATTCATAGTAGCCTTGTTTTCTGCATTGCTTGTATTGACAGCGGTACGTGCACAAACCCAAGCCCAAGCACAAGCTCAGGTATCACCAGGCGCGAAAATCTACGTAACGGAGAGCAACAGCAACACCCTGTCAGCTATTAATCCTAATAACGATACAATTACCTCCACTCTTCGTGTTAGATCTAGCCCAAATGCCGTGGTACTTCATCCAATCGGTAATCTTTTATACGTAGCAACAATACGGGGCGTCCAGATCGTAAACACAACTAATAATACTGTAACAGGATTTATACCAGCTGATTTAAGTGTCGGCCAACCCGCTAACATGGCCATTAACTCTAACGGTACTCGCCTTTATGCGGTTGGTAATGTAAATGCTGCTGCAGGTGTTATAGTTATCAATCCAATTTCCCAAAATATTGTTGCCAATGTAAATATACAGGCACAATGGGTGGTACTTCATCCGGATTCAAGCCGTTACTATATCAGTAGCACCGCCGTTAATGGCATAACTGTGGTTGACATTAACACAAACAATCCTATAACTACTATTCCTACAAACTCTGGCACGTTCGGCATGGCTATTAAACCTGATGGTTCACGTCTCTATGTGGCCGAGGCTAATAATATATTTATAATAGATGCTACAAACGATACCATCGTTGGGACACCCATACCCATTTCGCCCGATACACCAGTCCTTGTTACATATAATCCGGTTTTATCTCGATTATATGTTGCGAGTTCAACTAGAGGCGACGACAGAATCTTTGTATTTGATGCAACCAACCCTAATACACTTACTTTGATAGGCCAGCCTATACCCGTAGGGGGCGCTCCGATTGCTCTCGCGTTAAATCCGGCAGGCACGCGCCTATATGTAGCAAATAAAGATAGCAACAATATTTCTGTTATTGACACTACAAATAATACAGAGATAAACACTATACCGGTGGGTTTCGCGCCGGCAGGCTTAGTGTTTAGGCCGTAACATCCAATGGATATCCTACGTCCTCGAATTTCAGCTTTTTCTGTTTCCTTTCTACTCATAGCTTTCGTTCTGTTTCTCAACATAATCCCCCATATTTACGCTTATCAACACACACCCGACGGAATGGTTTACTCAGGTCAAGCGACTTTTTTTGACCCTTGGGATATAAATGTCTATATCAGCGCCATTCATTCTGGACAACGTTACGGTCTCCTTTTGGGCAACTCCTACACCACTTTGGAAAATAAACCTATCTTTTTATACCCGGTTTATACGCTTATAGGTACACTGCTACCTAACATTTCGCCTATTTTACTTTTCCACTTTCTATCTATTGTCTGCGGCATTCTCCTGGCTTTGACTCTTCTTTACGTGTTAAGATTATTAAACTATAGCGGCGGAAAATTGTTTGCTGTTTTTTTTCTCATCGCCACTGGCGGCGGCTTGGGTTGGCTTATTTTTCCCAATCAGTCTCCCGACCTTTTCACCACAGGTTTTACATTTGCTACAGCATTCCAGCGTCCGCATGAAGCTATTGGTAGTATTCTTTATTTATTTTCTCTGATCGTCTTTTACCTGGGAAATTCAAAGCAACAACCAAAACTAGTATTCCTCTCTGGCCTTGCCTCTTTTGCTCTTATTTTTATCTACCCTTACTATATACTTAGCTATTCTGTCATCTGCGGCTTATATACTCTCTATTTTTATATCAAAAGCAGACACACCTATCCAATCTTTTACTTGATATGTAACCTTATTTTCATCGTTCCCATAGCTCTCATTTACTCTTGGCACTTGCAATCCAATCCAACCCTTGCAGGTGTAATTATGCAAGCACAGAAAACACCAGATATCCTACATCTTTTATTAGGATACGGTATACTGGCGCCGCTTGTAGGATATGGTATGTTTATACCCAAAACACAAGTGAGAGTATTTCTTCTCATCTGGTTATTGGCAAGTATCGGCTTATCATATCTACCATTTGGGTTTGGTATATTCTACCTCCGCATGCTATTTTTTCCCGCAGTATTACTTGCCGTAGGTTCAGCAAGGCATCTTGCAAAAAGATGGCATTGGCAGGTAAATTGGGTACTGATACTGCTGCTTATTTTTGTTCCACTCACCACCTATTACACTGTTTATAAGAGAGTGGCGGAAGTGTATTCCAACAATCGATGGTATTATATTCCCAAAGAAGAAGCTGACGCTCTTAAATTCTTATCCGATCAAACACCTCCTAAAAGTGGGGTTCTTGCCGGATATACTATCAGTAATCTCATTCCTACGCGTACCTATAATCGAGTTTATTTCGGTCATTTCTTTCAAACTCCCAACGCCCAAGAGAAAATCAATAACTTGACTTTCTTTTATCAAAACGCTTTTTCTGAAAAAAAGGCGCTACAATTTCTTAAGCAAAATAACATCAGCTACGTCTTTTGGGGAGTAGATGAGCAGGTTGCCAATGGATTTCCCAAAAACAGTGCAGGCTTGCAATATACCTTTTTGCGTCCTGTTTTCTCAGAAGGAAACGTTGCGGTCTTCACATATAAATAGACCTTCATCTCACCTGTTTTGTTAAATCAAAAAAAATTAAATCTTCAGTTGAAATAGTTGCCGGAACTTTTAACTTTAATAAATCTTCTTTTATTAGATAAAAATCATTCTGCTCACTAAATTCCTGCCTATGTAGTACAATCCCATCCACTCCCCATTTACGCAGTAAACTTAGTTTTACCGGAGAGGGAAAATTAAAGCTAAGAAGATCCGCCCGTCTATAGTATTCATCGGGAATAAAACCGCTATATCCGTTCAGTATCTTTTTAGAATGTAAAACCGTCGCCCATAACATATACTGCGAATCCAAATCAATGTATCTGGATCCCTTCACATCTGCCGGAAAAATGTTGGCTATCGGCAGGTCCACAATTACCTTAATCTGATTCTGAGCTTCGAGTCTTGCATAAAAGCTTTTCATTTGATCAGAAATCGGGGTGAAGCTCAGTGGTTTGTTCCAATATTCTACCAGCATCAAAATGATGACAATTCCGGCAATCACCCACTTTTTTCTTATTTCTAAACGGTCGAGCCAAAGCTTGATTCCTTTCGCTATGATGAGTGCCGAAAAGAAAAAGCTAAAAACAATAATCCGGCTTGGCGCCCGCAAAAACCACAGAACAGGGTTTACGGCATAGACCAGCCCATACAGTCCGGGTATGGCGATATCCCGGCTAAAATGAATTATTGGACCAAATGCCAGCACCAAACTCAATATGGCCAGTCCCGCCCACAGTCGCCAGATTCCATCTTTCCCTCTTTTTTTTAAAATCCCAATACTACCGATCAACAACATCACTGCCACTATCCCAGGAAATAAATCCTGTTCCTGAAAGAATGTTTGGTGGAAAAAGGCCGGATATTTTTGGGAGAGCTTCTCCCGTAGGCCCCCATACACGACGTTTTTGGATGAGGTAAACGCCAGGTCCGTAACCCATGGTGAGAAAAAGATATCCGTCTGGTCGAGATTCCTTCCAATGGTCTCTTTGCTATAGACTTTTAAATACAGACCGGCGGTCCCCACAGCTACTGCAGTCAAAAGAACGAAGCCCACAACTGTTCCGCTCTGTATCAGCTTCACAAGCGGGAACTTCTTTTGCCACAAACGTACTCCGATATACAGGGGCAAAATAACGGTCAAGAATGCCGAATAGTACAAGGAGGACAAAAGCTGAGCAGTTAAGACCAGAAAAAACAGGAGCCCATCTTTCCAGTTTTGCCTCTCTAAAAACCTTTCAAAAAACAAAAAAATCAATGGTATCCAAAGTAATGATATGAGTATTAAATGGTCGGGATATCGGGTAAAAACTACCGGATTGAACACAAATAGTACAGAGGCAATGAGACTCGCCAGCGTATCTTTTGTCCAGTGCCACGCCAACAGGTACATTGCCCAAAAGGACGCCAGAATCATTCCCACAATCACACCATTGGTTGCCAAAATCACACTTCCCCAAATTTTATATATAGGCCAGGCAAACAAGGCAAAGATAAAGTGATGATCAGTAAAAAGGAGTGAATCCTTAAAGCCGTAAAACATGGGCAGCGTTAAGATCCCCTGCCAATCGCCTGTTTCAAAAACCCTCATATAGTGATTGAGGATAAAATTCACCAATAACGCGTCTCCATGCTCGAGCCCCAGAGGCTTACCCAAGTTCCACCAGAAATTTCCCAAAAATCCTACGACCAACACTGTTCCGATCAATAGACCTTTCATCATGGTTATTTAGATTGCCTTCCCAGCCATTCTTGTAATTTTGGCGCCAATAAATCCGCCGCCCTCTCGTTTCCGACCTTTGTGAAATGCCCATCGTACAGATAGTAACAGTCTTCACACGTATCCCGCCTAAACTCCGGCAGAAGTGATACATATTCCCAACCAACATTTTTTACTTTCTGCCCTATCATGTCATCCACGTTAGCCGTTAATAACCTCTGGTCAATTTCATAGCCTAATTCTTTTTTTGCATCCTGATATGTTACCGACACCAGTTCGTTTGACGGCATAAAGACAACGAGTACCGGCATGTTCCCGCTACATTTTTTCTTTAACACCGAAAGCTGTTCTTCCAGTAGTCCCAACGTTTGTTCTTGTTGACCCGCATCTAACCAAAAAACCAAAAATTGAGGGAAATTGTGAGCTGAATGCACCAAAGAGGGGTTAATCTTTGCCGTCAGATATAATTCCTTTGCTTTGAGACTTAAACGCGATAAGATACTTGGGTCTACTTTCCACATGCTATCAACTAATTTCTTCCAATAAACAGCTGCATCCAGGGTCTCGCCTTTTTTGGGTTGAAGTGACACGTTATATTGCACTATGGGGTCCCGTAACCTAGCCAGAGTCGGCCAAATTTTAATTAACGGGCTCACGAGTTTGGTCATGTTTTTCTCCGCCAAGGCCTGATATAAATCGTCCGTAAATAACTGGATCAGAAGAGCATCCGCTCCTATGTAGTCTTTGTAGGCCTGACAAATAAGAGTTTCTTCATGTACGCCAGCCCCGGGTATCCCTGCATTTACAATCTCAACTTTTTTCCCATCTGCATGGAGCTTTTTCTCAAGGAGTTTCAGCCAAGAATCTTCCAAGTTTATCCCCCAGCCAAAAGTAAACGAGTCTCCCAAAGCCAATATTCGATAGACATTTTTAGGCTTGGGCACGGTCACCTCACCGTTTCGCAAACCCTGGGAAGACATCGTGGCTGTAATAGTAAATTCTTCTGTCTTATATGCTTCGGTAATATCCGGCGTCAATGCCTTAAAATAACCAATCCTATTCAAGTACCACTCCAAACCCCTATCCAATCCTATTAAAACCGCAATGCCAAAAATTAACCCAATGACGATCAACAATAAGCTAGATTTCATCTTCCTTTTTATAGTATCATAAACTATTATGCGTTACAGGTTGTTTTTATTAAGCTTCCTGATTCTCTTTTTAGAACTAACCCTCATCCGTTTCATCCCGGCCAACATGCGCTTAGTTGCCTATTTTTCCAACCTCATTCTTTTGGGCACGTTCCTGGGTATTGGTTTGGGAGTCTGTTTGGCCAGACGCAGCATCAGCCTGATTTCTTATTTCCCTCTGACCCTGTTAACATTAATGGCTTTCGTTACTTTCCTGCACCTTGAGGTGAACACCATCACTCCGGAAATTATTTTCTTCTCCCAATTTCCGGAGGGACTATTAATACTTGAACCGGAGATTATCTTGCCTATCATTTTTTGTCTGACGGCAGCCGTATTTATCCCCTTAGGTCAGGAATTGGGCCGGCTGTTTAAACACTTCCCGCCTCTGGCAGCGTACTCTTTGGATATTGGCGGGTCTCTGACAGGGATAATCGTCTTTACTCTCCTGTCGTATCTGGCGACCCCCGCTCCACTATGGCTGGCTATTGTATGCCTTCTGTTCGTCCTGCTGTATTTCAAACCCCGGCGATTGGCCGGTTGGCTAGGTATAGCTGAACTAATAATCGTCCTGGCTATTGCCGTATACCTCAACACCAACAGCCGGTGGTCGCCCTATTACAAAATCACCGTTACTGCATATCCCGATCCATTTAGTAATACCACCAATTATGACGTCAGCGTCAATAATATACTCCACCAATACATCAGCTCGTATGTCGATCGCGAGCAATTCTATTCTGCCGTGTACAGGGCGTTCCCAACAACTAAATTTAACGACATATTGATTATTGGCGCCGGATCGGGAGCCGATGTAGCCACCGCTTTGGGCAAAGCTACGGGAGTTACACGTATCGATGCGGTAGAAATCGACCCCACAATCCTCAAATTGGGTCAAACACTCAATCCCGACCAGCCGTACCAAGATCCGCGAGTTCACTCCTACGTCGACGACGGCCGCAGTTTCCTGCAAAATACCGATCGCCGATACGACCTGATTATCTTTGCGTTACCTGATTCCCTAACTCTTACTGCCAATTCGTCCAATATCCGATTAGAGAGTCTCCTGTTTACCACCGAGGCTTTTGCGCTGGCCAAGCGCCGCCTTAAACCCAATGGTTTGTTTGTTCTTTATAACTTTTACCGCTACGAGTGGCTGATTGACAAAATCACCGCTATGCTCAACCATACCTTTGGTTACCCGCCTCGGGTGATCAGCTACGGTTTCGTGGGCAAGGCCGCTGCTATCTTCACCGGGCCCAAAATTTCCAGTCTTGATCAAACGAGTCTTTTGAAAATCTACCCCGTCAGGACGGATCTCCCCCTCGCCACTGACGATTGGCCCTTTTTGTATCTGCAAGAGCGGCAAATACCTTGGTTTTATCTCAAATTCCTCCTTGTAATTTTGGCAATCTCAATTCTCTCTGTTTTTTTCGTGTTACGCGGCCAACAGAAGTTTCGTTTTCACCCGGGTTTCTTTTTCTTCGGTGCGGCTTTCTTACTTTTGGAAACGAAAAGCTTGGTGACCTTTGGCCTTCTTTTCGGCAATACCTGGCTGGTCAACTCTCTGGTTTTTTCCGGAGTGCTTGCCTCAGTCCTTTTGGCTAATCTCATCAGCACCCGTTTTACGGTTAAACCGAAACTACTCTACCCGCTTCTTATTGGCTCATTACTTCTCAGTTTCATTGTTTCAACAACAGCATTTCTTTCTTTACCGTTTGTCTTGCGGCTTCTCGCGTCAACCGCTTTTTATTTTTCCCCCATCTTCTTTGCCAATCTTCTTTTCTCCCAAAAATTTAAAACCACCTCTGCATCCGACAGCAGCTTTGGCTCTAACCTTTTAGGGGCGGTTTTTGGCGGAGTTGTCGAGTACTGCTCTTTGGCTCTGGGATATAAAGCGCTCATTGGCATCACAATTATTTTTTATTTGTTGTCTTTAATTCCATCTCGTCAAGACTGATATGCTTACTACGCTCGCCATGATCATTCCTTCCGCCTTTGTCTTTTTATTTGCCCTCCAACCCCCCCTAGACCTGGACTTAGGCTGGCACCTGAGGTATGGAGAATTTTTCTTTACCACCGGGCATGTTCTTAAGGATAATATTATTTCTTATATCTGGCCACACTATCAATGGGTTCAGGCCTCCTGGGGATATGACCTTTTGGTTTACCAACTTTTTACCCGCTTTGGTTTTTTAGGACTATCAATTGCCGGAGCCATCATTACCCTGGCTATTTTTATTGTCGTCACATACCCACAGCGCCGTTTTAATTTCTTTCAGCTATTTTTTCTGGCTGCTGTGTTTTTAACCCAATCCACGCCTCTTTATTCCACAGGTATCCGCTCTCAAACTCCCTCCACCCTGATGTTTGCCTTCCTTCTGGTTCTCCTTCATCGCTTTTTAACCTCGGGCGGCCGAGTCTACCTGGTACTACCATTTCTATTCCTTCTGTGGGCAAATCTCCATGGTGGCTTTGCTCTGGGACTCATCGTGGCCATTGTTGTCTGGGCCGGATACGGAGGTTTATTGCTGACTCAAAAAATGACCCGTAAATCCCTGACTCCCGTTTCCCTAAAACGCTGGGTCATTCTTGGTATTACCCTTCTTTTTTCATCACTCGCAACGTTACTGAATCCCTGGGGGGTCAGGATCTATGAAGAAACGTTCAAGCACGGCAGTAATGTCAATCTGACCATGATTAGCGAATGGATGCCTTTGACCAACTGGCGCACCGAAAGCATCATCCTTATTTCTCTCGCCCTTTTGGCCATCTTCATTGCGGCTGTAGGCAAAAAGCTCATCACCTACCTACCCTACCTTCTCTCTCTTGTTTTAGTTGCAATGCTGGCCCTCAGTGCCGTTCGCTTTACGATTGTTTTTGGTTTAATGCTCACTTTTTACCTGGCTCTGCTTTTGCCCGACATACCACCCCTTCCGCATAGGTATAAAATGCTGATTCCTGTCTTAAAGTTTCTGCCAATCCTTTTGGTGCTGTTGGATTTATTTTTTACTCACCGCTATTTGTTCTTCCCTAATCCAAAAATTTTCAACTATACCTGGTATGACTATTGCAATTCTGCCAACGATTGTTCAGAAGAAATAGGAAAACTTATGGCAGCCGATCCTCCCAAAGGAAACGGGTACAATACCTATAATTTCGGTGGCTACTTGGCCTGGAGGGTCCCTCAAGTGAAAACATTTATGGATGGCCGCATGGCCGCTTGGATGGAGGGCAATCAGACTCCTCCGGTTGCGGATATTGACCAGGCGTTTGTTGACACTACTCCTATTACCTTTAGAAGACTTGATAGCCAGTACCATTTCGGCTGGGTAATCATTCCTACCCAATCCGCCGCAGCAAACTACCTGAATGAACTTACCAAAAGCGGCAGGTGGGAAAGAAGATATACGGATTCTTTTTATAGCTATTATGTTAAAGAAAATTAGCCTCATTTTTGTTGGCGTTTGCCTTTTTGTCTATGGCATACACCCCCTAACAACCTTTGACACCTTTTTTGGGTTAAAAATAGGTGAAACTGTTGTTAAAACCGGACAGGTGCCGAGCAAAGAAATTTTTTCCTGGTCTGCGTACGGCAGGCCAATTATCGCTTACGAATGGCTGGCTCAGGTATGGGTATACCTACTCCATGCTATAGGTGGTCTCACAGCTTTAGAAATCTACGTTTCTCTGGCTCTTGTGGCATTCTTTTTTGTTTCTTTTACCATTTTCTACCGCTGTTTTAAACAGGGGTTCTTTCTCAGCTTGGCCATGGGGCTCTTGCAAACCACTTCAATCTTCGAATTTTTTGTCGCCCGACCGCAAATCATAGCGTTTATTGGTTTTGTTCTCCTTTTGTATCTGATCTTTCAGTTCATCTTCAACAATAAAAACTCCCTCTTCTGGTCTTTACCCCTCACCTACATTTGGACCAACTCACATGCTAGTTTTATTTTCATTCCTTTTTTCTTTTTTAGCTATGCGGTCTTGGGGTATCTTTACCACAGGCTTCATGGTTCGCTTGTTTCTTCCAGCAGAGTTTTCAAAACTCTCGGACTTTTTGGTGTAATAAACACTGCAATTACGTTTGCCCCACCCCTGTTCCATACACCATACCTGCTCCTCTTAGATTTTATGAAAGACCTTACCTTTATGACCCAGTTTGTCCAAGAGTGGGGTACGTTAGGTCAAAACCCTACGTATCAGATTTTTTACATTCTATTAGTGACCGTTTCCATAGGTGTTGCTGTCTTTTTCACCCTCACGCGCCGCTTGATTTTTCAGCGCTGGCTTTTAGCCTTGCCGCTTTTACTGGTTATCGTTGCCTCCTTCCAGGCGTTACGCCATATCCCGTTGGGTACCATTTCTTGCCTGCTCCTTATCGGGCTTTTTCTGCCGCTGCCGACATTCCCCCGGAAGCGCCGTGTTCTTCCTATGGTAACCGCAAGTCTTCTCATTGTTCTTTCACTCTGGCTCGCCTACCAAAAAAAAATCCCAATCAATGACACCCATTGGCAATATGACTCGCCGGCTCTCGCCCGCGACATATCATTTTTAAAAAGCGCCAAATTAAACGGAAACATGTTTAATGAATTTGCCGTCGGCGGCTACTTAATTTACGCCTTATACCCTACCTACCAAGTTTTTTTTGACGGCCGCGCCGATATCTATCATTGTTGCGAAATGCGTGATTTTTGGCCGCTTGTCGTGAACAAAAGGGCTTCGGATGAACAGTTTACTCACGAGGTTGTTACCTTTCTTGAAAAATATAATTTTTCTTATATGATTATCTCTATCTTTTCTTTCAATCCCCTGGAAGCAACGGCCGCAACACGTCTGGTAGATACGCTTATGAATGATCCAAACTGGCGACTGGTGTACCTCTCAGACTATTTCCAGGTTTTGGTGCGGAATGACGGTAAAAACCCTACGCTATACCAAGCCGGGTATGCACAGATCACACCACTAAGGTTTCAGCCTTTCAAATCCGGGCAACTCGCACTTGCAGAGTCTGAATATGTCCGCCTCCTCGAAATAAATGATAGCGGTCTTGGCGAAGCCGGATTAGGAGAGGTCTATCTGGTCCAAAAGAAGTTCGAACTGGCCGCTAACGCTTTTACCAAAGCCGTAACGCTTAATCCGCGCTTGGGGCGGCCCTATCTCGGCCTGGCCAAAATCTACAATCAACAAGGGAATACCGATTTAGCCATCTCAAGCCTTCATCAGGCTATCACTATCTCCCCCTATTTGGGCGAGGCGTACCTTATGTTGGGACAAATGTATGCTCAAGATAAACCGGAGTGGACTCGTCAAATTCTCACACAAGGTCTAGAAGAAAATATCGACTTTCTTTCGCGGCAAAAGATAGTCCAGCTGCTCAACACCCTTTCTCAGTAATCTTCTCTCATCTGTACCACATCCCTACCCTATACCACATTTCTGTAAAATCTAGTACAAACTATAACAGATTTTGGTAAAGACTTGTAAAAACTTGTAAAAACTTTGAAATTCAGCTTTACTGAGGTGTCGGGGTGGGAACCGGTGTGACTGTCGGCGTAAGGGAAGCAGAAGGCGAGGCCTCTGGGGTGGGAACCGGTGTGACTGTCGGCGTAAGGGAAGCAGAAGGCGTAACGGTAGCACCCAATATATCCGGTGTCGGTGTCACAAGCAGTGTTGAGGTCGTTCCGGTTCCATCCACACCCTTCCCCACGATCCGCCTGCCACCGATGACAGCAAGGGCAAACCAATTGTATGTGAGATTCCTCGGCACCGGTTCGGCTAGGACAATGCTAAAACTGTTTGTGGTGACATTGGCAACTGCAGCCCTCACTCCTTCGGCAAGGAATGCACTGTCAGTCGCTTCCGACAAAACCAAGGTAATTGTGACAATGGGCGTTTCGCTAAATGGCTTCTCAAACGGTACATCGACGCTCATAGAAGAACTCGGGATTACCGCGACGCCGGCAGTGTCGGTATTGACGGTCAGGTGGCCGCCGAATATGACGTCGCCCAAGACTTTCAAACTTCCGTTAATAGTCACTTGACCTTGAACAATGAGATTTTTAATGAACGTTACCAACTCGCTAAAGAGTGCCGGCCCGGTAAAGGTGCTGGAACCCGATGCGATGAGATCACCGACAAACGTCACTCCGTTAACACCTGGTACTTGTATCGTAGTTCCACTGCTACTTGACGTAGTTAGACCGCTAAATAATAAGGACGTCAGGTCGAGGCCTTCAATTTGATTCACTTTTATTTTATCCGCCGTGATGGTTCCTGCAAAATAGCCATTGCCGGCAGCATCCACCGAGAAGACTTCGTTTTGGCTCGTGTCCAAAATAGAAACTTTCCCGTCTGTCCCGAGCTTAACCTTGATGGCACCGCTCTCATCCGGTGTGATAACGCCGACGGTGAGACTATCGACAACCGCCTGGCTGCCGACGATATCACCAAAAGCCGCATGATTTGCCAATACCCGATCTGCTACCACTTCTTCGGATTGAATCATTCCTGCTTTCAAATTTGCGGCTACAACCGTCACAAACTTACCCAGATTTTTTATTGTTCCACCAACCAAACTCTGAATGGAGAATTTACCAAAATTAGAGGCTTGGATAGCATTTCCTTCTTTGGCATACGGTACTTGGGTCGTATACGGATCAATGTTTCCGGAATCAATTCTCAGTTGTTCGATATTTTCGTTACCCATATCTTCTGTTTCCGGACTAAAATATGAGGGGGAAACCAACGTCTTTACCTTTCCTACTGCTGTAGGATCAGATGCGGTGTACGGATCTAAAGCCCGGCCAATGATTTGTCCGGCTTCGGTTGCCTTCATGGCCACACCTGGGATGCTCGAGGTTGTTAAACGATCCCCTGGTTGAATAGATCCATTTTCGGTTGTTACTTTGACGGCTATCTGTCCGAGCATTCCCACGTTGGCCCAATTGGGGTCATTGGCCCTGTCGCAGGAAACTTCATCCGCACACTCGTCCGTGTTATATCCAGTCCCTGTAACCGTGATTACTCCCAATATATTCTGTTCGTACGTGCCGCGGGACTTTCTCACTTTTTGCACATTATCCGTATCCACAACCATCACGTCACCCTGCTCCGAAGGTTCGGATTGGGCAATAAACTCGGAAAAGTCAGCGACGTTGGAAAGGGAGTTAAACCTAAACCAACGGTTATTGGCCCTCACCCAAATTCTTCCTGAAAGAGCAGTTGTTCCCACTGCCCCCACAAGCATGGAGCCGTTGGCAGCATTATCAGTAGGAGCAGCAGTTTGTTGTGCAAAAACCACCCTGCTACCAGTGGTGCCGTTACCAATATTAATAGTGGCTGCTGTTGCGGCATTGCCAATGCTAATCGTCTTGGCAGCGTCGATAGTCGTGCCAATAGTTATTACCTGGCCGGAAGCAACATCCAAATCCAATCCCAGATCTCCATAAATATGCGTATCCCAGTTAGAATCGTTAAAACGAATGCCATATTCAGTCCCGGCGCCAGCAGCAGCTTTGGCTTCAAAGTTAAGACCAACAAGTACTCCTCCTGAACCCGGGGATGTAGAGGGATTTGAGTTAACCGTTATCGCATTAAATGTCCCGACAAAGGCATTGGTAGGGCCCTCGATATTTAATCCATTCTCAATCACACCGGTCGCCGGGCCGGTCGTATTGGCTGCCACTCTGAATGCATTCCATGTGCCGCCGGTTGTACCACCCGGCGTTAAATCAATTCTAACTGCTGAAGATTCAATCGCTGCCGCACCGCCGACGTAACTCACCTGCAGCGCACTAATTCCCGCACCAGTAACACCGACAGTGTTGGTAATTTGGACCATATCAACAGTCGGCTCAACGCCATTCATATTCACAAGAAATTGAGTACCGGCTATATTAGTGAAAACTACGCTACCATCTGCAGCAGTCATTAAAATGTTTGCATTCCCTCCATCAACGTCTGCATCATACGCTTGCTTAAGCGTTCCACCCGAACCGGTTGCGCCAACTGGTCCGGTAGCACCGGTGGATCCGGTACCGCCAAGAGCTCCAGTGGCACCGGTGGATCCGGTGGGACCCCTGACCCCGGTGGCACCGGTGGATCCGGTGGATCCGGTACCGCCAAGAGCTCCAGTGGCACCCGTTGACCCTGTTGATCCCGTAGGACCGCCGATACCTGCTCCGGTTGCGCCCGTTGGACCGATTGAACCAGTTGCTCCGGTAGCGCCGGTAGCGCCGGTTGCACCTACCGTTACGGGTCCGGTTGCACCAGCAGGTCCGGTTGCGCCTGTTGCACCAGTTGACCCTGTGGGACCGGCAGACCCTGCGCTACCGGTTGCGCCTGTTGCACCGGTTGCACCAGTAGGACCAGATGCTCCGACAGCTCCGGTTGCGCCTGTTGCACCGGTACTTCCTGTTGGACCTCCAACGCCTGCGGAACCAGTTGCGCCTGTTGGACCACTTGCTCCGACAGCACCGGTTGCACCTGTGGATCCGGTTGACCCTGTGGGACCGGCAGTACCTTGTGTTCCTGTTGCTCCTGTGGGACCACTTGCTCCGACAGCTCCGGTAGCACCTGTAGATCCGGTTGACCCTGTGGGACCGGCAGACCCTGCGCTACCGGTTGCGCCTGTTGCACCTGTACTTCCTGTTGGACCTCCAACGCCTGCGGCTCCGGTTGCGCCTGTTGCACCGGTACTTCCTGTTGGACCTCCAACGC
>Ga0315275_10001639_pt1 | contig 19874 bp, 15 predicted proteins | sample YL17G03_0_MG_FD_205557 | JGI IMG/M metagenome (GOLD analysis project Ga0315275, IMG submission 205557) | Sediment microbial communities from Yellowstone Lake, YNP, Wyoming, USA - YL17G03_0 | ecosystem: Environmental > Aquatic > Freshwater > Lake > Sediment | place: USA: Wyoming | collected...
CACGCATGATCCGCTGGCTTGCCGAATACCAGGTCGGCCAGCGCGTGCGCTCCGACGGTCCGCAGACGCACCTGAGCAAGGCAGGCACGCCGACGATGGGCGGCGCGCTGATTCTTGCGGCGATCGCCGCGGCGACGCTGTTGTGGGCTGATCTCGCGAATCGTTTTGTGTGGGTGGTGTTGCTGGTCACCATCGCCTTCGGCCTGATCGGGTTCTGGGACGATTACCTCAAGCTCGTGGTCGGCAATTCGCGCGGGTTGATCGCGCGGTACAAGTACTTCTGGCAGTCGTTCGCCGGGCTTGGCGCCGCGATCGTGCTGTACGTCACTGCGCAGTCGCCCGCCGACACGACGCTGTACGTGCCATTTTTCAAGCACTTCGTCGTCCCGCTCGGCGTTCTCTTCATCCCGCTCACCTACTTCGTGATCGTCGGCTCGAGCAACGCGGTCAACCTGACCGACGGCCTCGACGGCCTCGCGATCATGCCGTCGGTGCTCGTCGCGGGTGCGCTCGGTGTGTTCGCGTACGCGTCGGGCAACGTCGTGTTTTCGAACTACCTCAGCATCCCGTACATCGCGGGCGCGGGCGAGGTGCTCGTGATCTGCACCGCTATCTTCGGCGCAGGCCTCGGGTTCCTGTGGTTCAACACGTATCCGGCGCAGGTGTTCATGGGCGACATCGGCGCGCTGGCGCTTGGCGCAGCGCTCGGCGTCATCGCGGTTGTCGTCCGGCAGGAAATCGTGCTCTTCATCATGGGCGGCGTCTTCGTCATGGAGACGGTGTCGGTGATCCTGCAGGTGGGGTCGTTCAAGCTCCGTGGCAAGCGCATCTTCAAGATGGCGCCGATCCATCACCACTTCGAACTCAAGGGCTGGGCGGAACCGAAGGTCATCGTCCGCTTCTGGATCATCACCGTGATCCTCGTGCTGCTTGGCCTCGCGACGCTGAAGCTCCGATGACCGAGACGCTCCAGACACTGGCTCCGCTCGCCACCGGCACCCGCATCCTGGTGCTGGGGCTCGGTCGCACCGGGCTTTCGGCTGCGCGCTACCTCGACCGCAAGGGGCACTCGGTGCGAGTCGCGGACACGCGCGCGACCCCGCCGGGTGTCGAAGCGCTGCGTGAGAAAGTCCCGGCCGCCGAACTGCGGACGGGCGCGTTCGACTCGTCGCTGCTCGACGGTGTCGCGCAAGTGGTGATTTCGCCCGGCCTCTCCTTGCAGGAACCGGTCGTGCGCGAGGCGCTCGATCGGGGGCTTCCAGTCGTGGGCGACATCGAACTATTCGCCCGTGAGGCGCGGGCGCCGGTGGCCGCGGTCACCGGTACCAACGGCAAGAGCACGGTGACGACCCTCGTGGCGGAGCTCGCAAGCGCCGGTGGCCGGCGCGCGGTGGCGGGCGGGAATCTCGGCGAACCGGCACTCGACCTGCTCGAGCGTCCCACGCCCGATCTCTACGTGCTGGAGCTGTCGAGCTTCCAGCTCGAAACGACGCACTCGCTGCACACCGTGACGGCGACGGTGCTCAACGTCACGCCCGATCACATGGATCGGTACGCGAGTCTCGAAGCGTACGGTGCGGCGAAGGCGCGCATCTTCGACGGCTGCGACGTCGCCGTGATCAACGCCGATGACGCGGTGGTGCGCGGCATGCCGCGCCCGGGCCAGTCGGTCGTGTCGTTCAGTCTCGAATCGCGCGACGCCGATTACACGCTCGAGCGCCTGCCTGCTCCGATGATCGTGCGACGCGGGGAGCCGCTGCTGCCGCTCGCTGCGATGCGGCTGCAGGGCCTGCACAATGCGGCGAACGCGATGGCCGCGCTCGCGATGGTCGAGGCCCTCGAGCTGCCGCTCGCTCCGGCGCTCGATGCGCTCTGCGCGTTCGGCGGCCTGCCGCACCGTTCGCAGTGGGTCGCCGATGTCCGCGGCGTGCGCTACGTGAACGATTCGAAGGGCACGAACGTCGGTGCGACGCTCGCCGCCGTGCAGGGCCTGGCCGGGCCGCTCGTCGTCATCGCCGGCGGCGATGGCAAGAACCAGGATTTCTCCGGGCTGCGTGCTGCATTCCGCGGCAAGGTCCGTCACGTCGTGCTGATCGGCCGCGATGCGCCCGCGCTCGCAGCCACGCTGGCCAACGTCTGCGCCACGGAACGCGCCGCGGACATGCCGGCCGCCGTCCGTGCGGCATACGCCGCCGCGCAACCGGGCGACACGGTGCTGCTCTCGCCGGCTTGCGCGAGCCTCGACATGTTCCGTGACTACACCCATCGCGGCGACGAGTTCACCGCCGCCGTCAGGAGTCTCGCTGCATGAGCGCGCCGGCATCCACCGTCAACAGTTACGCGCGTTCGACTGGCCAGCCGCGTCGCCTGGTGCTGGACCCGTGGATCATCGGCACCGTGGCCGCGCTGCTGCTGATCGGCCTGATCATGGTCGCGTCGGCGTCGATCGGCATCTCCGAGAAGGAGACGGGCGAGGCGTTCCATTACTTCACGCGCCAGCTGGTCTACGTGGCGCTGGGGCTCGTGGCCGGCTGCGTCGGGCTGGCCGTGCCGACGCGCATCTGGGACGAGTATTCGAAGTACCTGCTGGGCGCTGCGTTCCTGCTGCTGGTGCTGGTGCTCGTGCCGGGGATCGGCGCCGAAGTGAATGGTTCGCGGCGCTGGGTGCGTCTCGGCTTCATGAATTTCCAGGTGTCGGAAGCGACGCGCGTGCTGCTGCTGATGTACGTCGCGAGCTACGCCGTGCGTCGCTCGGACGAGCTGCGCAGCGACTTCAAGGCGTTCATGGTGCCCGTCGGTGTGCTCGGGGCCGCCGCGGTGCTGTTGCTGTGCGAGCCGGACTTTGGCGCGGCCACGGTGCTGTTCGCCACCGGCCTTGGCGTGCTGTTCCTCGCCGGCGCACGCATCGTCCACCTGGTTGCGCCGATCGTTGCCGGCTCCGTCGGCCTCGCGACGCTCGCCGTCGTTTCGCCTTACCGGCTGCGCCGGCTGACGGGCTTCCTCGATCCGTGGGGCGATCCGTTCAACAGCGGCTTCCAGCTCGTGCAGTCGTTGATCGCGATCGGCCGCGGCGAATGGTTCGGTGTCGGTCTCGGTGCGAGCGTGCAGAAGCTCTTCTACCTGCCCGAAGCCCACACGGACTTCGTCTTCGCCGTGCTGGCGGAGGAGTTCGGGTTCCTCGGTGTCACGGTCGTCGTCGTCCTGTTCGCTTTGCTCGTGACTCGCGCGCTCTTGATCTCGCGCGAGGCCGCACAGGCCGGGCAGGCGTTCCAGTCGTACGTGGCCGCGGCCATCGGCATCTGGCTGGGCCTGCAGGCATTCGTGAACATCGGCGTGAACATGGGCCTGCTGCCGACCAAGGGCCTGACGCTGCCATTGTTGTCCTACGGCGGCAGCAGCATGCTCGTGACGCTCGGCTGGATCGGCGTGCTGCTGCGCATCCACCACGACACGCAGGCCACCGGACGCGTGCGCGTCGCACCGCGCGAGGCCCGGCGCAAATGACGCGCAAGGTCGCACTGGTCATGGCGGGCGGCACGGGCGGACACGTCTTCCCGGCGCTCGCGACGGCGCGCGTGCTGCAGCGCCGCGGCTACGACATCGTCTGGCTCGGTACGCAGCAGGGCATCGAGGCGCGCCTCGTGCCTGCCGCCGGCATTCCGGTCGAGTGGCTGAGCGTGAGTGGGCTCCGTGGCAAGGGTGCAGTGACACTGCTGGCAGCTCCGTTCCGCCTGCTGGTCGCCGTCAACCAGGCGATGCGCGCGATCCGCAAGCATCAGCCCAGGGTCGTGCTCGGTGCGGGCGGTTTCGCGTCCGGCCCCGGTGGCATCGCGGCATGGTTGCTCCGCCGGCCCCTCGTCGTGCATGAGCAGAACGCTGTCGCGGGCCTCACCAATCGCGTGCTTGCGCGCCTCGCCAAGCGCGTGCTCGAAGGATTCCCGAACAGCTTCGGCAGCGGCGTGCAGGCCGAGCGCGTCGGCAACCCGGTGCGTCCGGAGATCGTCGCCATCGCTCCGCCTGAGCGACGCTACGCCGGTCGCGAAGGCGCTGCGCGCCTGCTCGTGTTCGGCGGCAGCCATGGTGCGGCGCGCCTGAACGCCGTGCTGCCGGCTGCCATCGGCGAGCTGCCGGCGGCGCTGCGGCCCGCAGTGCTGCACCAGACCGGCAAGCACAATTTCGAAGAGACCGTGCAGGCGTACCGGTCGCGCGGGATCGAGGCCGACGTGCGGCCGTTCATCGACGACATGGCGAGCGCCTACGGCTGGGCCGACCTCGCGGTGTGTCGCTCCGGTGCACTGACGGTGGCCGAGCTCGCGGCGGCAGGCGTGCCTGCCATCCTCGTGCCGTTCCCGGCGGCCGTCGATGACCACCAGACCCGCAACGCGCAGTACGCGGTGCAGGCAGGCGCCGCGAAGCTCCTGCCCGAGGGCGGCCTGACGCCGATCTCGCTTGCCGCGGTGCTGCGCACGCTGCTCGAAGCGGGACGACCGCTGCTGTTGCGCATGGCCGTGGCCGCGCGCACGAGCGCCATCGTCGACGCAGACGAGCGTCTTGCCGACGCCTGCATGCAAGCGGCAGGGGAGGCGGCATGAAAGACCGCATGCGCCGGATTCACACGATTCATTTCGTCGGTATCGGCGGCAGCGGCATGTCGGGCATCGCTGAAGTGCTGCTGAACCTCGGCTACGCGGTGCAGGGCTCCGACCTGAAGCAGGGCGAGTCCACCGAGCGCCTGCAGCAACTCGGCGCGCGCGTGCTGATCGGCCACCGCGCAGAGAACGTCGACGGCGCTGACGTGGTCGTGGTTTCGAGCGCGATCAACGCCGCGAACCCCGAAGTGGCGCATGCACTGGCCGCGCGCATTCCGGTCGTGCAGCGCGCCGAGATGCTCGGCGAACTGATGCGCTTCCGCTATTCCATCGCCGTGGCCGGTACGCATGGCAAGACCACCACGACGAGCCTGATGGCGAGCGTCCTGGCCGAAGGCGGCACCGACCCCACGTTCGTCATTGGTGGCCGGCTGAAGAGCGCGGCCAGCAATGCGCGTCTCGGAGCTGGCGAGTTCCTGGTCGCCGAAGCCGACGAAAGCGACGCGTCGTTCACGCACCTGCAGCCGATGATCGCGATCGTCACCAACGTCGACGCGGACCACCTCGGCACGCACGGTGGCGATTTCGAGAAGCTGAAGCTCAGCTTCGTCGAGTTCCTGCACAACCTGCCGTTCTACGGACTCGCGGTCGTCTGCAACGACGATGCGAACGCGCGTGGACTGATTCCCAGCATCGCGCGGCCTTGCCTGACCTACGGCTTCGACGAATCCGCCGATGTGCGTGCGGTAGGCATCGAGCGACTGGCGGGCCAGTCGAGGTTCACGGTGCTGCGCCCGGGCGCTGCGCCGCCGTTGCCGGTCACGTTGAACCTGCCCGGCCGCCACAACGTGCTGAATGCCCTGGCGGTGATCTCCGTCGCGACCGAGCTTGAAATCGACGATGCCGCCATCCAGCGCGCGCTGGCCGGATTCCAGGGCATCGAACGCCGCCTGCAATGGATCGCCGACGTCGACACCGGCGCCGGCAAGGTCACGATCGTGGACGACTACGGCCATCACCCGACCGAGATCGCTGCCACCGTCGAGGCCGCGCGCCAGGGCTGGCCGGGCCGTCGCGTCGTGCTGGTCTTCCAGCCGCACCGATACACGCGCACACGCGATCTTCTCGACGAGTTCGCGCAGGTACTCGCCGAGTCGGACGCGCTCGTCGTGGCCGAGGTGTACGCGGCGGGCGAAGCCCCGATCCCCGGCGCCGACGGCAAGTCGCTCTGTCGTGCGATCCGCTCACGGGGTCGCGTGGAACCCGTGTTGCTCAAGTCGCTCGACGAACTGCCGGACGCACTGGCCGGCATCGTGCGTGATGGCGACGTGGTGCTGACGATGGGCGCCGGTCACATCGGCGCCGTCTCCAACGAGCTGCCGCGCACCCTGCCGGGTGCAGTCGCGCTGCGAGGCCAACGCCCATGACTTCGCCCTTGCTGAGCCAGGATCCCACCCAGTTCGGCCGCGTTGCCGTGCTGCTCGGCGGCACGTCGTCCGAACGCGAGGTGTCGCTCGATTCCGGTCGCAACGTGCTCGAAGCGCTGCAGCGCCGCGGCGTCGACGCCACGGCCGTCGACGGTATTCCCGCCCTGGTCGCTGCGCTCACCGCGCCGGCCGGCCGCAAGTTCGATCGCGTCTTCAACATCCTGCACGGCAACCGCGGCGGCGGTGAGGACGGCGTGCTGCAGGGGCTGCTCGACGCGCTCGGCGTGCCCTACACGGGTTCGGGTGTGCTCGGGTCCGCGCTCGCGATGGACAAGATCCGCACCAAGCAGGTGTGGCTCGCACTCGGCCTGCCGACGCCGGCCTACGTGAACCTGCAGCGCGGCGAAGACGTCGTCGCGGCTGCCCACAAGCTGGGCCTGCCGGTGATCGTCAAGCCCGCGTGCGAAGGCTCGAGCGTCGGCATCACGCGCTGCTTCAAGGACGCGGACCTCGCCGCGGCCGTCGAGCTGGCGGCGCGTTACGCAGGCTCGTTGCTGGTCGAGCAACTGATCCAGGGTGAGGAGTACACGGTGGGTGTGCTCGGCACCGAGGCGCTGCCGTCGATCCGGATCGTGCCGGCGGGCGAGTACTACGACTACCACGCGAAGTACGTTGCCGAGGACACCCAGTACCTGTGCCCCGGCATGACGGGTGCCGCCGAGCAGGAACTTGCAGGCCTGACCCTCGCGGCGTTCTTTGCAGCCGGCTGCAGCGGCTGGGGCCGCGTCGACTTCATGCGCGACCGTGCGGGCAAGCCGTGGTTGCTCGAAGTGAACACGGCGCCGGGCATGACCAGTCATTCACTCGTGCCGAAGGCGGCACGCCAGCGTGGCATCGAATTCGACGAACTCGTCTGGCGAGTCCTCGAAACGAGCTGCCGCGGCCAGGAGGCACGTCGATGAAGCTGCCGTTCGGCAAGAAACAGCGCAAGCAGGCGACCCGCCCCGAGCCCAGGTGGTGGGAGCACCTCGACTGGAACGCGATCGGCACCACGGCGGCCGTCGTCGCCGGCTGCGTCGTCGTGGCGCTGCTGCTGGTCTTTGCGCTGGACCGTCCGGTGCGGCGGGTCCTGCTCGAAGGCGCCTTCCAGCGCATCTCGCCGCCGGAGATCGAGAGCGCCGTCGCGCAGGTCGCGCAGGGTGGCCTGGCTTCGGTGGACCTCGAACGCATTCGCCAGCGCGTCGAGTCCATCGACTGGGTGGACAGCGCCGTCGTGACCCGTGTGTGGCCGGATGCAATCCGCGTCGTGGTCAACGAAGAGGTGGCGGCGGCGCGGTGGAACGACGCCGGGCTGCTGAACGCGCGCGGCGAGCTCTTCATCCGCAACGCGCGCTACGTGCCGCCGGAATTGCCGCTGCTCGAAGGCCCGGAAGGCAGCGAGTCGCAGGTTGCGCAACTTTACATCGATGCCCAGGGCCGCCTGCTCGAATCCGGACTGCGCCTCACGGGCGTCCGGCTCGACGACCGCGGCGCGTGGGAACTCGAGCTGGCGGATGGCCTGCAGGTCAGGCTCGGTCGGCAGGACGTCAAAGACCGCCTCGAACGCTTCATTCGACTCGCGAGCCCGACGGTGGCGAAGCGGGTCGCGGAGATCAATTACGTGGACATGCGCTACACGAACGGCTTCAGCGTGGGCTGGAACGCCCGTTCCGCACTGGCCGTCGCCCCGCAAGAGGACGCGACACCCGATGCCTAGAAAGCCTGAAAGAAACCTGCTGGTCGGACTCGACATCGGCACGTCGAAAGTCGTCGCCATCGTCGGCGAGCTCACCGCGGACGGCACGATCGACGTGGTGGGCGTGGGCTCGCACCCTTCGCGCGGGTTGAAGCGCGGCGTCGTCGTCAACATCGACTCGACGGTGCAGTCGATCCAGCGCGCAGTCGAGGAAGCCGAGCTGATGGCCGGTTGCCAGATTCATTCCGTGTTCGCCGGCATCGCCGGCAGCCACGTGCGGAGCCTGAATTCGCACGGCATCGTGGCGATCCGCGACAAGGAGGTGACGCAGAGCGACGTCGAGCGCGTGATCGACGCGGCGCGTGCCGTGGCGATTCCCGCGGACCAGAAGATCCTCCACATCCTGCCGCAGGAATTCATCATCGACGCGCAGGACGGCATTCGCGAGCCCGTCGGCATGTCGGGCGTGCGACTCGAAGCGAAGGTCCACATCGTGACCGGCGCGGAAAGTGCCGCGCAGAACATCGTCAAGTGCGTGCAGCGCTGCGGCCTCGAGGTCGAGGACATCGTGCTCGAACAGCTGGCGTCGAGCTATGCCGTGCTGGCCGACGACGAGAAGGAACTCGGCGTCTGCCTGATCGACATCGGCGGCGGCACCACCGACGTGGCGGTCTTCGCCGGCGGCGCGATCCGGCACACCGCCGTCATCCCGATCGCGGGCGATCTCGTCACCAACGACATCGCGCAGAGCCTGCGCACGCCGACGCACCATGCCGAGGAGCTCAAGGTGAAGTACGCGTGCGCGCTGTCACAGCTCGCGAATGCGGACGAAACCATCGAAGTGCCGAGCGTAGGCGATCGCCCGGCACGGCGCCTCGCGCGGCAGACGCTCGCGAGCGTCGTCGAAGCGCGCTACGAAGAAATCTTCGTGCTCGTGCGCGACGAACTCGCGCGGTCCGATTACCACGACAAGATCGCCGCCGGCATCGTCCTGACGGGCGGCAGCGCGAAGATGGACGGCGTCATCGAACTGGCCGAAGAAATTTTCCACGCGCCGGTGCGGCTCGGCCTGCCCCAGGGCGTGAGCGGGCTGGTGGACGTCGTGCGCAATCCGATTCATTCGACCGGCGTCGGACTGCTGCTGTTCGGCCGCAGCACGCGCCACGTGCATCCGTCGCCGCATGGCGGGATGGGTCCGCGCAAGACCATCCAGCGCATGCGGGATTGGTTCAAGGGGAACTTTTGAGGGGTTAGGGGTTAGTCGGAAGGGCAGGAAGGCCGGGAAGGCCAGGAAGGCCAGGAAGGGCAGGAAGGGAAGGGAAGAAGGCGGTCGGAAGGGGCAAACAGGATTTTTCGGGGCGCGGTAAAGGCTGCCGCGCCAGGCAACAAGTCATTCGTCATTATTTTTGTTACGGAGCAGCACACCCATGTTCGTACTCGCAGATACGGAAAACCAGGGCGCAATCATCAAGGTCGTAGGCGTGGGCGGCGGCGGCGGCAACGCCGTGACCCACATGGTCAATTCAGGCATAGAAGGCGTCGATTTCGTGTGCATCAACACCGATGCGCAGGCGCTCAAGCACTCCAAGGTCAAGACCAGCCTGCAGATCGGCGTGAACATCACCAAGGGCCTCGGCGCCGGCGCTGATCCTGAGGTCGGCCGCCAGGCGGCGATGGAAGACCGCGACCGCATCGTCGAGCTGATCGAAGGCTCGGACATGATCTTCATCACCGCCGGCATGGGTGGTGGCACGGGAACGGGCGCCGCGCCGATCGTGGCGCAGGTGGCGAAGGAACTCGGCATCCTGACCGTCGCCGTCGTGACCAAGCCTTTCGAGATGGAAGGCAACAAGCGCACGTCGCTCGCGGAGCAGGGCATCAACGAGTTGCACAAGTATGTCGATTCGCTGATCACGATTCCGAACCAGAAGCTGCTCACGGTGCTCGGCGGCGACATGACGCTGCTCGACGCATTCAAGACGGCGAACCAGGTACTGCAGGGCGCCGTGCAGGGCATTGCGGAACTGATCACGCGTCCCGGCATGATCAACGTCGACTTCGCCGACGTCCGCACCGTCATGGCCGAGACCGGCATGGCGATGATGGGCTCCGGCGAGGCCAGCGGCGAGAACCGTGCGCGCGCCGCCGCCGAAGCCGCGATCTCGAGCCCGCTGCTCGAAGACGTGAACTTGTCGGGCGCCCACGGCCTGCTGATCAACGTCACTGCCGGCATGGACCTGCGTACGAGCGAGTTCCACCTCGTCGGCGAGACCGTGAAGCAGTTCGCCTCGGATGACGCGACGGTCGTCGTTGGTTACGTGATCGATCCGGAGATGACAGACCGCATCCGCGTCACCGTCGTCGCGACCGGCATCGGCCGCGCGGTGGCCAAGGCCGTGCCGCAGCCGACGATCGTCCAGGGCGTTGGTCGTGCCGATCGTCGTCGTGCGCCGCTCGGCGTGGGCGACTACTCGGCCTACGACACGCCGCCGCGCCTGCGTGAACGCGCGCGTGCCGTTGGCGATGGCCTGAGCGTGGACCACGGCGACGAGTCGTTCATCGACATCCCGGCGTTCCTGCGCCGGCAGGCCGACTGACGACAACCGCCTTTCCCGCCAGCCCCGGGAAAGGCACGCAGAGTCCAGGTGGAGGTTCCCTGCTCCGGGCCTCCGCCTGGCTCTGTCCATCGGTTTCGAGGTGAGCAGCGATGGGTGCCGACAGCACGGCCAGCCTGAGCCAGGCCTTCGATTTCCGCGACGAATGCGACGCGCTGCATTCTGCGCTCGAGAACGCGCCGGCCGAGGCCTGGACCGAACCGACGCAGTTCAAAGGCTGGACGTTCGACGACGTCCTCGGGCACCTCTATTTCTTCGATCACGCCGCCGAGACCGCCGCGCGCAGTCGCGACGACGTCCAGGCGCTGTTCCGCGAAATTTTCCAGGCGAGCACCACCGGCGTCTCGCTGATCGACTATTCGAGGCGATGGTTGGACGGCTGCGCGGGCACCGAACTCCTCGACCGTTGGCGCAGCCAGTACCAGCGGCTTGCGGACATCTACGCCGCCTTCGAACCTGACCACCGCCTCGCCTGGGCCGGGCCCGACATGAGCGCGCGATCGTTCATAAGTGCCAGGCAGATGGAAACCTGGGCGCATGGGCAGGCGATCTTCGACGCGCTCGGCATCGATCGCGTCGAGCACGACCGGTTGCGCAACATCGCAGTGATGGGCGTCAACACTTTCGGCTGGACCTTCAAGGTGAACCGTCGTGAGGTACCCGCGGTGAAGCCCTACGTGCGGCTCACTAGCCCGTCAGGCGCGCTCTGGGAGTGGAATGAGCCATCGGCGGCGGAACGCGTCGAGGGCAGCGCGGTGGAGTTCTGCCGCGTGGTCGCGCAGACGCGAAATCTGCTCGACACCAATCTTGCGGTGACGGGCGACAGCGCCCGGCAATGGCTGGCGAGCGCGCAGTGTTTCGCGGGTCCGCCAGAGCAACCGCCGGTACCTGGCACGCGGTTCAAGCAGGGCCATTACAACAGCGAGTGGTGATCAGTCCGCCGCTCCGTCATCGACGCGAATGACGCCGTCGGCCTCGAGCCGATCGATCTCCGCGCCGGCGAATCCCGCTTCTGTCAGTACCGCGCGGCTATCCCCGCCGGGACGCGGCGCATGCCGATCCGCGCTCTCGGTGCCGCCATGCCAGCGGAACGGCGCGCGCGGCGCGCGCAGGCGCCCTTCGGTCGGATGATCGTATTCATGGAAGAATCCCGTCGCGAGCAGGTGCGAGTCGCGCAACAGCTCACCGACTGAATTCACGCGCGCACAGGGAATGTCGGCCACGCGCAGCGATTCCAGCCACTCCGCGGTCGTCCGCGTGGGCGCCACCTCGGCAATGATCGCGTACAGCGAATCCACGCTCTGGCTGCGCAGCACCGGGTCCTGCACCTGCGGGGAATGCGCGAATTCGGTCCGGCCGATGATCTCGAAGAAAGCCGCCCAGTGGGTGCCGTTGTACGGCAGGATCGCCATGAAGCCGTCCTGCGTGCGGTACGGCTTGCGATTGGGTGCGGCCAACCGGTCGTAGCCCGTCGGCCCGAGCGCGGGTACGAACGTTTCGCCGCCCAACTGCTCCGCCATGAGGAACGCGACGGTGCTTTCGAACATGGGCGCTTCGATGCAGCAGCCCTTGCCCGTGCGGGCGCGGTGCGCGAGGCCGGTCGCCACCGCGATCGCAAGGTGCAGTCCACCGACCTTGTCGCAGAGGATCGTCGAGAGGTAGCGCGGTTCGCCTTGGGCATTTGCATTCAAAGCAGCGACGCCCGCAGCGGCCTGGATGATGTCGTCGTACGCGGGCTCGTTGGCGTTCGGCCCGCTCTGGTCGTAGCCAGCCGCGAAGGCATAGACGAGGTCGGGCTTGATGCGCGACAGCCGTTCGTAGGTCAGGCCCAGCAGGTCGGCTGCCTTTGGCCGCATGTTGTGCACCACGGCGTCGGCGCCGGCGACGAGTCGCTCCAGCACCGCGCGCGACTCCGGCCGCTTCAGGTCGATCGCGAGCGAGCGCTTGTTGCGGTTGAACCCCATGAAGCCCGCGCCCATCGAGCGCGACCGGCCCGGACGCACGGTGCGAAAAAGGTCGCCCTGCAGCGGTTCGATCTTGATGACGTCCGCCCCGAGATCGCCCAGCGTCTGCGTCGCATACGGCCCGAGCACGATCGTCGTGAAGTCGAGGACACGGATTCCTTGCAGCAGGGGCAGCATCGATTTCACCCGGCAGTGTGCGAAAGCCCGCGCAGGATACGCTTCCCTCGACGGCGCGCCAGTGATAGGAAGGTGGATGCCCGAACAACCGCTGAGGAATGAACGCATGGGACCGTTGCAGGGAATCCGGATCATCGAACTCGCGGGGCTCGGTCCGGCGCCGTTCTGCGCCATGATGCTGGCCGACATGGGTGCGACGGTCATCCGGGTCGATCGCGCCTCGGCGCAGCCTGAGGAACCTGATCCGGTCGATACCCTGCTGCGCAACCGGCGGTCGATCGCGCTCAACCTGAAGAGTCCTGCTGGAATCGCTGCGCTGCTGCGGCTCATCGACGGTGCGGATGCGTTGATCGAAGGCTTTCGGCCCGGCGTGGCCGAGCGCCTCGGTGTCGGGCCGGACGTCTGTCTCGCGCGCAATCCCAAGCTGGTTTACGGACGCATGACGGGTTGGGGCCAGTGCGGACCGCTCGCGCAGTCGGCGGGGCACGACATCAATTACCTCGCACTGACTGGCGCGCTGCACCTCATCGGCGAACGCGGGGGCAAGCCCGTGCCGCCGCTGAACCTGGTGGCGGATTTCGGCGGCGGCGGCATGATGTTGCTGTCCGGTCTGCTGGCCGCCTTGCTGGAAGCGTCGCGCTCCGGCAAGGGGCAGGTGATCGACGCCGCCATGACCGACGGCGTGATCGCGCTGCTGAGCATCGTCTACTCCATCCGTGCGGCGGATCGCAGCTTCCGCGACGAGACCGGGCAGTTGATGCTCGCCGGCGCCGCGCCGTTCTACGGCACCTTCGAAACGAGCGACGGCAAATACCTCGCCATCGGCTCGATCGAGCCGCAGTTCTATGCGCTGCTGGTCGAGAAGCTTGGCGTCGACAGGAAATTCCTCGCGGCGGGATATCCGGCGAGCCGCCGGCACTGGCCGGAGGCGGAGGCCGCCATCGCGGCAGCCGTGAAGACGAAAACGCGCGATGAGTGGGCCGCAATCTTCGAAGGTACCGACGCGTGCGTTGCGCCTGTACTCAGTCTCGGCGAGGCCGCGCAGCATCCACACAACGTCGCGCGCGGCAGCTTCATCACGGTGAATGGAGTCGCGCAGCACGCGCCGGCCCCGCGGTTCAGTCGTACCGCGGCGGCGCCGGTCCAGGCGCCGCATCGCGCGGGCGCCGACAACGGTGAGGTCCTGGCGGAAGCGGGGTTCTCCGCAGCGGAAATCGGGCAACTGCGCGCAGCCGGCGCGCTGGCCTGACCGCGGCTGCGCCCGCTGAGACGTGGCCGGTCCGGCCAAGCTGACGGGCCGTCGACCAGTCCTTTATGATGGTGGGTGGGTCCGGGCCAAAGGTCCGCCCCATCCCGCAGGTTTCGAAGAACCGCCACGCGGAGCGTGATCGCCCGCGCGGCCTGACCGGAGTCACACGCATGGCCGACGCCTTCATCTATGACCACGTCCGCACCCCGCGGGGCCGCGGCAAGCCGGATGGATCGCTCCACAGCATCACCCCGATGCAGCTCGCCGCGCAGACGCTGCAGGCCGTGCGCGATCGCAACCACCTCGACACGTCGCTGCTCGACGATGTCGTGCTCGGCTGCGTCTCGCCGATCGGCGAGCAGGGCGCCGATATCGCGCGCGTGGCCACGCTGGTTGCCGGCTACGCCGAATCCGTGCCGGGCCAGCAGCTGAACCGCTTCTGTGCCTCGGGCCTCGAGGCCATCAACAATGCCGCTGCACAGGTGATGTCCGGCCAGTCGCAGGCGGTGGTGGCCGGCGGCGTCGAATCGATGTCGCGCGTGCCGATCGGCAGCGACGGCGGCGCGTGGGTGGCCGACCCGGCCGTCGCCTACAGCACGTACTTCGTGCCGCAGGGCGTGGGTGCGGATCTGATCGCGACGCTCGATGGCTACACGCGCGAAACCGTCGACGGGTACGCCGTCGAGAGCCAGCGCCGCGCGGCTGCCGCCTGGGCTGAAGGCCGTTTCGCCAAGTCGATCCTGCCGGTCCGGGACATCCTCGGCCGCGTCATGCTCGACCGCGACGAGCACATGCGTCCCGACGCCACGCTGCAGAGCCTGGCCGCGCTGAAGCCCGCGTTTGCGACGATGGGTGAGCAGGCGGGCTTCGATGCCGTGGCGCAGATGAAGTACCCGGAAGTGGATTCGATCAACCACGTGCACACGGCCGCCAACTCGAGCGGCATCGTCGACGGCGCCGCGGGCGTGCTGATCGGCAGCAAGCGTTTCGGCGGCAAGGCCGGCCTCAAGCCGCGCGCGCGCATCCGTGCTTTCACATCGATCGGCAGCGAGCCCGCGATCATGCTGACCGGCCCCGCGCTGGTGACGCAGAAGTTGCTCAAGCGCGCCGGCATGACGGTCAAGGACATCGACCTGTTCGAAGTCAACGAGGCGTTCGCCGCCGTCGTGCTGCGCTTCATGCGCGCGATGGCCGTGCCGCCTGAGAAGGTGAATGTGAACGGCGGCGCCATCGCGATGGGTCACCCGCTGGGCGCCACCGGCGCGATCATCACGGGCATCGTTCTCGACGAACTCGAACGCCGTAACCTCAACACCGCGCTGATCACGCTTTGCGTGGGCGCGGGCATGGGCACGGCCACCATCATCGAGCGCGTCTGACGCGCCGACCGACCAGGAACCAGCAGCATGCCTAAGCACTTCAACCTGGCCGTCGACGCCGACGGCATCGCCCTGATCACGATGGACAGCCCGGGACGTTCGATGAACGTGCTCGGTCCCGACGTCGAAACGGAACTCGCAGCGATCGTCGAGAGGGTCATATCCGACGCGGCTATCCGCGGCGCGATCATCACGTCGGGCAAGTCGAGCTTCCTCGCCGGCTACGACCTCACCGAATTCCTGCGCAGCTTCGGCCCGCAGCTCACGCCGGTGCAGGTGTACGAGAACTTCACGGGCCTGGGCCGCCTGCTGCGCCGGATCGAAACCTGCGGCAAGCCGTTCGTTGCGGCCATCAACGGCCTCGCGCTCGGCGGCGGTTTCGAAGTGTGCCTCGCGTGCCATTACCGTGTGATTGCCGACGACCCGAAGGCGTTCGTCGGCCTGCCCGAAGTGAAGGTGGGCCTGCTGCCGGGCGGCGGCGGCACGCAGCGCATGCCGCGCCTGATCGGCGTGACGCAGTCACTGCCGTACCTGCTCGAAGGCGGCAACATCTCGGCCGTCGAAGCGAAGAAGCTGGGCCTGGTGCACGAAGTCGTGCCAGCGGGCGAGCTGATCGCCGCGGCGAAGCGCTGGCTCATGGGTTCGCCGGTGGCGGTGCAGCCGTGGGACCAGAAGGGCTATCGGGTGCCGGGCGGCGTGGCGTTTGCCAGCGCAGGCGCGACGCAGACCTTCATGGGCGCCACGGCGCTCGTCGCCAAGAAGACGCTGCACAACTATCCGGCGCCGGCTGCGATCCTGTCGTGCGTCTTCGAAGGCACACTGCTGCCGATCGAGAAGGGCCTTGAAATCGAGTCCAAGTATTTTGCGACGCTCGTGACCGGCCCGGTCGCGCGCAACCTGATCCGCACGATGTTCGTGAACAAGGGCAACGCCGACAAGCTCTCGGTGCGTCCTACGGATGTGCCGAAGTCGAGGGTGACGAAGCTTGGCGTGCTCGGTGCCGGCATGATGGGAGCAGGTGTGGCCTACGTTTCAGCAATGCAGGGCATGGACGTGATCCTGATCGACTCGACGGCCGAGCAGGCGGCGAAGGGCAAAGCCTACGCCGCGAAGTTGCTGGCGAAGGACGTCGAAAAAGGTCGCCGCACCCAGGAGCAGGCCGAGGCCGTGCTCGCACGCATCAAGCCGACGGTCGACTACGCGCAGCTCGAGGGTGCCGATCTCGTGATTGAAGCGGTGTTCGAGCACCGTGGCATCAAGGCAGACGTCACGGCAAAGGCCGAGGCCGTCATCCCGAAGACATCCGTGTTCGCCAGCAACACCTCGACGCTGCCGATCACGGGTCTCGCCAAGGCGTCGAAGCGGCCGCAGAGCTTCATCGGCATTCACTTCTTCTCGCCGGTCGAGAAGATGCCGCTGGTCGAGATCATCGTCGGCAAGCGGACCGGCGACGAGGCGATTGCGCGCGCGCTCGATTACGTCGGCCAGCTGAAAAAGACGCCGATCGTCGTCAACGACAGCCGCGGGTTCTACACCAGCCGTTGCTTCGGCACCTACACCGCCGAAGGCGCGAAGATGCTGTCCGAAGGCATCGATCCGCAGCTGATCGAAAGCGCGGGCAGGCTTGCCGGCATGCCGGTCGGTCCGCTGGCCGTCAGCGACGAAGTGAGCCTCGAGCTGGCGTACAAGGTCATGCAGCAGTCGCGTGAAGACCTCGGCGCCAAGTACAAGGAGCCGGTCAGCTGGCCGGTCGTTAAGCGCTTCGTCGAAGACCTGAAGCGCCTCGGCCGCAAGAGCGGCGCGGGCTTCTATGACTACCCCGAAGGCGGCAAGAAGGTGCTCTGGTCCGGTCTGGCGAACGAGTATCCGCGACTCGCGACGCAGCCGGCTGTCGAAGAGATCAAGACGCGCCTGCTGTACATCCAGGCGCTCGAGACGGCACGATGCCTGGAGGAAGGCGTGCTGCGCAGCGTGCACGAAGCCGACCTGGGCTCGATCCTCGGCTGGGGTTTCCCTGCCTATACCGGCGGTACGCTCTCGTACATCGATACGATCGGACCGGTGAAGTTCGTGGCCGAGTGCAAGCGGCTCGCCCGGGCTTACGGCGAGCGTTTCAAGCCGACCAAGGGCCTGCTGGCGCGCGCGCAGTCGGGTGAGACGTACTATGACGGCGTGGCCAGGGCCGCGACCAAGGCTTCGTGAGGGGACAGGGACATCATGAGTGAAGTGCTGGTTGAATGCCGTGGTCGCGTCGCGATCGTCACGCTGAACAGGCCCGAATCGCTGAACGGATTCACCTCGGGCCTGCGCAACGCGTTGAAGAAAGAGTTGCAGGCAGTCGCGGCCGACGAGTCCGTGCGCGCCGTCGTGCTGACGGGCGCGGGCCGCGGTTTCAGCGCGGGTGCGGATCTCAAGGCCGAGCCGATGACGTCGGGCACCGAAGTCGAGCGGCAGCTCAACGAGGAATACGGCGCGGCGCTGCGGGAGATCGCCCGCATGCCGAAGCCAGTGATCGCCGCGGTGAACGGTTTCGCCAGCGGCATCGGCATGTCGTACGCCATGGTGTGCGACCTCGTCGTGATGGGTGAGGGTGCTTTCTTCCAGGTGCCTTTCGCCAAGATCGGTCTCGTGCCCGATGGTGGCCTCACGTGGCTGCTGACCGACCGTGTTGGTCACCGTCGTGCGTTCGAGCTGGCGATGACGGGCGAACGCGTGCCGGCGGCGAAGTGCCTTGAGTGGAACCTGGTCAATCGGGTGGTGCCCGACGACCAGGTGGTCGCGGAGGCCGTCGCGTGGGCTGGGCAACTGTGCGACGCGGCGCCGATCGCGCTCGGTTACATGAAGCAGCTGCTGCGCAGCGCGCCCGACATGGGCTACGAGCAGACGATCCGCGCCGAGGCCCGGCTGCAGGCGCCCTGCATCGAGAGCCACGACTTTCAGGAAGGCGTCGCCGCGTTCCGCGAGAAGCGCGCGCCGAAATTCTCGGGCCAGTAATTCTCGGGCAAGCAATGACCGGCCACGGTCGCGGGGTGAGCGCATGACCGGAACGACGACTGTCTCGACGATCGAAGCCGCGACGACCGAGATGCGTCCCGGTCTCGAGATCGATCGCGACCGCTTGCAGCAGTACCTCGAGGCGCACGTTGCCGGATTCGTGGGGCCACTGTCGATCCGGCAGTTCAAGGGCGGCCAGTCGAACCCGACGTACCTGCTGACGACGCCGTCGAAGCAGTATGTCCTGCGTCGCAAGCCGCCGGGCCAGTTGCTGGCCTCGGCCCACGCGGTCGATCGCGAATACAAAGTCATCACCGCGCTCGGTCGGCACACCGACGTCCCTGTGCCGCGCACTCACGCGCTGTGCACCGACGAAACCGTGATCGGGACCTGGTTCTATGTGATGGACCACGTCGCCGGACGCATCTTCTGGGATCCCTCGTTTCCGGATGTGGCGCCGGAACACCGCCGTGCACATTCGCTGGCGCTCTGTGATGCCCTCGCGCGTCTGCATCGGGTGCGCCCGGAAGCCGCGAGCCTCGGCGATTACGGCAAACCCACCGGGTACCTGAGCCGGCAGATCGCGCGGTTCTCGAAGCAGTACCTCGAAGACACTGCCGGTGGTCGCATCGATTCAATGGAGCGCGTGATCGACTGGTTACCGCGCAACATGCCGGCGCAGGAACCGCCCGCCGCGGTCGTGCACGGCGATTACCGCTCTGACAATGCGGTGTTCCACCCGACCGAGCCGCGCGTCGTGGCGATCCTCGACTGGGAACTCTCGTCGCTGGGCGATCCGCTCGCCGACTTCGCTTACCACCTGATGGCATATCGGCTGCCGTCGCTTTCGACCCCGATGCTCGGCGGCCGGGACGCGGCAGCGCTCGGCCTGCCGACCGAAGCCGAGTACGTGGCGCATTACGAGCAGGTCACCGGCTTCCGGCTGGATCCTCGCGATCTCGAGTTCTACCTGGCCTTCGGCATGTTCCGGCTCGCCGGCATTTTCCACGGCATCCGCAGCCGGGTGGTGCGGGGCACGGCTGTCAGCACGCTGGCCCGTGAGTACGCAAAATTCACCGATGCAATCGCGGACCTGGCTTGGGCCCAGGCACAGCGCACTGCGTCTTCATAAACCCAGGGGAAACATGGGCTTAGGGTTTATCTGACGCCTGTGGTAAAATACACGGCTAAGTTCCCGGCCAAATCTCTTTCATGCTGAAGCAACGCACGCTCAAGAATTCGATCCGCGCCACGGGCGTGGGCCTGCACACCGGCAAGAAGGTGCTGATGGTCCTGCGTCCGGCCCCGGCGAATTCGGGCATCGTCTTCCGCCGCACCGATCTCGACCAGCTCGTCGACATTCCGGCCAAGGCCGGCAACGTCAGCCAGACCACGCTCGGCACCAGCCTCACGGCTGACAGCGGCACGGTCTCGACCGTCGAGCACCTCATGTCCGCGCTTGCGGGCCTCGGTATCGACAACCTCGTCGTCGAACTGAGCGCCAGCGAAGTGCCGATCATGGATGGCAGCGCGGGACCGTTCGTCTTCCTGCTGCAGTCGGCGGGAATCGAGGAACAGAACGCCGCGAAGCGCTTCGTCCGCATCAAGAAGAGCGTCAAGGTCGAGGACGGCGACAAGTGGGCGCGGTTCGATCCCTACGACGGCTTTAAAGTTAATTTTGAGATCGAATTCGACCATCCGGTGTTCAAGCGCCGGTCACAGGTCGCCTCGATGGACTTCTCGAC
>Ga0315275_10001641_pt1 | contig 19867 bp, 15 predicted proteins | sample YL17G03_0_MG_FD_205557 | JGI IMG/M metagenome (GOLD analysis project Ga0315275, IMG submission 205557) | Sediment microbial communities from Yellowstone Lake, YNP, Wyoming, USA - YL17G03_0 | ecosystem: Environmental > Aquatic > Freshwater > Lake > Sediment | place: USA: Wyoming | collected...
GACTTACGGCCCGGCCGGCATCTGGGCCCAACCGCTGATCCACCCAGCCGCCGAGGCTGTCCCCGAACGAATCGCGGCGCTTTTGCTCGAGCTTCCCGACCGGCGCGAGCGTCCCATCTACGTGTGCGTGCGCTCGTACCAGGCCTGGCTGGAAGGGGTGCTGGAAGAGCTGGGCGCGGAGGCAGGGCCGAGACAGGCCGTGATGGTCAAGCGGCTGGCGAAACTGCAGAAGATCGAGGAAAAAATCCCCGCCATGAAAAAAGCCCTCAAGCCCGCCGCTCCGATTGCAAGTTCGACGGAAATACTGTATAGTGGTAGCCATAGTTCGGGCTACCATAGTAGTAGCTCGGAGAGCTACTATAGTGGTAAAGAGAAGGAATGAAGGACACCGACATTCAGAAAGCCGTTCATAAAATCAACCTGCGCGACCAGAAGAGCGATTTTGCTTATTGGCAGAGTCAACCGCTCGCGCGCGCCTCGCCGCGCTGGAAGAGATCCGCCGGGAATACCATGGTTGGAGATACGGTGCTGAACCAAGATTTCAGAAAGTTTATACAATCGTTAAACGATAATGGCGTCCGCTATCTAGTCATCGGCGGCTATGCAGTTGCCTTTCACGGCCACCCGCGTTACACCAAAGACATGGATGTCTGGATCGCGATGGATGCCGAGAATGCCGCGAATATGGTCGAGTTTGCGTCGCTGAGTCTCCAGGCAGCAAATTTTCTCACGCCAGACCAGATCGTCCAGTTAGGTTATCCTCCCAATCGAATTGACGTGATTACAACCGCTGCCGGTGTAGAGTTCGAAACCTGCTTCACCGCGCGTGTCCAGTCCGATGTAAACGGCGTTCTGGTCAACTTCATTGACCTGGAAAGCCTGAAGCGCAACAAAAGTGCCGTAGGGAGACACCAGGATTTGGCGGATGTGGAAAATTTGAAGGAATAGCACCCAGTAAGCTGCCGCGCTGGTAGCATACAAGAAATACCAATGACTCAATTGAAAATCACCGACGACCTCGACGCCCTGCTCAACGTTCTCCCTGAAAAAATCGTTGCGGCCGTCCATAAAGCCAATAACTACGACGATCTGCTCGAAATCATCCTCGACCTGGGGCGCGTCCCCACGGCGCGCTTCGTTGACCGCGAGGTCGTCCTGAGCCAGAAAGAAGTCACGCGTACCGAAATTGACTTTGTGGACGAGCGCATCGGCGAGTTCGACGCCGACAACCGCGCCGGCCTCGAACGCACCCTCCATCGCATCTCCGCCATCCGCAACCGGCGCGGCCACATCGTCGGCCTAACGCTGCGCGTCGGGCGCGCCGTCTACGGCACGGTGGACATTATCCAGAATATCGTCGAGTCGGGCAAGTCGCTGCTCATCCTCGGCCGCCCGGGCGTAGGCAAGACCACCCTGCTGCGCGAGGCCGCTCGCATCCTGGCTGAGAGCAAGCGTGTCATCGTCGTGGACACTTCCAACGAGATCGGCGGCGACGGCGACGTGCCGCATCCCGCCGTGGGCAAGGCGCGCCGGATGCAGGTGCGTGAACCCATGCTCCAGCACGAGGTGATGATCGAGGCGGTCGAGAACCACAATCCCGAAGTCATCGTCATTGACGAGATCGGCCGCGAGCTGGAAGCCGCCGCCGCCCGCACCATCGCCGAGCGCGGCGTGCAGCTCATCGGCACCGCCCACGGCAACACCCTCGACAACCTGCTGCTCAACCCGACCCTCTCCGACCTGGTCGGCGGCATCGAAGCCGTCACCCTCTCCGACGAGGAAGCCCGCCGCCGCGGCACGCAGAAGACCGTCCTCGAACGGCGCGCCCCGCCCACCTTCGACATGCTGGTCGAGATCCAGCAGCGCGACCGGCTGGCCGTCCACAAGGACATCGCCGAGTCGGTGGACGCTCTGCTGCGCGGCTACCCCCTCCCGCCGGAGATCCGCACGCGGAACGCCGATGGGCAGATCCGCATCGAGAAGGCCGCGCCCGTCGCCAGTTCCAGACCCGAATCCGAGTTCCGCATCGAGAACGGGAAAGGGCCGCGCCGGACCCTTCGACAGGCTCAGGGCGACGCCTCTTACCCGTCCGCCGTATCGGAGCCTGTGTCTACCCCTTATCCTGTATCTGCGCGCACGCCCTTGCAGCCGGTGCGCGTCTACCCTTACGGCGTGGCCCGTAACCGGCTGACCCAGGCTGCCAAGCGGTTGGGAGTGCCGGCGGTGGTGGCGAGAGACGTGGGCGAGGCGAACGTGCTGGTGACACTGCGCTCGTACTATCGCGACCGCCAGCAGACGGTGATGGACGCCGAGCATCGCGGCATGCCAATTTACGTTCTGCGGGCCAACACGGTCAGCCAGATTGAGCAGTTTTTGAGCGACCTGTTCAACCTCTCGGAAGTGCAACCACTGCCGGGCGAACTCGAGATCGTGGCGCAGCAAACCCAGGCCGCCATCGCCGCGGTGCTCAATGGCGAGCGCTGGGTTGACCTGCCCGCTGGCCCGGCCACCGCGCGTCGCCTCCAACATGAGATGGCGCGTCAGGCGGAATTGGTCTCGCACTCCTACGGCAAAGAGCCGAGGAGGCATGTGAGAATCTTTAGGGAGTAACCAGTCATCAGTGATCAGTATTCAGTATTCAGTCACTGATAACTGATCACTGATACTGATCACTATGTTCATCACTCTCGAAGGCCCCGAAGGCTCCGGCAAGACCTCGCACCTTCAACCCCTGGCCGAATGGCTGGCGGGAAAGGGCTACCGCGTCCACACGGCGCGCGAGCCGGGTGGCACATCCATCAGCGAGCAAATCCGCGCCGTCATCCACGATTTGAAGAATACCGAGATGCACCCGCACACGGAGACGCTGCTCTACCAGGCCGCGCGGGCGCAAATCGTGGAGCAGGTCATCCGCCCGAAATTGGCCAAGGGCTATATCGTGCTGTGCGACCGCTACGCCGATTCGACCCTGGCCTACCAGGGCTACGGCCACCAGCAAAACCTGGAGGAGGTGCGCGCCCTCATCCGCTATGCTACCGGAGGGTTGGTGCCAGATTTGACGATTTTACTGGATGTGGACGTGGAGGTGGGATTAAAACGAAAAACAAAGAATGACACTGAGTGGAACCGGCTGGACGCGTATGATTTGGAATTCCATCAGCGCGTGCAGGCTGGCTACCTGGAGATGGCAAAGCAGGAGCCGGGAAGGTGGGTGGTGGTGGATGCGGGGAAGGAGTGGGAGAAGGTGCAAAAACAACTCCGCAGGACAATCTTGAAGAAGCAGGCTGAATCTGAAATTCGATTGACCCCACAAACCTTGCGATAAGGAGATTCTCATGCTCGAAATGGAAACTAAACTCGCCGCACTCAAAGCCCGCTTAGCCGAAATCTCTGATCTGGATCATGCGGCGGCCGTCTTAGGCTGGGATCAAGCCACCTACATGCCGCCCGGCGGCGCGGAAGCGCGCGGCCGCCAGTTGGCCACGCTGGCGAAGCTCTCGCAGGAAAAATTCATTGACCCGGCGGTCGGCAAACTGCTGGATGACCTGCGACCCTACGAAGAAAGCCTGCCCTATGATTCCGACGAGGCCAGCCTGATCCGCGTGACGCGCCGCGATTACGAACGCGCCATCAAAGTCCCGCCTGAGTTCGTCGGGCTTTTTTCGGCGCACGGCGCAGCCGCTTACCAGGCCTGGACGGAGGCGCGTCCAACCAATGACTTTGCTCGCCTCCGCCCGCTGCTCGAAAAGACGCTCGACCTGAGCCGCGAAATGGCGAACTTCTTTCCCGGATACGAGCACATTGCCGATCCCTTGATTGGCTTCGCCGATTACGGCATGAAGGCCGCCTCGGTGCGCGCCCTGTTCGCCGAGCTGCGCGAGAGGACGGTACCCATCGTTCAGGCGATCACCGCGCAGGCCCCAGTGGAGGATGCCTGCCTGAAGAAGCACTATCCCGACGCCGGGCAGATGGCTGTTTCCGAGTTGATCATCAAGCGTCTGGGTTACGATTACGACCGTGGCCGAATGGACAAGACCCACCACCCATTCACGACCGAATTTTCCATTAGTGACGTGCGCATTACGACCCGCGTCCAGGAAAACTGGCTGGGGGATTGCCTGTTCAGTGCCATCCACGAGGCCGGCCATGCCATGTACGAGCAAGGCATTGACAAGGCCTACGAGGCTACACCTCTGGGCACCGGCACTTCGGCTGGGGTGCACGAGGCGCAATCCCGCCTGTGGGAGAACGTGATCGGGCGCAGCCGCGGCTTTTGGGAGTACTTCTACCCTGAGCTGCAGAAAACCTTCCCCGAACAGCTCGAGGATGTCTCCCTGGAGACTTTCTACCGCGCCGTCAACAAGGTCGAGCGTTCGCTCATCCGCGCGGACGCTGACGAGGTGACCTACAACCTGCACATCATGCTGCGCTTCGACTTCGAGCTGCAAATGCTGGAGGGCAAGCTGGCCGTCAAAGACTTGCCCGAGGTCTGGCACGAACGCTTCCAGGCGGATTTTGGCCTCCGCGCCCCGGATGACCGCGATGGCGTACTGCAAGATGTGCATTGGTTTGCAGGCCTCATTGGCGGCGTCTTCCAGGGCTACACGTTGGGAAATGTACTGGGCGCGCAGTTCTACGCCGCGGCGCTCGAGGCGCACCCTGAAATCCCGGACGACATGCGGCAGGGTAAATTCGATACCTTGCACGCCTGGCTGATAGAGAATATCTACCGGCATGGGCGCAAGTACACGGCTGAGGAGCTGGTTCAGCGCATCACCGGCGACCCGATCTCGATTGAGCCTTATATCCATTACTTGCGCGAAAAGTACGGCGAGCTGTATAAGATTTAGTGACGAGTGAGTAAAGAGTAACGAGTGAAAAGTAATAAGTGATAAGTGGCGAGTGAAAAGTGCGACGTGTGATCTGGGCTATCCCGTTGGTCCTGAGCGCCTTTCTTGCAAGCTGCGTCCGCTCTGCCAGCTCTCCGCTGGTTGAGAGCGCTCCTGGAGCTGTGACGGCGACCATTTTCCCGGCCATTACGCCAACGATCATCCCAGCGGAATTTCCTCTCGACCTGGGGAGTACCTGGATCTACGATTACAGTGCCTACACCGCAGCTAGCGAGGCGATATGGAACGTCACAGATACGATTGTCGCTGTCACTATCCGTGATGGTTTCCTGATTGCCGAGGTCGAGCAAGCCGCCATACTCAAAGCGGGTGATGCATCCAGTCATCTTTTGAATGAGCTGATGGTGGGACATTTCTGGTATCTTTTCGACGGAGGCCATCTCTACAAACAATCCGAGGAACCTGACCCGGCGCACGCTGCGGACGCCTGGCTCGAACTGGTCTTCCCGCTCGGCGGATCGGGCTGCTGGTTTCCGGACGCCCGTCAGCGGGGCGAAATGAACGGCGTGACGCCCGCGTCCGGACCGGTACCGGGCTGCCGTTCCGCAAGTGGCGAACCACATCCTGTCGAAGTACCGGCCGGGAAGTTCGAGGCTTGCATAGATGTAGTCACGTATTACAATTCCGGCCCGACTTTTCTCACCTTCTGCCCGGGCGTCGGCATCGTTGCCACACGCTACGATCACAGCGGGTCGCAGTTTGGTTATCATTCTGCGTTGACCGGTTACCTTTTGCCCGCATCGAATGGGGGGACGCCGTGACGCTGACCATCCTCCCCGTCCAGACGGAGGCCGACAAGCGCGCCTTCTACAAGTTCGCCTTCCGCGTCTACCGCGATGACCTGAACTGGGTGCCGCACCTCTGGCCGGGGAAAAAAGCCTACCTCGATAAAAAGGCGGCCTTCTTCTCTTACGGTGAGGGGGAGTTCTGGCTGGCGAAAGAGGGCAAAGAAATCGTCGGTACAATCGGCACAGGCCTCAATCACTCCCGCAACCGCGACATGAACTGGAAGGCGGGCCTTTTCGGCTTCTTCGAGGTGCTGCCGGCGCGGTACGACGCGGCCAAGGCCATGTGGGATTTTGCCTGCGATTGGTGCCGGAAGCGCGGCCTGACCGAACTGCAAGGCCCCTATAGTTTCTCCGGCGAGGACGATCACGGCTTTCTCATCCAGGGTTTCGATACCCTGCCGTCCATCATGATGGGGCATACGCCGAAATACTATTCCGAATTCGCCGAAAGATATGGCTTCGAGAAGCTGCTCGACACACAAGCCTATCGCTACGACCTCTCGCGGATTGATTTCGACGTGAACAAGGGACCGGAAATTGTTCACAAGATCGCCGCGCGCTGCCGCGAGCGGCACAGCGGGGCCGCCATTCGCATCCCGAAGATGAAAGACTGGGAAGCCGAGGTGGTCAAACTCCACACCGTTTACAATACCTCGCTGGCAGTTCTGCCGGAATTTTCCCCAACCGAATTGACCGAGTTCAAGGCGCAAGCGGATTCCCTGAAAGAGATCATTAACCCCGAACTGGTCTTCGTTGCCGAAGTGGATGGGAAGGCAGTTGGTTTCGCGCTGGGTCTGCCCAACATATCCGAGGCCTTGAAGTATGCCAAGGGACTCCAGCATCCGTGGGACTACGTCCGCTTCGCCCTGGCGCAAAAGAAAATCAAGAGCGCCAGTTTCAAGATCATGGCGATGGATCCGGCTTACTGGGGCTATGGCCTGGACGCGCTGATGATCCTCGAAATGGGCAAAGCGATCATCCGCAAGGGTTACACCTGGGTGGATGCCTCCCTAACCGGCGAATTCAACCCGCAAACCAATAAGCTGGCAACGCGCCTGGGGGCGTATGTGTACCGGAGATACCGGGAGTACCGGCTGAAGTTGTAGGTGCGAACACGGTATCGCATCGTCTCCGACGATGCGATGCCGGTGCAACGCCGTGTCAGAGAAACGGCACTCGGTGTTCGTATCACGGAGTCTATCGTCTTCGACGATGCGCTGCTTGTGCAAGGCTGTGTCAGAGACACGGCACTCCGCAATGATTGGAGATTTTCCTCCCACTTTTATCCAACGAAACGTGGTATATTTTTATTCTAGAATGGCATCGTTTGGTTCTGCCAGCAATGCTCTCCGACGACGAGTATCTTTCTGTGCCGCTGACAGAGGTGTTCGTTTTGCTTTTCATCTTGCTTATCCTGTGTATATCCTGATTGGTTTCGGCCTATCCGGATTAGGGATAAACAAGGCTTGAGAGTGTGCCATGAAAAACACAGATAAGAACCAACCCAAGCAAGGCCAGGGAAAGATAAAGCCGCTCGTCCGGCCTGCAAAAGTGGAACAATCCGAAGAGGAGCGCAAGCAGGCGGAGGAGGCACTGCGTGAGAGCGAGGAAAAGTATCGCAGTCTGGTAGAACGCGCAAATGACGGCATTACGATCATTCAGGGTGGTGTTGTAAAGTTCACAAATACAAGTCTGGTAGAAATGTGGGGGGGGACGGTTGAGGAGGTGCTTGAGACCCCCTTCGCCAACTATATCCATCCCGATGAACTCCCTGCCATGCTAAAGCGTTATCAGCAACGTATGGCTGGCGAAGACATCCCGTCATTATATGAGACGGTTCTCCGGCGCAGGGATGGTAGTAAGGTGTATGTAGAAATAAACGCAGGGGTGATTGCCTATCTTGGCAAGCCTGCTGACCTTGTCACGGTTCGCGACATTACCGAGCGCAAGCGGGCCGAAGATGCGGTCCTCCAGCGGGCTGAAGAGCTGGCCGCGCTCCAGGCAACCGTGCTCGAAATCGCTAGCCCGCACGATCTACCCAGTTTACTCCATACTATCGTCGAGCGCGCCGCGCGCCTCCTGAACGCAAATAGCGGCGGGATGTATTTTTGCGATCCGGCCAGGGATGAAGTCCGCTGCGCGGTGAGTTACAACACCCCTCGCGATTTCACTGGGACAGTACTGAAATACGGTCAAGGCGCAGCCGGTACCGTGGCCCAGACCAGAAAGCCTCTTATCATTGATGATTATCGTACTTGGAGTAAACGGGCGGATGCTTTCGAGAAGGAGCAGCCCTTCTCGGCCGTGCTCAGCGCGCCGATGATCTGGCAGGGGCAGGTGATCGGGGTGATCCACGTATTGCATAGTATGGAAGGCCGCCTTTTCAGCCAGGCTGACGTGGATTTGCTGACCCGGTTTGCCAATCATGCGGCGGTGGCTGTCGTGAACGCCCGCTTGTACGATGGGGCGCAGAAAGAGATCGCCGAGCGCAAACAGGCGGAAAACGAGCTGCGCGAAAGTGAGCAGAGGTATCGTCAGTTAACAGAACAGGCAGCGAATGGCATTTGCCTCCTTGATCCAGGTGGAAATTTTATCCTGGTGAATTCAAGAATGTGTGAAATGCTCGGATATACGGAGAGCGAACTATATCAGCTTAACATTGTAGATAGCTATCCTCCAGAACTAAGGGAAGAAGCCAGAAACCGTCTTGCTCTTATTCAAGGAGGCCAACGTCTCAGGTTTGAACGCTCGGTGCTTCGGAAAGATGGCAAGGTATTTCTTGTGGAGGGCAGCGCAGTAAGATTGGAGGACGGAAGAATGCAGGGTATCCTCCACGATATCACCGAGCGCAAGCGGGCGGAGGAGGAAATCAGGCAACACAACGAAGAACTTTTACTGCTCAATGCCATCAATCAGGCCGTCAACCGCGGCGAGGGCCTGGAGACCATCGTCCGATTAATCGCCAAGGGAACCGGATCTCTTTTCAATTCCTTTGGCGCGACCCTGCACCTGCTCAGCCCCGATCGGCAGCGCTTGGTGATGCAAAATCTGGCCCTCCCGACCGCTCTTGTGAAGAAGATTGAAAAGTTGATCGGAATTTCCATCCCCCACATCGAACATGACCTGCAGGCTGTCCATCCATACCGTCAGGTTTTGGAAAGCGGCAGGTCGCAAGTGATCAACGACCCTGAAGACATTCAGGAATTCACAGCCGCTTACCTCTTGGCCGCACCTTTGCCGGAGAAGATACGTACCGTGCTGAAGCGACTCGTTCCTACCATTGTAAAATCGCTTGGTTATCGGTCCGTACTGACCGTCCCGATGATAGCAGATGACGAGATCATTGGTACTCTGGATATAGGAAGACGGGAGCCATTTACTGAGGAGGATGCGAAACGGCTGGAGACTATTGCCAACCAATTGACAACGGTTATCAAGCGCAACCGAACAGAGGAAAAGCTGCAAGAGTCGGAAAAGCAGTATCGTTCACTCTTCGAAAATGTCCCGACTGGCGTTTACCGGACAACGCCCGATGGCCTGATCCTGGCGGCAAATCCTGCCCTGGTCAGTATCCTGGGATATGACTCGGAAGAAGAGCTTCTTAAATCCAATATCCCTGACTTATATCTCGATCCAGAAGAGAGAAAGGATCTGGTAGGTCAGTTTCAAGTAAACGATGTAATCCGCAATGTGGAAATCGGCTTGAAGCGCAAGGACGGCACACCCATCATCGCCCTTGACAACACCCGCGCTGTGCGCGATGAGCACGGAGAGGTTTTGTACTCCGAAGGTACGCTCACCGATATTACCGCTCTCAAGCAAGCAGAAGCGATGTTGGAGCGCCAGGCGGACGAGCTGCGCCAAAGATACACCGAGCTAACCCTGCTCTACGAGGCCGGCCTGACCATCAACCGTGAACTCAACCCTCGCTTGCAGTTGGAGACATTGTTCAAGACCGCCATGCAAGCCTTGCAGGCGGATCACGCCGAATTCTCTCGCTACGACGCGGCGAGAGGGATCGTACAGTTCGAACTCGGCATCGGATACGGCCCTGAAGTTCTGGAAAAGCTGCGTGCTCTGGTCGCTCATGACGGTGAGGCGCAAGGCTTGATCGGGATGGTAGCCCAGGATCGCCAGCCGCTCAACCTGCCGGATGTGCACGCCGATCCGCACTATATTGAGATTGATCCCGAAATTCGCTCAGCGTTGTGGGTGCCGGTGGCGCGCGAGAAGGAATTGCTCGGCGTGCTAGGCGTCTTGAGCACCCGCCCGAATGCCTTTAGCAATCAACACGAACGACTGCTCTCGCTTTTTGCGAACCAGGCTGCGGTCGCCTTGGAGAATGCCCGCCTGTTCGCAGAGACCGGCCGCCGTCTCAAGCGCGTCCAGGCCCTGCGCACGATTGACATGGCCATCAGCAGCAGCCTCGATTTGCAGGTCACTTTCGATATTTTCCTCGAGCAGGTTACGCAGCAACTTGGCGTGCATGCGGTGGACATCCTCAAGTTCGACCCGCACATGCAAACCCTGGAGTTCGCGGCCGGACGCGGCTTTCGCACCACCGCTATCCAAAAGAGCTATTTCCGGCTCGGTGAAGGTTTGGCCGGAAGGGCTGCGCTCGAGCGGCGCCTCCTCCACATCCCTGATCTGGCCGCCGAACAGGACGGAGTTGTGCGTACACTCCAATTCGAGAATGAGGGTTTTACAGCTTATTTTGGCGTGCCGCTGATTACCAAGGGTCAAGTCAAGGGCGTTCTCGAAATTTTTCATCGCGAACCCTTCACAAAAAGTCAAGACTGGATTGACTTTCTGGAAATTCTGGCCGGGCAGGCTGCTATCGCCATTGACAATGTCACGTTGTTCAATGACTTGCAGCGCTCGAATGTGGAGTTGACACTGGCTTATGACGCTACCATCGAGGGCTGGTCACACGCTCTCGACCTGCGCGACAAAGAAACCGAGGGTCACACCCAGCGCGTCGCCGACCTGACCCTGCGCCTGGCGCAGGCAATGGGCGTGAGCGACCATGAGCTGATACACATCCGCCGCGGGACGCTGCTGCACGATATTGGCAAGATGGGCATCCCGGATGAGATCCTGCGTAAACCTGCTTCGCTCGACGAGCAGGAGTGGGTGGTCATGCGCCAGCATCCGCTCTACGCCTATGACATGCTCTCACCCATCAGTTATCTGCGCCCGGCGTTGGATATCCCTTACTGCCATCACGAAAAATGGGACGGCAGCGGTTACCCGCGCGGCCTGGCCGGGGAGCAGATTCCGCTGGCGGCGCGCCTCTTCGCTGTGGTGGATGTCTACGACGCGCTTACCTCCGACCGGCCCTACCGCGAGGCCTGGTCGCGCAAGAAAGCATTGGAATACATCCAGCAACAGGCGGGCCAGCATTTCGACCCGGAAATTGTCAGCACCTTTCTGGGGATGCCCGCCCTGCACGAATTGTGGAACGGTGACAAAATCAGCCAAACCTAAGACGTTTGTCATTTGACACCGAGCTGCCAATAAAGTAATTTAAGCACGCAACGAAAATTTGGTATACCAGGAGAAATAACCTATGGCAATGAAAATCACCGAAGAGTGCATCGCCTGCGGCGCGTGCTTGCCAGAATGCCCCTCCAATTCAATCAGCGAAGGCGATGGCGTCCTGTACGTCATTGACGCCAGCACTTGCGTGGAGTGCGTCGGTCACCATGACTCGCCGCAATGCGTCTCCGTTTGCCCGGTGGAGTGCATCCTCAAGGCCGGATAGCGTTTGACACCCGCTCTTGAGCGGGATATAATCTCTTTCAACTGAATATTTTGGCCTTCGGGGCAGGGTGAAATTCCCGATCGGTGGTACAGCCCACGAGCCTGTGCTGTAGTAACGGCTTCAGCCGTTCGAACGACTAAAGTCGTCACTACAAAATGGGCATGAACTGGTGAAACTCCAGAGCCGACGGTTACAGTCCGGATAAAAGAAGGTACGCGCTGACCCATGCCGGGTCCTGTTCGCCATGCTTGCCCCGAAAACGATTCCGTTTTCGGGGCTTTCTGGCAGATGGGATCCGCGCCGGTCATGTTCGCCTTGCCCCGCAGGTAGCCCTGTGGGGCAGTTGTTTTTCCCAGGATGCGCTACAGCCGCCGTCGCCGGCGGCGTGGACGCCGCCGAAAGCCTGAAACTATGGACTCAAACCTCCTCCGCAAACCCTCTCACATTCCGCGCCGCCGCAGCTATTGGAGCGTGGTCTTCTCATTGGCCTTCGCCCTGGCTGCCTGGTGGATCGTCAGCCGCGCCTCAGGCCTGCCTGCCTTCATCCTGCCCTCGCCCGGCCAGGTCTGGACCCGTTTCCTACGCGCCCTCACCGACGGCAGCCTGCTCCTGAACACTGCTGTGACGTTGGAGGAGGTCTTGCTGGGCCTGCTGGCCGGGACGGTCTTTGCCAGCGCGCTGGGATACTTGCTGGCCAAGTCGCGGCTCTTCGAGCGCATCCTGGCCCCCTACCTGGTCGCCACGCAGGCCATCCCCATCGTTGCCATTGCGCCGCTGCTGGTCATCTGGTTCGGGCCAGGCATGTTCTCCAAGGTGCTGGTCTGCGGGCTGATCGTCTTCTTTCCGGTGCTGGTCAACACGGTGGTCGGCGTACGGGCTGTGCCGCGTGCCCTGCGCGATCTGATGGGTTCGCTGCGCGCCACGCGCTGGCAGACCCTGCGCCACCTGGAGCTGCCCGCCGCGCTGCCTATCCTGCTGGGCGGACTGCGCATCGGCGCCGCGCTCTCGGTCATTGGCGCGGTGGTGGGCGAGCTGGTCGGCGCGAACCACGGCCTGGGCTTCCTGGTCAACGTTGGGCGCGGACAGTACGATACCGCCCTGGTCTTCGTGGCTGTGTTCACCCTGATCGTCCTGGCTTTGGGGCTTTATGGCGGCGTCTCTTTTCTGGAGAGCCGCCTGTTGGCCTGGCAGGAGTCGTTCGAACGTTAGCATGTTGGCATGTTAGAGAGCGTTTTGAAAATCCATCCAGGCGACTGGAAGTCGCGGCAACGAAAGCGCGAAGACTGCCTCCACAGTCTAAACCAGCCGACAGAGGTCGGCTTTGTGTAGTTGTGGCTGCAGTTTCTAACCGCCAAGTCAAAGAAGTCACCTGAAGGAGTCTACATGAGCAAAACCTTACGCTTTCCGTTTTACGTTTCACGTTCTTCGTTTTACGTTTCACGTCTCACATTATTCGTTTTATTCCTCCTCACCGCCTGCGGCGGGAAGCCAGCCGCTACGCTGACCCACATCCGCCTGCCGCTGGGCTACATCCCCAACATCCAGTTCGCTCCGTTGTACGTGGCGGTGGAGAAGGGCTATTTTGCGGATGCAGGCATCCAGGTCGAGTTTGACTACTCGTTCGAGACCGACGCGACCGCCCTGGTGGGGGCGGACGAGCTTCAGTTCGCGGTCGTCTCCGGTGAACAGGTGCTGCTGGCGCGCGCCCAGGGGCTGCCGGTCGTCTACGTTATGGCCTGGTACCAGCAGTACCCGGTCTCGGTGGCGGCAAAGGCCGGGCAGGGCATCCAGTCGCCCGCCGACCTGCGCGGCAAGACTATCGGCCTGCCGGGGACGTACGGGGCCAATTACATCGGCCTGCGCGCCCTGCTCCACGCCGCAGGGTTGAGCGAGTCCGACGTGACGCTCGATTCCATCGGCTACACCCAGGTGGAGGCGCTGGCAACCGGCCGCGACCAGGCCGTCTCGGTCTATACAACCAACGAGCCGGTACAACTGCGCGCCCAGGGCTACGAGCTGACCGAGCTGCGCGTCGCCGATTACGTTCAATTGGCCTCCAATGGCTTGCTCAGCAATGAGAAAACCATCGCCGAAAACCCCGACCTGGTGCGGCGCATGGTGCGCGCCATCCTTCACGGCATCTCCGATACAATCGCAAACCCCGAAGAGGCTTACCAGATCAGCGAGAAGTACGTCGAGAACCTGGCGCAGGCCGACCAGACGGTGCAGAAACAGGTGCTGGCGACCTCGATTGGTTTATGGAAAGCTGACCGGCCTGGTCACTCGGATCCGCAGGCATGGGAGAACATGCAAGCGGTGCTGCTGGATATGGGCTTGATCTCGACAACCTTGGATTTATCGAAAGCGTTCACCAACGCCTTTTTGCCCTAAGAAACCACAGATGAAAGGGATAAACACAGGTTTTCATCCAATTATCCGTGTTCATCTGTGGTTACCTGTGGTGAAACCTTGACTGATCTTCTTCTCGTCGTTCGCGACCTGAGCGTGACCTTCCCCGATAGCAACGGCGGACTGCACGCGCTGGGCAATGTCTCATTTGACATCCGCCCGCAGGAATTCGTCTGCGTGTTGGGGCCTTCGGGGAGCGGCAAGAGCACCCTGCTGCGCATCCTGGCCGGGCTGCTCGCGCCGACCTCCGGAACCTTCTCTTTTACCGGCGGTTCGACTTCGCTTTCCGTGAGCGGCCAGCAGCCCCAGATTGGCGTGGTTTTTCAGCAGTCGAACCTAATGCCCTGGCGGACGGTGCTCGAAAACATCACCCTGCCGCTGGAGCTGGAAGGCGTGAACAGCGGCGAGGCGCGCACCAAAGCCCAGGAACTGATTGACCTGGTCGGCTTGCAGGGCTTCGAGTCCACCTGGCCGCGCGACCTTTCGGGCGGCATGGCGCAGCGCGTGGCGATTGCGCGCGCCCTGATCCACGACCCGGATATCCTCCTGCTGGATGAACCCTTCGGCTCGCTGGATGCCCTGACGCGCGAGCGCATGTGGAGTGAGCTTTCACGCATCTGGCAGGCGCGCCAAAAGACCGTGCTGATGGTCACGCACTCCATCAGCGAGGCGCTCTTCCTGGCCGACCGCGTGTTAGTTCTCACGCAGCGGCCTGGCAGTATCAAATTGGATTTAAGGGTGGATTTGCCCCGCCCGCGCCCGGAGGAGATCCGCTACACAGCGCACTTTGGCAGGCTGGCGAGGAAGTTGAAAGAAGCGATAGGGTAAGGGTCTCAAGGCTTGGGATGGGCGGCGAAGAAATCCCAGATCACGCGCGAGGTCTGGATCTTGAGCAGCGGCCAGGTGTGACCGGTCCCGGCGACGGCGTACAGTTCCACGGCGGTATCTTTCCGGCATGGGGCATAAACGATATGGGTGATCGCACCATCCTGTTCCACCTGTGCTTCGGCCGGACAACCATTCTGCTCTGCCCAGAAAGAGATGCCTTCCTCCACCGGTGTGAAGCCCACGTCGCTCAATTCGGGCGGCGCGCCGTTGCCGTTGTATGGGACGACAGTATCGTCAAGTCCATGCACATGGATGACCGAGATGGGCTGCTCCGGCTGGCAGGGTTCGAAGAGCAGCGAACCGGCCACTGGCGCGACCGCCGCGAAGGTAGCGGACATTTCGCAGGCCAGGCGGTAGGAGAAAATCCCGCCGTTGGACATACCCGCCGCATAGATACGCTTGAGGTCAATGCTGGCATAGGACTCGATATCGATGATCATCTGGCGGGTGAAGCCAACATCGTCAATGTCGTTGTCCCTGGCATAGAAGCAGCAGCGCCCGCCATTCCACGAGAGGGTGCTGGCATCCTCGCCTGTGCCGTTGGGATAGACCACGATGAAATGCTCCTCGTCGGCCATGCGGTTGAAGCTGCTGATCAGCCGCGCCGCCTCGGCGTTGCCGCTGTAGCCGTGAAAGACAAGCAGCAGGGGCGACGGCTGGCTGAGATCGAGTCCGGCAGGCACGTGAAGCAAGTAAGTTCGCTTCAAGCCGTTCACGCTTATGGTATGCAATTGGTCGCCCGCCTGTTCAGTAGTGACCGGGGTGGCCTCGCTGCGTTGGCAGGCCAGGGCGGCAAGCAACAGTATAACGGGGATCAAGACAACCCTGAAATTGCGCTTGAATAATTTCATTTATTTCACCACCCAGATCCAGCCCAGGGCTGTCAGGGGGATGAAGAATAGCAACACAGCGGTCGTCCCTGCCAGTGCGCCGTGACCCTCGCGCTCGTCCACCAGCGAGAGCATAGGATAAATGCCCTCCACCTTCCAGCGCGGGCCGCCGAACCAGGTGAAGAGCAACCCGCCCAGCAGCCCGCCGATGTGACCAAAATTGTCCACGCCCTGGCTAGTGAAACCGATAAACAGGTTATAACCTGCAATGAATAGCAGATTCAACAACGTTGCATTGATGCGATTCCCCAGGAGGCCGCGGTTTTTGATCAAGAAGATGGCTTCAGCGGCTAACAGGCCAAAAATGGCGGTGGATGCGCCCAACGAGGGGTTCGGGACCAGCAGGAACGAGAGCACGTTCCCGGCATAGGCGCTCAAGAAGTAGAGCAGCAGGAATCGCCCGTGACCGAAACGCGCCTCCAGTCCTCGCCCGTAAATGACCAATGCGTACATGTTGAATCCGATGTGAAGGAGCGAAGCGTGCAGAAAGACCGGGGTGATGAGCCGCCAGATTTCGCCGAGGCGGATCAAGGGTCCGTATTTCGCTCCGAGTTGGAATGGCAAATCAGTTCCGAGCAGGTACTGCGTTCCCACTTGCAGTAAGTAAATAAAGACGGTCACTGCGAGCAGGATATAGGTCACGTATGGCTTGACGGTGGGCGTGCTGACGCGCACAAGCGCCTGTCGCGGTGGTTGCGAATATGATTCGGGAGTCGGATATTGGCTCACGATTCTCCTTTGTGGATACCTTAAACTCCGTGTACTTTGTGTCCTTCGTTATGATCTTTTATAGATTTACCTTGCGCGGACCGACGCGGTGATGCTCAGCCTGGATGATGGCGACCAGCGTATCCACCGTCTCGTCGAGGTGAAAGTCCGAGTTGACGACCACGTAATCGAACTCTTCAATGCGCTTGAGTTCCTGGCGGGCGGTGGCGATGCGCAGCGCCAGCCCCTCCGAGTTCTCAGACTTGCGCGCCTTGAGCCGGTTGACCATTTCCTCCTCGCTCGTGGTGGTCAGGAAAATGAGCAAGGCCTCCAGCGCCAGCTTGCGGACGGTGGCTGCGCCCTGCACATCAATGCGCATGATCACATCCTTGCCGGAGGCGAGCGCCTCACGTACCTGCTGCTTAGGAATGCCCTTGTAGTCATTGTAGACGATGGCGTATTCGAGCAGTTCGTTCGCTTCGATCATGCGGGCAAACTCATCTTTCGAGACGAATAAATAATCCTTGCCGTGCACTTCGTTCTCGCGTTTCGGGCGGGTGGTGGCCGTGACGACGAAGTGGAAAGGCAGCTCTCGCTCCTTCATGCGCTGAAGCACGGTGTCCTTGCCTACGCCGGATGGCCCGGAGATCACGATCAGCAGCGGCTGGGGATTGTACAGGTTGAAATCGGGGTCGGAAGTCATGGCTCAATTGTACCCGAAACGAGAAGGGCAACCGAGTTGGGAAAATCGAAAAAACCGCGTTAGAATTGGGACATGCCACTTTACGATTACATCTGCCTGGACTGTCACAAACGCTTTGACGTATTCATGCCCTACAGCGAGTACGGCGCTCGACCCGTTGCCTGTTCCCACTGCCAGAGCGAAAACGTCCGCCGACGCGTCCCCCGCGTCCGCGTGGCGAAATCCGAGGAAAGCCGCATGGACGACCTGGCGGGCGACTTCTCCATTCCCTCCGCGCTGGCCGGGCTGGAGAATGATCCGCAGGCGATGGGTCGCATGATGCGCAAGATGGGCCGCGAGCTAGGCGAGGAGATACCCCCCGAATTCGACGAGGTGGTGGACCGGCTGGAGAAAGGTCAAAGCCCGGAGGAGATCGAGAAGGAAGTCCCCGATCTAGGGGAAGGAGGAATGGACGGCGCGGATATGGGGATGGGAGGAATGGATTTTTAGCTACTTTATCTGCGCCTTCAACTTCCCGGCGGTTTCCTTATACGCGGCCAGCTTCTCTCGCTCCTTCTGGACGACTTGCGCGGGGGCTTTCCTGGCAAAATCGCTCGCCAGCAGCTTTTCCAGGCGGTCAATCTGCGACTGAGAATCGGCCAGTTCTTTCTGGATGCGAGCACGTTCTTTGGGAGAAATTCCCCATTCGCTAGCAGAGAAGTATATTTCCACTGTGTCAACTACAAGTGGATAATGAACATCAGGGTTATATTCAATCGCGTTAGTTACAACTACTTTTTCGGGGTCTAGCCCTGAAAAATAAGCAGTACCAGCTATTTGTTGTTTCAACATTTCTATTTTCTTACTGGGCACAAAAGTAGCAGATAGTCTTTCCCTCGGATTTATTTTCTTCTCGGCGCGTAAATTACGTATTCCAGTGTGAATGTTCTGAATTAAAGTGAACTCCGCCATCTTCTCGGCTTCCCAGTCTTCTTCGGAGCGCGGTTCCGGCCAGGAGGCAATGATCAGCGCTTCCGGCCAATCTTTTGCCAGGTCCGCCAGTGGTGAACCGATCAATGCCTTGCGTAAGTGTCCCCAAAGTTCCTCGGTGACGAACGGAGTGAAGGGATGAAGCAGGCGTAGGCACATATCCAGCACGCTCACCAGCGTGATGATCGTCTGCTCGCGTATCTCATCCTTCTGCACTTGCCGTTTTGCCGCTTCCACGTACCAGTCGGCGAAATCGCTCCAGAAGAACTCGTAAATTTGCCGCCCGGCCTCGCCGTATTGGTAGGACTGGAATAGGCGATCCACGTCACGGATGAGGGCTTGCAGGCTCGCCCAAATCCATGAATCGGCCAATGTCCATTCGCTCCCCTCCCCCTTTTTGGCAGAGGGGCCGGGGGTGAGGGCCGAAATCGCTGAAATCACGAACCTCCCTGCATTCCAAATCTTATTGGCAAAATTGCGGTTGGCTTCCACCTTCTTCAAGCTCAAGTTCATGTCGTTGCCGGGCGAGGAGCCGACCAGCAGGGTGAAGCGCAGGGCGTCGGTGCCGTAATCTTCCATGACTGGCAGCGGGTCAACCGCGTTCCCTTTGCTTTTGCTCATCTTCACCCCAAATTCGTCGCGGATCAGGCCGTGCAGGTAGACGGTATGGAAAGGCACCTCGCCAGTGAATTCCAGCCCCATCATGATCATGCGCGCCACCCAGAAGAACAGGATGTCGTAGCCGGTTTCCATGATGGTAGTTGGGTAGTAATAACTCAGGTCGGGGGTTTGGTCGGGCCAACCAAGGGTCGAGAACGGCCACAGGCCGGAGGAGAACCAGGTATCCAGCACGTCGGAATCCTGCTCGATCTTTGCCGAACCGCAATGGGCGCACTGGGATGGATCCTCGCGGGCGCAGGTCTGCTCGCCGCAATCGGCACAGTACCAGACCGGGATGCGATGTCCCCACCATAGTTGGCGGGAGATGCACCAATCCTGGATGTTTTCGAGCCAGTTGTAGTAGACCTTCTCGAAACGCTCCGGCACGATGCGGATGCGGCCGTCTTTCACGACCGCCAGCGCAGCTTCAGCCAGCGGTTGGATGCGCACGAACCACTGAGTGGAGATCATCGGCTCGACGATTTCGCCACCGCGCTGCGAGCGCGGGATGGTGGTGTGGTACGGTTCTTCCTTGATAACCAGGCCGGCGGCACGCATGTCAGCCCATAGTTTTTCGCGGCAGACGAAACGGTCCAGACCCGCATACGGGCCGCCCACCGCCGTCACGCGCGCTTCGCCGTCGAGCATCGAAAGCACCGGCAGGTTGTGGCGCTGGGCGATGGCGTAGTCGTTGGGATCGTGGCCGGGCGTCACCTTGAGCGCACCTGTGCCGAACTCGCGCGAGACGTACTCGTCGGCAATGACCGGGATTTCGCGGCCGAGCATCGGTACGATGACGGTCTTGCCAATATATTTCTTGTAGCGTTCGTCCTCGGGATGGACGGCCACGGCGGTATCCCCGAGGATGGTTTCGGGGCGGATGGTGGCGACGGGGATGTACCCGGTTGAGACTCCCGGAGACTGCAAGTCTCCGGGAGTCTGCGCGAGTATATATTTGAAATAATACAGCGTGGCATCCTCTTCCTCGTACTCCACCTCCAGGTCCGAGACAGCGGTCTTCAGGCCGGGCGACCAGTTGACCAGGCGCGGACCTCGATAGATGAGTCCCTTCTCGTATAGGCGCACGAAGGCCTCGCGCACGGCGCGCGACAGGCCCTCGTCCAGGGTGAAGCGCTCGCGCTCCCAATCGCAGGAGGCGCCTAGGCGCCGGATCTGCT
>Ga0315275_10001642_pt1 | contig 19866 bp, 17 predicted proteins | sample YL17G03_0_MG_FD_205557 | JGI IMG/M metagenome (GOLD analysis project Ga0315275, IMG submission 205557) | Sediment microbial communities from Yellowstone Lake, YNP, Wyoming, USA - YL17G03_0 | ecosystem: Environmental > Aquatic > Freshwater > Lake > Sediment | place: USA: Wyoming | collected...
TCATCTCGACAGGTATGTAGAAGCTTTCTTGTGAAGGTTGTGAATTCCTTTCCTCGAGCCTCCTCAACAGCGCGTCTTCCGACACATCCAGAAAATGGACTTCACTACTGGCACCAAGCTGCTTCGCATGCAACCGGTACTCTTCACGTTCTTCCCGCGCCCAAAAGCCGAAATCGAGTATCACATTCGCTCCTAATTCAAGCGCTCTACTTGCTATTTTCCAAAGCATTGCCTCGATCAGGCTATGCCTGGCATCGTGGTCGGGCTCTTTTGCATCCTGACCAAAAAGAAGCACATGCCACTCATCAGGTGTCAATCGGAGTGCTGAACACTCCCGTTCAAGCTTTCTCGCAAGCATTGTTTTCCCTGAAAAAGGAAGTCCAACCATCAAATGGAGAGTTGCCAAAATTTTACTCCTGATATTCCTTATTGCTGCCTAACGGTCTAGCCGGTGTTAGCCCGCTCCTGGTTTACGCAACTGTGGTGGACCCTGTAATACTCGTTCACGCAATGCAACTACTGGCCATTCATCTTCATAATCATCTATGCCAGCGCGATCGGGCGTTAAACATTCCAACCACCATGTCGCTCCCAATTTGGCTCGCTGCTCGACCCAATCAACCCCTTCTTTGGATTCTGCACCAGGTGTAACCCCCATGCTTATAATATCGATTGGTTGTTCCTGCTTGCGATGCTTGCTCAGGTAACGAAGCATGTCATCCATTTGGGCGAGCTGTTGTTCATTTTCCCACACCGAGAACAAGGGAAATACGCCATCCCATTTTGCGGCCCTTCGAAAGGGTGCCTTATTGGGCCAGTTCCCACCCACCCAAATTGGAATGCGAGGCTGCTGTAGCGGTTTGGGTAAAAAACGCGCATTCCCGATGTGATAATATTGCCCCGCATAGCTGAATGGTTCACCACTCCATAACCCAATCAACACACTCAATGCCTCATCCAGCATTGCCCCTCGTTTTTTGGGATCGGGCTCTTCACCCAGGTTATCCCACTCGGCTTCTCCTCCCCCAATACCTACACCCAGTGTCAGCCGCCCTCCTGAAAGATGATCTATCGAAACCGCCTCGCGCGCCAACTTCCAGGGACGACGCCGGGGAAGGGGCGTAACCGTAGTGCCGATGCGGATTCGGTGGGTAGCGATAGCAATCGCAGCCAGGGCCACCCAGGGATCAACCATAGGCAATGTCCACTCCGCAATATGGTCCCAAATAAAAAAACCATCCCAGCCGGAGTTCTCTGCATCTTGGGCCAGATTGGCCAGAACACGTGCATCTCCATAGGGACCAAAGTTTGGTAGGTAAATGCCGAATTTCATAGTACTGTCCCTTTCTCAAGTCTTTCTATTCTTTTTAGCGGGCTAACAATGATACTATAATAATATTCACAGAACATACAAATTTGAGTGATATGTAAATAAAGTATACCAATTTTCCCCTGGTAGAACTTCCGTCTTCATTAACCATGGAGTTGTTAACCTCCCAGAAGGGCATCTCCCTTCGCTGCGCTGCGGGGACCTTCGGGGGGTACGATGTGGTTCGCGAAGGGAGGCTCGACGAAAGCCAAATCAAACCGGCCTGGTGAGAGCCAGGCCGGATTAAGGAGGAGAGAACTGATGGTTTCCAGGGTGGTGGAAGCCGTTGGTTACATGTGGAGGTATTTGAGGGCTTCGTAGACGAGCATGGCAGGCCAGACGATGGCTTTGAAGAAGCCGAACACGCCGATCCAGAAGGTGGCGGCATGGGTGAAGTAGTAGACACAGGCGCCGATGAGTCCCAGACCGTAGACGGCTTCAGAAGCGCCGCCCGGGTGAATCACTCTTGGTTTCTTCTGTGTTTGTTCTTTGGGTGCAGTTTCAGCGGTCATTTTTTCTCCTTTTTTGTTGGTCGGTTGCCATGAAAATATACGCAATTCATTCCGGCAGGGTTGCAGGCGGCGCTTCGTGGCGCCTAACTGGCCGACACCTGCACTTGCGTGCGGTGCAAGTGTGGCGACTTGATGCTTCGGGCTCTCTTGAGCCCGAAACGACCGATGCCGGCTTGATGCCGGCTCGGTCAGCGCCTCGGCCTTGCGGTGACTCACCCTGGCGACTCATGTCGCCAGGGCTGCCAGCGACGGCTAGAAGCCGTCGCGGCTGGTGTCCGTCGGGGATGCTTCGCAATCGTCGACATGGCACACTGCGACTGGAGGTCGCAGTGCGCGCAGACGCCACCCCGGCTGGTGTCGCTGCGGCTAGCGCCTCGGCCTTGCGGGGACGCACGCGGAGGGGGTTAGATATATTCGAATTAGTAGAAGCCTGAGGAGGAGGAGTACCGGGTCAATGTTCCTGTTTTTCTGGTAGATCCGGGGACCAAGGAGAAGATCAAATACCCGGTCAGCGAAGCGGTTCCGCTTTCCAATGTATTTAAGCGCCTTTGCCAGGAACACTTTCGCTTTCAGGAGGGGGGAATCTTGCCGCCTGATAAGATCCACGATCTCTTCTTTGGAAATTATTCCGTCCAACCTGCTTTCCGCCTGCTGGACCAGGGAAATCAGCGAGTCTTTGTGCCGGGAAAACTCGGCCTGCCAATCGACCCGGGTACCCGTGGAGGCGGCGCGCTTGATGGAGTACAGCCCCGGGAACATGGCTCTCATGGTTTCATAAAAGAGAGATTTGTTCCTGCGCAACTGCGGAGGTACCTTTTTCATGAAATCCAGGATGGAGCCGTCAAGGTACGGGTTGTGCACCCAGCCGACCTGACTCAAGAAGTGCTCCCTCCACGGCATCAGGACATGATTGACTCTCTGGTCAAGGTAGAGGAAGTCCCTTTTATCGTGGGGGTCGGGTGTGGACCGTGCCCGGTCAAAAATGTCATCGGTCAATTTTTCGAGGCACTGGCGCACTTGGCGGTGGATATCTTTCGAGAGGAAGGGTTCCAGCCAGCGGATACCGGAGGCGCCAACGATGTAAACGCTATTAATAATGTCTTCCTTTGTGTCATAAGAAGCATCCAACCAGCCGAAACATTCGTCGCCGACGAATATGTCCGAGAACCGGTGGGCGAGGGCCAGCTGGTGCCAGGCATCCAGTTCGTCACAGAAATTGGCGAGGCATTTTCCCTGCCGGGCGTTGGCTATTAATAGGTCGATCAAATTTCCAGAGTAAGATACGATTACTTGATGAGGGTAACCACTGTGAGCGGCCAGTTCACGGGAGAGGAAGGCATCGCTATCCCCCGGGGGATCAGCCGTCAGCGAGTAGGAGAAGCAGGTGAGACGAGGAGCCCTGATCTTATCAGAAAGGATGCCGAGGATGCCGCGCGAGTCCTTGCCGGCGCTGAGAGACAGGGCGAGGTCCGCGGTTGTGTCGCAGCGGCGCTTCACGCTGTCAATCATTAATGAACCCAATTCCGCCTGAGAGCGAGCCTTATCGAGTATCGAGCTGGAGGAGGAATCATGCTGGAAGTCCCAGTAACTGGAGACGGTCACTTCCGCATTTTTAAAACTACTTATCCCTGCCCGGCTGGCGGGGTGTATTTCCTGGAACAAGGTCAGGTCGTTCAGCATGACACCGTTGGCAAGATAGCAGGCGATGCCGTCGATGCTAAGGTGACATTTTTGTAAAGGCAGGGAGTCGATGTCGTTCGAAACGTACCAGATATTATCCAGGTTCGCATAAAATGCTTTCTTTGAATTTACTTTATCTGTCAGTATGAAGAATTGGGTTTGATCCACAATGAGGAAGATCACGAAACTGCCTTCCACGTTGCGGATATATTCCACCCCCCGGGAGGAAAATGCGGCGATCAGTTGCTCGCCGGTATGGTCATAGATGACACCGTTGAGGAAGATCTTTATGCTTTGATCTGCCGATTCCGCCGTACAAGCGGAGGGGGTTATGATTCCCTTTTCCCGGTCGATCATGAAAGAGAAGGTTTCCTTATTCTTGAAGAAGACCGGGGTGGAATTATTTCCAGTCGCGTCCATGAGGGTCAGCTTTTGTATAGCAGGTAACTGACCGCATTTTTCCCCCTGGCTTTTACGGTATACATTAAATCATCCGCCATTTTGATCAACTCGTTCACCGTGCCCGGCGCGGTGATGAAGGTGATCACGCCGATGGAAAATGTCACCGGCCAATTGCTATTTTTCATTTCTTCAATGAGACCCTGCTGGATCCTTGGGATGAGCGCCTGCGCCGTGAGCTGATCCGTTTCTGGAAACAGGAAGGCAAACTCATCACCGCCCAGGCGGGCAACGATGTCGGTTTTGCGCAGCTCTTTCCTGGCGCTGTCGACCACGGTACGGAGAACCTGATCGCCCACGCTGTGGCCAAAGCGGTCATTGACGGCCTTGAAATTGTCGAGGTCGACATAAGCTAATGTAAGAGGGTGCCGATATCTCTGGAAACGGAAAATTTCCGCCTGAAACAATTCGTAGAAGAAATCCACGCTGGTGGCACCGGTGAGTCGGTCGGTGCGGGACAATTCCCTCTCCCGCTGCAATGCTTTTTTCAGAGCAACAAGAAGCAAGGTGATGATCAGGAAAAAGCCAAACCTAATTGCCGTGTTCCAGAAATAGATGATGGGATTGGAATATTGATTACCAGACAGGTAATCTGCGAGGAACCAAACCAGGGCACTGAGGGTGGATGCTACAATCCCGAACGTTCTGCCTGCAAACCAGACGACCAGAAATATGGGCAGCAAATAGAACAGGGAGAAGGAGAACTCGTAACCTGTCAGAAAATCAAGCAGGCCCAATCCCAGGATAAGGACAAATCCGATGAGCAGCCAAAAGGATTTGCTCCATTTCTCAAGGCGGTCGATGGTGTGCATGGGGATCCCAGCTTTCTGTGTCCATTCTTTGGAGAAGTTGCCCATCCGTTTGCGGCAGCAGCGGGGCGAGTCTCACCGGTATTATAGCGTGCTTTGTGGCAGAGAGCCGTAGGCTGTAACTGTAGTGGAGCCGGGGGGAAAGTGTGACTCTATATTTGAATATTATCGACTGTTCGAGAAGATGTCAATCAGCGTCTGCTTGATGAGATTGACATCCGGCTGCAAACAAACATGGATGTTTGGTTGCTCATCGGGAACAATGACAGTCTGCCCGGAGGTAACGCCCTCACGGGTGTCGACTTTCAAATGGAGGGGTTGAAAGGCGCACAGGTCGGGTTTCACCATGATGGCAGCAGTCATCAGGTCCCAAATGGCTGCGTTTTCTGCCCCCCAGCCATCCAACAGCATGTCGTAAATATCTGCAGCGAATTTGGCGGTTTCGCCGCCCAGGCGCCACTGGCGGGTATCCGACTTACCTATCGTCACCTGGTTCGTAGCGTCGAGCGGGACCAGGTAGATATCCAGACCGGAGTCGAATACCATGCTGGCAGCCAGCGGGTCAGCGTAGATATTCCACTCTGCCACGGTGTTGCCCGAATTGGCAAGCAGGTCAGCGATGTTGCCGGGAGCATACACGGCACCGCCCATGATATACACAGCAGCAATGTTCCTGCGGATGCCCGGGTCAAGCTGCAGAGCCTGTGCCAAATTGGTGCAAGGTCCGCTGATAAAGATGGTGACAGGAGCGGAAGCCTGGTTGAGGATCCAAACCAGATATGCGGGCGCGTTATGGAATAGATACACTTTCCCTGCGTTTGGTATCGGGAGACCCCAGAAATTGTTGGCACCCTGACGCAATGCTTCCGGGAATCCGTTGCTGCCGGCAAGGGGCGCGTCCTGCCCGGCGGCAAGGGGGATGTCATGGATTCCCAGTTCATCCAACTTGCGCCCGATATGCTGGATGTAGACCAACGGGTGAGCTTCGCCGTAGGAAATATTGATGACTTCGATGGATACCCCGGGATGACCGAGCAAGCAAAACAACGCGGCCGTCCCATCGGGGCTGCCATCATCATCGAAGATGACCGGCAGCGGTGGAGCCGGGAGAGTGGGCGGAGAGACTGTTGTGGCTGCGACGGATGGCGTTGACCTGTCAACCGCGAGGGCCGGGGTATCGGTAACACTTCGCGGGGAGGGGGAAGCCGGTCCTGGTCCGGGTGCGCAGCCGGACAGCACCAGGAGGATGGTTATAAAACAAGCAATCCAAGATTTCATTTTCATTGTCCTGACTTCCCGATGACAACTGACAATCGATCAACCGCATGATATCGTCACTGCTGCCGGCTTGTATGGCGGCAAAGATATTATAGGATAAAACCAGGGTCCACGCGGCTGTGCACCTGTCTCATAGGGGAAGTAATAGTATAAATACAGTATATTTGATATAAATCATATTATTTGTTACAATTTCGTGATATCATTCGGATGCCAAAGGATGGAGCCATGAAAAAGATATTTTTTCTTCTCCTGTTCGGATGCGGGGTGCTGCTATTCCTGGCGGGCTGCGGGGCAAAGAAAGCCTCCTGCGCTCCCGAGTCGCTCAAGGCGCCGGAATTAGTGTCACCGGACAACGATTCCGTGGAAGGCATTTCACCCGCCCTGACCTGGTCGTACCCGGATGCAACCTGCGCCCCGGAGAAGTACAGGGTTTACCTTGCCATCGACCCGTATTACCGGGATGACATGGGCGGTAAAACGACCCCAATCGGTGCAGGCGGCTTATGGACGCCTGGCAAACCGCTGGAGCCGGGCAGGGCGTATCGATGGAGCGTTACAGCCATCAGTGGTGGAAAAGAAGGACCCAAGTCCTACGAGAATGTTTTTTATACCGGCCCGAGCTGCAAAGCAGACGAGTTGATCGCCCCCACCCTGGTCGAACCCAGGAACGGGGATTCTTTTTACACGGATACGCGCTATTTTCGATGGATATACACTGGAGGCTGCATTCCAGATGGATACAAGTTCGTGGCATCCGGCGTTGCAGGCGGTGAGCAGATATTAGGCAATGCAGAAGGAAGGGGAGCTTTGAAAATATACCTGGAACCCTGCGATAAAGGTTCATGGCGGGTGGCGGCCATGGTCGGTAAGACGGTGGGACCATTTTCCGATACTTTTAAATTCACACAATATTCTGGAGTTGCCTACGGTAAAGTTTGCCGGGATGCCCCTCCCGCTCCCACCCAGTATGTCCCTTCGCCGACCCCGATCGAGGTGGGGACCACGCTGATCAGCGCGCGATTCAGGGAGGTCGGCAATTGCCGCAGCGGACCGGGGACGTTGTACAGTCTCCTGGTAATCATTGATGCGGGTACGACCGTGAACGTGGTTGGCCGAAACGCGGATGGCACCTGGCTGCAGGTGGTACGCCCGGACGGAGGGGGAGACTGCTGGGCAGGTGACTCGCTCTTTGTGCCGGGTACCGATTTCAGCAGTTTACCGGTGGTGTACGTGGCGCCACCTGCTCCCACTGCGACCCCGGTGCAAGGCTGTTACGTGGTGAACCAGGTCACACAGAACCTGGAATGCGTGGCTCCCTGCCCGGCGAATGCGCAGCCCGGCGGAGCCTGCAGTCCGTGAGGTTTGGTGTCAGGTTGTTTTACACCTCCCATCTCGATGAGATGGGAGGTGTTTTTTTGAAGGGTGTTAGAATTGATGGGATGAAAGTGAAGGGCCATACATATCCATCTTATTTAATCGCCGGGCAATTGAGCCGCGATTACCTGCTGCCCGAGCAGGGGCGACCGATGCTGGATATCCCAGGCGGGAGCCTATTGTATGCCGCGGCAGGGCTGGGGGTCTGGGAGGCGGATGGGAAGGTGGGTCTGCTGGCGCGGGCGGGTGAGGATTATCCCGAGGAATGGCTGCGCAAGTTCCAATCACAAGGCTGGGATACGCGGGGCATCCATATCCTGGCGGAGGCGCTGGACGTGCGGTTTTTCGAGGCAAGGGAAGGGGGTGCCGCGCACGGTAACCCGGTGGCGCATTTCGCCCGGCTGGGACTGCCATTCCCGAAGAGCCTGCTGGGTTACCAGGCGGAGGAGGGCGAACGCAAGGGACTCCACCCGGCAGCACCACGGCCCGGCGATATCCCGGGGGATTACCTGCAGGCGCGGGCAGCCCACATCTGCCCATTGGATTACCTGAGTGCATGCAGTTTAAGTTCCGCGTTCCGGCAGGCAGGGGTGAGGACGCTGACGCTGGATCCCTCGGGCGGGGTCATGTCAGCGAGGCGGCTGGGGGAAGCGCGCATCCTGCTGCAGGGGCTGACGGCTTTCCTGCCGGGCGAGGAGGAGGTGCGCAGGCTGTTCTGGGGGCAGACGGACGACCTGTGGGAGATGGCGGAAGCGCTGGGGGATTTCGGCTGCGAGTTCGTGGTGGTGAAATGCGGGGCGCGCGGGGCGAGGTTGTTTGACACCGTGTCGAGGCGCCGCCGGGAGGTGCCGGCTTACCCGGCGCGTGCCTCGGATCCGCACGGGGCGGGGGATTCGTTCTGCGGGGGGTTCCTGGCGGGCTACCAGCGGACGTTTGACCCGCTGGAGGGCGTCCTGCAGGGCTGTGTTTCGGCTTCGCTGACGATCGAGGGGAGCGGGGTGTTCCATGCGCTGGAGGCGCTGCCGGGGTTGGCACAGGGTCGGCTGGATTCGCTGCGCGGGCTGGTGAGGGAGGTATAAGATGAAGGAAGAAATGGTGAAACGCATGATCGACCTGGCGATCGCGATCCAGCAGATCCCGGCACCGACCTTCCATGAGCAGGAGCGGGCAAAGTACGTGGAAGGTCGATTCGTGCAGGAGGGGATACCGTCGGGGGAGGTACGGCTGGACGAGGCAGGGAACGCCTGGGCGCGGGTGGCAGGCGAGGGGAGCGGGCGGTGCACGGTGGTGAGCGCACACCTGGATACGGTGTTCCAGATGAACACGGGCCTGACGGTGGTTCGGTCGGCTGGAAAAGTATCGGGGGCGGGGATCGGGGATAATGCGCTGGGGGTGGCGGGGCTGTTCGGGCTGCTGTGGAACCTGAGAGAAGAGGGTGTGAGGCTGCCGGGCGACCTGTGGCTGGTGGCGAATGTGTGCGAGGAGGGGCTGGGGAACCTGGACGGGATACGGGCGGTGGTGAATTTTTTCGAGGGGAGGGAGGAGGCGTTACGACCCTGTGCGTATATCGCGCTGGAAGGGATCGGGCTGGGTCATGTGTACCACCGCGGGCTGGGGGTGCGGCGCAGGCGGATTACGGTGCGGACGGCGGGGGGTCATTCGTGGATTGACGCGGGGGAACCTTCAGCGGTGCACGAGTTGATGCGGCTGGGGGCGCGGCTGGCGGGGCTGGTGGAGGGGAAAGGTGGTTCCACGGGGCGAAGTGCAGCGCAAAAGGGGGATGAATCCACCCCGGCAAGGTCAACACTGAACATCGGGGTGATCTCGGGAGGCTGGTCGGTGAATACGATCGCGGCGGAGGCGATGCTGGAACTGGACCTGCGGTCGGACAGGGTGGAGGCACTGGATGCGCTGTCGGGGGAGGTGGAGCGGGAGGTGGAGGCGGGGCGCCTGCGCCTCGGGTCAGGGGTGACTATCGAGGTGGAGGCGATCGGAGACCGTCCGTGGGGGGAGCTTTCGAAGGAACACCCGCTGGTGAGGCTGTGCGAGGCGAGCCTGAGGGAAACGGGGGTGCGCCCGCAGCTGAGCACAGGATCTACGGATGCGAATTTGCCGCTGAGCCGCGGCCTGCCGGCGGTGGCACTGGGTCTGACGAGCGGGGGCGGGGCGCACAGTATGAGGGAGTATGTTAATGTCGGTCCGCTTGGGAAGGGGATGGAGGCTTTGACGAGGGTGGTGCGGGGGGTGAGGTAGGGTCGACGACTCATCCTTGCGACTAAGGTTAGGTCGACGACATGAGGTCTAAAAACGCACATGACAAATCTGTAAATCGGCTGAAAGGCGGGGAGGGGAATTTCGATGCCATTCTCAGGTATAATTTTTATTCTCAGAACGAGGTTTTTACCAGTGGGACAAGGTTTGTTGATGAATTGGAAGGGGATGTCCCTGGCGGCTGCGACCGCCGGGAGGTAAATGTACGATACGATATGCAGCCTGTTGAGCGTGAGGAACCGTCAGATAGGGAAAGGGTTGCGATAATGGAAGCCAAGGCGAAAGTTGGAAATGAAGCGAAAGGCAGCCTGCAGGATTCGAACGCGGCTGACCTGATCGGTCAATTCAACCAGGAACAAAAAACAGCACGGTTGAAGTTCGAACACGGCGGTCAGCAGGCGAGTGTGTACCTGATCGACGGCAGCGTGGTCCACGCGGTACTCGGCGACAAGATGGGGGACGAGGTGGTGTTCACCGTGCTGGGCTGGGAAAAGGGGACATTCGAAGTGAAAACAGACATCCGGACAGAGGTGAAGACGGTGACGCGCTCCTGGCCGGGGCTTCTGCTGGAAGGGGCACGGCTCCTCGATGAGGGGCGAGAGGCAGCGGGGGCGCGAGCCGCGGTTAAAACCGGGTCGACGACAGGAGTCATCGACACAGCCGCCACCGGCTCGAAGCCACTGCGTCCTGAGGAGGGGAGCAAGATGTCGGAACTGGATGATATTTTAAAGGAGATGAGCCGGGAGGTTACAGGTTACGTGGCGAGCGCCCTGGTGGGAATGGACGGACTTAACATCGCATCGCACACGAGCGACCGGTCAGCGGACCCGGAGACGATCAGCGCGCAGTTGACGATGCTGCTGAAATTGGTGGATCAGTCGGTGGAGAAACTGGGGGCGGGGGTGATCGAGGATAACCTGACAACGACGGAAAATGCCTTTATCCTGATGCGTTTTCTGCCGGAGAAGCAGTATTACCTGAGCCTGGCTGCAAACCGCAAGACAGGCAACCTGGGGAACATGCGTTTGATCAGCAGGATCTATGCAGAGCGGCTGGCGAAGGCGATGCCGCGCTAGGTGCGGCACAGGTGTCCCGCGATAAACGCGGGACTACCTCGGCGACTCGTGTCACCGATGTGGCGCTCTTCGGCTTGAGGCCGAAGAGCGCGCAGGCGCCGCTTCGACCAGCGCGGGACGGAGGTAAAGGTATGGATCGACCTGGTTTGAGAGGAGGTTGTGATGGCTCACGGTAAGATCTTTGGTCCACCACCCAAGCCTAAGGCAGCGAAGGCGGAGCCGGTGCCGGAGATTCAACCAGAAACGACCTTTGGTCCAGAACCGGTGGTGGAACCGGGAACCATGTCCACGCGAGAGCCGGAGCGAGCAGCGGAACCGGCGACTCCGCCCGTACAAGAGCCGGAGTGGGCAGGGAAACCTGTATCCCTGCAGGCACGAGAGCCGGAGCGGGCGGTGGAGCCCCCACCGATCCCTGCGCCCGATCCAGAGCGGGTGATGGAGACGGCGCCATTACCGGCACTGGAGGAATACCTGGAACCTGCCACGGTCCCGGCGAAGGCGGAGGTCCCTGCCGCGGCGGAGATCCCGGTACCTGCGGCAATCCCGGAACCTGAGCCGACCCCGGTCGCGGAGGCAGCACCTGCGAGAGTGGAACCATCGTCAAGCCGGCTGGATGGAGTGATCCAGCAGTTCAGGCTGGAATTTGGCGCGGACCTGATCTCGACGGAGGTGGTGGGGATGGACGGCATCTCGATCGCGGGAGGGTCGGATGACCCGGCATATGATTCAACGGAGGCGGCGGCGCGCTTTTCATCGGTGATGAAACTGGCAGTGAAGGCGAGCAGCCGGGTGGGGATGGGCAGGGTGGAGGATAATTTGACGACGACGGACAAGACGTATATCATCGCCCGGTTCATCGGGGATGGGAGTTATTACTGGGGGGTGACGGTAACGCGTTTTGCGACGCTGGGCAGCGTGCGGATGGTGATGAACGAGTATGCTGCGCGGGTGTGGGAGGCGATCCCGCGCTGAGCGCGGGACTACATCGGCGCCTCATGGCGCCTAACTGGCCGATTGCGGCTCGAAGCCGCATCGGCCTTACAGCGACTCACATCGGCGACTTTGTAAGAGTAACATCGGAGCCTAATCCCGGCGACAGACATCGGCGCCTAATCCCAGCGACTTTGTAAGAGTAACATCGGAGCCTCGTGGCGCCGATATAGCCGATGGCGACCTGTGGTCGCCTCGGCTAATCCCACGCGGAGAAATCCCAGTCGCCGATCGCCATGCGCAGTTCAGACTTGCCGTGCAGGTTGAATTTGACCAGGGTGTTGCGCACGTGGGTCTTGACCGTTTCAGGCGAGACGCCCAGGCGGGCGGCCACCTGGCGGTTGGTGTAGTTACGGCAGGCGAGGGCGGCGACTTCCTGCTCGCGCGGCGAAAGCGACTGCCAGCGCTGGACCAGGTCGGTGTGGACCTGGCGCCGGGCGAGGGCAGAGGCGAGCAGGTCGGCGTGGAGTTCCTGCGGGGGGCGGTGTTCTTTTTCGGCGAGCTGGAGCAGGGCGGCGCGCAGGGCGGGCTCCAGGGGGAAGGAGGAGTCGGGGGGTGCGAGGGTCAGCCGCAGTCGGGAAAAGAGGTCCTGGAAGGGTTGTAACATCGAGGGTATTATATAGAACATTTGTTCTTTCGTCAAGAGATATGACGGGTGTTTGTTTTTTGACAGGTTGTTTGTATAATGAGTGCGGATTGAGCGAGGCAGTGTCATCGTGAAGCAAAGGAGCAGGTATGAGTGCAAATGAGTTCTTGTATCTCTCGCGGGTGGATGTTGAGCAGGTGAATCTCGATATGCGGTCGATGATCGGGCTGCTCGAGGAGGCTTTCCGGGAGAAGGGGAACGGGAGGGTGGAGATGCCGCCCAAGCCCGGCATCCACCCCCAGCCGGACGCTTTCATCCATGCCATGCCGGCGTATATCCCGGCGATGAGGTCGGCAGGGATCAAGTGGGTGAGCGGTTACCCGGGGAATGCGAGCCGTGGCCTGCCCTACATCAGCGGGCTGCTGATCCTGAACGATCCGGAGACGGGCATTCCCAGTGCAGTGATGGACTGCACTTGGATCACCGCGCAGCGTACCGCGGCGGCGACGGCGCTGTCGGCGAAGTTCCTGGCGAGGGGCGACAGCCAGAAGGTAGGGATCCTAGCATGCGGGGTGCAGGGGCGTTCCAACCTGGAGGCGTTGGCATGCACCTTCAAGGTGAGCAAGGTGTATGCGTATGATATTGTGCCTGAGGTGCAGAGGCGTTACGTGACAGAGATGGGTGCGAAACTGGGGCTGGAGATCGAGGGGGTGAAGGAGCCGCGCCAGGCGGTGGAGGATGCGGAATTGATCGTCACGTCGGGCCCGATCCTTAAGCATCCCAGGCCGACGATCGAGAAGGACTGGCTGAGCCCGGGGAGTTTCGCCTCGGCGGTGGATTTTGATTCGTATTTCAGCGGGGCGGCCATGGCACAGATGGACCGGGTGTGCACGGACGACCTGGCGCAGTTCCTGTTCTACAAGGCTGCCGGGTATTTTCAGGAGACACCCATGCCGTATGCCGAGCTCGGGGAACTGGTGACGAGGGTCAGACCAGGGCGGGAGTCGGCGCAGGAGCGGTGCCTGGCGATCAACCTGGGGCTGGGGATGGATGATATGGCAGTGGCGCCAACGGTGCTAAGGCTGGCGAGGGAGAAGGGGCTAGGGAGGGTGCTGCCGCTGTAGGGAGGCGATCCCGCGATAGGCGCGGGACTAGATCGGCGACTCACCCTGGCGACTCGTGTCGCCAGGGCTGCCGGTGGTGGCTGGAAGCCACCCCAGCTGGTGTCGCAAGGGCTGCCGGTCCCCTTCGGGGATGCTTCGCAAAAGCCGCAGTGCGCACAGGCTAGGCGTTCTTTTTTGAGATCTTTTTAATGGCGTGGAGAAGGGTGAGCAGGAAATTATTGTCGATGGGCTTGGTGAGGACGGTCTTGATGCCTTCCGCCATGCCCTTCTGGATGAGTTCATCGGCGGCGTAGGCGGTCATCAAAATGGTGGTGAGGTGCGGGTGCGACCGGCGGACCTGGCGATAGAGCGCCAGCCCGTCCATATCCGCCATGCGCACATCGGTGAGGAGCACATCCACGGAGGCGCGCTGCAGGACTTCCAGGGCGGCGCCGCCGGAGGGGGCGGTGTGGACGTCGAATCCCTTCACCTGCAGGACATCGGCAAGCGCGGATGCCATGGACGGGTCATCATCGACGATCAGGACGGACAGGGAAGCAGGCATGATCCTTTCCCATCAAGCAGACGCAGGAGCAGGCGGGACACTTTTCCGGGAGGCGACCGGCAAGGAGAGGGTGAACTTGCTTCCCTTTCCCGGCACGCTTTCCACCTCGATACGACCGCCATTCGCCTCGACAAGTTTCTTGCTGACCGCCAGGCCCAGCCCGATGCCCTTGACCCTGGTGGTAAAAAGCGGTTCGAAGAGCCTGGGCATGTTCTCGGGAGGGATGCCGGTGCCGGTGTCTGCCACGGTAATGGCAAGCAGGCTTTTTTTCCGACGGGCGGAAATGATCAATTTACCGCCCGGTTCCAACGCGCCAGCGGAAGCCTGCGGCGCAACGCCTGCGACGGAAGGTGTGACTCCCATCGCCTGACTGGCGTTGACAACCAGGTTACCGAGCACCTGCTCCACCTGGTGCGGGTCAGCGAATGCGAGCGGGAGATTTGGAGGCAGGTCGAGGGTCAGGTCAATCACCGGGGGGATGGGATAACGATCAAGGACGTGCTGCACCATGTCTGCCACGGAGACGGGCACCTGGTCCGCGGTGATGTTGCGGGCAAAATCCAACAGGTCGGAAATGATCTTGGCGGCATTCTGGATCTCGTGTTCGATGACGGCGTGGTGCTGTTTGATCTTGTCGCTCACGTCGGGCTGGACAAGGCGCAGGTAGTAAATGGAGGTATTAATGACTCCCAGCGGGTTGCGCAGTTCGTGACCGACGCTGCCGGCGAGTTGACCAAGAACGGCCAGTTTTTCCTTGCGGACCAGTTGTTCCTGGGCGAGGCGCAGTTCGCGGGTGCGCTCCTCGACACGTTGTTCGAGGGCGGCATTGAGCACGCGGACCTCTTCCTCGGCGCGGACGCGGTCGGTGATGTCGTGCACGGAGCCGACCAGGTGGGTGCAATTGCCGGAGGCGTCGAAGACGGGGGCGACGGTGACCTCACCGATCAACCGCCCGACCGGGTAATCCGAGGTCTCCTCCCAGCGGACGGATGTCTTTTCCTGGATTGCCTTCTGGTACATGCCAAGCACCAGGGTCAGGGAGGGTTCAGGGATGACCTCGCTGACGGTCCGGCCTATGACCCGGGAAAGGGGCACACCAGTGACGCTGGCAAAGGCGGGGTTCACGGACGAGAAGCGGTAGTTGCCATCGGGCTCGACGGACAGGTAGAAGATGACATCACCGACCGTGGAATAAATGGAGGTAAGGCGCTGTTCATCTTCGTGCAAGGCTTCCTCGGCATGCTTGCGTTCGGTGATATCCACCAGGGCAGACATGAAGTACAAAGGCTTGCCAGCAGGGTCACGGCGCAGGGAGGAGTTTAAATCCACCCAGACGATGGAACCATCTTTCTTCAGGAAGCGCTTGGTAAAACGGGCGGTATTCTTTGCGCCCGACTGCAGGGCGTCCATCTCGCGGCGGGTCAGCTCAATGTCGTCGGGGTGGGTGATCTCCTGCCAGGATTTATGCTGCAGGTCTTCGATGGAATAACCAAGCACGTTGCTGAATGCCCGGTTAACATGGATCTCCCCGGCGGCATAAGTGATCGATTTACCGATGGAGGAATTCTCGAAGACGTATTTGAATTTATCTTCGCTCTCGCGCAGGTCGACCTCAACCTGCTCGCGCTCGATGACCACGGAGGCCAGCAGGATGGAGGGGATGGCAGACAGGGCTATATAGACCTGGACGACGAGAATGGTTTCCAGGCTGGAAGAAAAGCCAAATTGAGTAAAGGCTCCTGCAAGCGCCTGCTTGAGGATGACGGCAGCCAGGATGCCAGAGGTAGCGACGGCTCCAAAAACACCGAAACGAAGGGCAGCCCAGATCAGGAATGGGAAAATGTATAAATTCAACAGGAAGATGAATGCAGTGTTGTCGAGGAAATGCGAAATGGCGTAGTTGCTCAGAAAGGCTGTCAGGAGCAGCAGGAGCGCTCCTTCGGCATAATGCAGTTTTTTTACATCCACGAAGCGGGTGCGGATCTCAAAGGCAAGGCTCATGACCAGTGGAGTGACCAACAGGGAGCCGACACCGTCGGAAGACCACCACCACAGCCAGGAGGTCCAGAAGGGGGCTTTCAGGAATGTCCATGCAGCCAGTGCCGCCACGACCGACATGAGCGCATTGCTTAACAATACGCACAGGAGCAGGAAAGCGATGACCTGCCTTATCTTGCGGAAGTTGGGCATGCCGGGAGAAAAACGGTGCAAGAGCCAGGCGCTGAGAAGGGCATCGCCGGTGAGGGCGGCAGCATAGGCAAGGCTAACAATGGGTGGAGTGGCGGCGAGGAGCTCGGCGAGCAGGTCGGTGAGGAACAGGACGGCAGCCAGCCAGGGGAGCAGTCTCCGGCGGGTGAGCAGGACGGCGGAGAGGAAGATCCCGGCCGGGGGCCAGATGGCTGCAATCCCGACGGGCTTGATCAGGAAGGACAGGCTGAAGCGGGCAACCAGGAAATATACCAGGGCAACAGCACCGATCCACAGGGCGGCGTGCCAGCGAGGGGGGGAGATGGGGATTTCTTGTTTTTCCATTCGTTTCTCCGCGGACAGGTATATTATATCCAGAGAATGGGAGGATGAGGAGACTCATGCATGATCGACGACTCACCCTGGCGACTCACGTCGCCTAACTGGCCGACAGCGACTTGTCCCCTACGCTTCGCTCCGGGGATGGTTCCCAATGGTCGCCTCGGCCTTGCGACGACTAGCCCCTTACACTTCGCGTCGGGAAAGAACCCCCTCCGACCCTCCGGGTCACCTCCCCCAAATGATTTTCATTTGGGGGAGGACGGGTGGGGGTTTTGGACCGATGGGTACGCATCATCGATTGTCGACAACTCGCCCTGGACCAAACGCCGCGGGTGAAGGGGTTCACTCGCGGCGCTCAGAGGTGGAACAATGGCAGGGAGCCAGGTCAGAAATGTGGTCTTTTTTTCCGGAGGACCGGCTCCCTGATGGAAATTAGTGGTTCAAGCTCAGGTCGAGCGTGAAGTCAGAGGGGTCCTGATCGGTCCAGGTCAGGTCGTCGGCGAAGTTGATGGGGTAACCTTCGATGTACATGACGAAGGTATAGCCGACATTCCGGGATAGTTTATCGGGCAGGGCGTAGTAGCCGTTCGAATCGCTCTTGGCGTAGGAATAGAGGTCGGATTCGAGGTAACCACCCGCCTTCCATTCGCTGAAGTTCATGCCGGGCTTGAGCACATAGACTTCGGCACCCGCGATGGGATTGCCGCTATCGGCATCCTTGATGCGCCCGGAGACGCTGATCTCGCCCTGACCGGAGGGCTGAACCTGACCTCCACCACCGCCACCGACGACGACATCAGACTGGGTGAGCAGGTCGAGGTTGTCACCGGCATACAGTTCGAGGTGGTAGTCCCCTTCGGGCATACCATCCTGGCTGTTGTAGAGGCAGGTGAAGGTGTTGCCGTGGTCGCCCAGGTTCCAGGCATACTGGCTGCTGTAGATCACTTCGCCATCCACCTTCCATTCTTCAGCCCAGGGTTCGCCGTCGGTCATGCCATTGAAACTGAAGGCGGCTGCCATGGCAGTGGTACCGGAGGGGTAGGAATTGAGCGGGTCGCCCAGGCTGCAATCGGTGGTGGCAGAGTACCAGGATACATCACCGAAGGATTCGCTGCCGGTGCCATGAGAGGTGGGCTGATCTGGACCAGCGTAGGGGCTGACATAGGCCTGACCCACCTGGGCGGCCTGGATGAGGGGCAGGGCCAGGTTGACGGGGCGCAAGCCATTGATGAACCCGCCGATGGGGATGCAGGTATCCTGCGAGTCGAGCCGACCGTCGCCGTTGGTATCCTGTACCACGCGGCAGTCGGTAATATTCCCTTCAGCGCCGGAGGAGGCGATGGTGGGTACGCCGATGATGGTTCCGGCGTCATTGGCAGCCAGTCCGCCTGAGTTGCCACCTGCGATGGTGGCGTCTGTCTTGATCCAGGCGCGGTCGCCGACGGCATCTTCCGCGGTGAAGCCGGAGACGGAGCCATCGGTGAAGGTGATGGTCTCTCCGCCGATACCGGGGAAACCAAAGATACTGATGTGATCGCCAATATGCAGATCATCGGAATTGCCCAGGGGGACATAGGGCAGGTGGAGGGAAGCGGGGTTGACATCGGCGCCGTCCATGGTGGTGGTGATCTGGATGACTGCCAGGTCGAGGTAACCGTCAACGGCCTTCACCTTGGCAAAATACTGGAAAACGGGCGGCTGGTCTTCCTGATCCATCAAGCCGATGGCGAGGGCGTCAGGTTCATAATCGGGCTCACCCTGGGCAGCGGGGCTGGCGACATGGGCATTGGTGAGGATCAAGCCGTTGGGGCTGATGATGGTGCCGGAGCCTGAATAAATGGGGGTGAGCTGCCCATTCTTGGTCTGCAGACCATAGATCTGGACGGTGGCTGAGATCAGGTCGGAACGGGAAAGGGTCACCGGACCGGTGTTCTGTGATTCAGGGGTGGGCTGGGTCTGGGGGACGGCGGTGGGGGGCGTCTTGACACCGTTCTGACCGATACAGGCAAGGGTGACCAGCGCCAGAACGGCGAGGGCACCCAGGATGCGAAATTTCGAATGGAGTTTCATGGTCATCTCCTTTAGAACTTCAAGGTGCGAAGGAATTGCAGGAAGCGACCCAGATCGGATGCGTACGCGCTTTCATCCGCCCAGAAGGTGGCGACAACTGCATGACCGTCGGCCATAAAGATGTAGTCCAGCCCGCGCACCACGTTGGGGATGTCGTTGTGGGTTAGGTTGGGATTGGATTCGACGAAGACGTAGGTGAGTTCGTAGGCAGGCTGACCGTAGACGGTGACCTGTTTCTGGTCGAGGACACGGAAGGCGGTGAGGTCCTGACCGCGCTGCAGGGTGAGCAGGCTGACGACCTGGCCGACGACGGCGTCGGAGGCGACAGGGATGTCCTGGAGGACGTAGGTGGTGCCAAACCCGCTGGAGAGCAGGTCGGTCACATGCAGGACCTCCGTCCCTTTCACGCTGGTCTTCATCCAGCCGAGGGGTGTCTGGGCGGTGATGCCGGAGGTTTCAAAGGGGACGCTGCGGTTCTCGACCCCGGATCGGACCAGACCACCAACGATCAATGCCAGCACGGTGAGCAGGATGACTGCCCAATCGGCGAGGAGGGCGCTGTTAATTTTCCTGGAAGGTAAAGCAGATGTTGTCATTTCCTACTCCTATTTCCCAGCCAGCGCTGAACGAATATTGCGGCGAACCAGCCAGAGGATGAGACCCATGGTGACCACGGCAACGACAGCGGCGAGGATGAGACCCAACCAGGGGTTGACAGAGGATGCACCGGAGAGGCTGATGCCAGACTGGACGATGCGTCCGCGCAACCAGTTGAAGAGTCCGTTGGCAACGGCAGCCAGGGCAAGGCCACCAGGCAGCCACCACCAGGGTTTCTGTTCAAACTTGGCACGCCCGAGGAAGTAACCGGTGATTCCGGCGAAAGAAGCCTGGGCGAGGGCGACCACCACCATGCGGATGACGCTGGAACCCAGGGCGACACCGCCATTGGCGATGACGAACTGGATGTTGAGAACGGTGGCGTAACCGAGCCCGGCAGCGGTGGCGTAAATGACGCCGTCGGTGGCTTCGTCAAACTCAGCGGATGAGAAGACGCTGTAGCGAACGGCGGCATACTTGAGGAATTCCTGGACGAAGCCTACGACCAGGATGCTGCCCAGGATGGTGGTGAGGGTGTCTGAGAAGATCCAGTGCGAGACCCGGAAGAGGTTATCGACCAGCGGGATGCCTACGG
>Ga0315275_10001643_pt1 | contig 19866 bp, 16 predicted proteins | sample YL17G03_0_MG_FD_205557 | JGI IMG/M metagenome (GOLD analysis project Ga0315275, IMG submission 205557) | Sediment microbial communities from Yellowstone Lake, YNP, Wyoming, USA - YL17G03_0 | ecosystem: Environmental > Aquatic > Freshwater > Lake > Sediment | place: USA: Wyoming | collected...
GGTCTTTTTCAGGGAGGGGCTGAGGAAAACCGTGGAGTGGTACAAAGGATACTGCAGATGATTTTCATGGCAAAGAAGGATGTATTGGGGAGGAAGATATGCATCGTCGGCCTTGGCTATGTCGGGCTGCCGCTGGCAGTCGCGTTCGGCAAGATCACGCATGTGGAGGGCTATGACGTGGACAAGGAGAAGATAGAGCGGCTCAAGAGGGGCTTCGATTACAACGGAGAGCTGTCCGAGGCCGAGCTGAAGGAGGCCGACATAGACTTCACCACAGACCCGTCCGTCATATCGGAATCGGACTTCATAATCGCGGCGATACCCACGCCCATAGACAACAGCAAGAGGCCTGACCTGGAGCTGCTCAAGGACGCCTCCAAGACCATAGGAAGGAACCTTTCGAAGGGCAGCATAGTCGTCTACGAGTCCACGGTCTACCCGGGCGTCACGGAAGAGGTGTGCCTGCCCATCCTTGAAAAGGAGAGCGGGCTCGTCTACAAATCCGATTTCAAGGTCGGCTATTCCCCGGAAAGGATAAATCCCGGCGACAAGGAGCATACGGTCGAAAGGATAGTCAAGGTAGTCTCCGGCTGCGACAGGGAATCCCTGGAGACGATCGCAAGGGTTTACAGCACTGTCGTGAAGGCCGGCGTCTGCAGGACAGACTCCATAAAAGTAGCCGAGGCGGCCAAGGTGATAGAGAACGTGCAGCGGGACATCAACATAGCCCTCATGAACGAGCTCAAGCAGATATTCGACAGGATGGGTATAGACATTGCCAAGGTGCTGGATGCCGCCAGGACGAAATGGAACTTCCTGGACTTCAGGCCCGGGCTGGTCGGCGGCCACTGCATAGGCATAGACCCCTACTACCTGGCCTACAAGGCGGAGATAGCAGGCCACCATCCGGAGATAATCCTCGCAGGAAGGCGGATAAACGACCACATGCCTGCATACGTCGTCTCGCAGATGGTCAAGGACATGATAAGCAGGAAGATACGCATAATGGGCGCAAGGGTGCTAGTATTGGGCGCCACCTTCAAGCCGGACGTCAGGGACATGAGGAACTCAAAGGTCGAGGACGTCGTGAACGGGCTCAAGGAGCACGGCTGCAGGGTGGACATCTGCGACCCCCTGCTGGGCGACAGGAAGGCGATATTCGGCTGCAGCAATCTTGACATCAAGTCGGTCACCAGGGACAATTTCGATTATATCGTGCTGGCGGTCAAGCACAAGCAGCTAAAGGGCATGGCGGCAATCGCGGACTTCGTAATCTGAGCCCGGCTCATCTTCTCTTCTTCACGACCTTCGCCGGGGCACCGACCGCTATGGAAAACGGTGGTATGTCTCCCGTCACGACGCTCCCGGCGCCAATCACAGAGCCCCTGCCAATCTTCACCCCTTTCAGGATCACGGCATTGGCCCCTATCCATACGTCATCCCCTATGTCTATGTGGCCTTTGTCGTATCCTTGGCCCATTATGGGCACGCCCGGATTGCTGAAAACGTGGTCGAATGAGATTATCTTGACGCCGTAGCCTATCCTGACATCGGAGCCGATCCTTACGCCGCCCATCCCATGTATCACCGAGAACTGGTTCACCGAGACGTCATCCCCCATTTCGATGTTCTCCGGGAAAAGGATGGCGACGCTGTCGTGGATATAGGTCCCCCGGCCCATGCGCCTGAGCGCCTTTTTGTAGACATGGCCGCGTATGCACCCGCCGAAATATCCGGGGATATACCTGCAGAATTCGCATGCCATGTCCAGGGGCATGAGCTTCACGAACCCCTTCAGCATGAACCCGATTATGCGCGCCGCCGGCGACTTCCCCCTATTCGTCATACCTGCTCATCTCCGCCTTCTTCATCTTCACGAACTCGAACATCTTCTTCTCGAATGGGAATCCGAAAATGTTATACCTTATTCTAAAGTCGGCGAGAGGCTTAAAAAATAACCGCTCCGCCATGGTGCGCGCCAGGCCCCCCGGCCTGAACTGGGAACGGCTGAGGTAGAAGCTTATGCTGTCAATGAACTCCGGGTCCTTCACCCACGGCAGGTCCCTGGCCGAGGTATACCCTTCCAGGTCAACATTGCACCAGCCCCTCAGCGTGGCAGGCTCCTTGAACCCGAGCTTCTTCGTGTATGCATAGAGCTCGGCTCCGGGGTAAGGGCGGAACACCTGGGGGCCGATTATAGAGGCGCGCGGGCTTATCCTCTTTATCTCCTTTATGAGGTGCAGGGTCCTGAGCATGTCATCCTGCCCCTCGCCGGGAAGCCCTATCATGAAGGAGCAGACAGTCTTTATGCCCTTCTCTTCGCACTTCTTCACGGCGCGGATGACGTCCTCCACCTTTATCTCCTTCTTTATCATGTCGAGTATGCGCTGGGAGCCGGACTCGACGCCCATGCTGAAAGTCCTGAAGCCGCTTTTCACCATGAGGTCGAGGAGCTCGTCGTTGATGTGCTCTTCGTTGAAGTAGTTCGCCCTTCCGCCGGCATGCCAGCCCACGCCGAGATTTTTCCCTGCCATGAGCCTGGAGAAATCCGCCACACGCTTCCTGTCTATGAAGAAGTTCTCATCCACGAACTTTATGTAGTCCAGATCGTATTTTGACGTGAGCGCACGGACTTCCGCCATCATGTTCTCCGCCGAAAGCGGCCTCCATTTCCTCCTCCCTGTGTTTATGCAGAAGGTGCACCTGTAGACGCAGCCCCTCCCGGAATGCACAGGAAGCGACCTGCCGAAGTCGTCGCCGCCAAGCACGTAGTGCTGTATGTACCTCTCCATCTTCATCAAGTGCCAGCTCGGAGGGGAATACTCATTAAGGTCTATGAAAGGCGGGACTGCGTTCATGCGGACCTTTCCTCCTTCCTTGTACACAAGCCCCCGGATTTTGCCCGGGCCGCCTTTCCCCTGGATGTATCCGGCCAGCTGCACAATGCTCTTCTCGCCCTCCTCGGATATCACATAGTCCACCGAACCGTCGCTTACGGTCTGTACGGGGAAAAGCGTCGGGTGGACGCCGCCCCATATCACCGGCAGGCTGGGGTCACGGGCCTTTATCATGTCAGACAGCCTGAGGGCGTCCTTCACCTGGGCGGTCATGACGGAGAAGCCGACGGCATCGGCATTCCCCATGTGCTTCTCCAGGGATGCCTTGACGTCATCCACCGAATAGTCCAGCACCTTGACATCATAGCCGCTCCTGTCCAATGCTGTCGCAAGGTACAGCGGACCCATGGGAAGCTGGGGCGATTTGGAAATCCCGTTGTCAGGATTGACGATGAGTACAGCCATGCTTACCCGCCATCCTCGCCCGCCGGGCCGCAGGAAACCTTCTTTATCCTTATGTACATTATCATGGCACCCATTGAATACGAAAATATCAGGGAAAGGGCCGCGCCGGCGATGCTCAGGTACTGAATGAGCGCATATGACAGGGCGATGTTCACTATCGAGACGAGCATCACGGTGGTAGTGGTTATCTTCACCCCCTTCATGCCGTGGGAGGTGGAGAACCACGTGTAGACTCCCTGCAGGAATGCCGCGACGGATGCCAAAGCGAAAAGGCAGATGAGAAGCGGGCTGATGGGATAATCCCTGCCATAGAGCAACAATATGGAGTACGAGATGAGCAGCATGGCAGCGAAGACCATCGGCATGAGCTTCATGGATTTCCTCAGCTGCGAGAACAGCACACCCTTGTTCTTGTATCTGGAGGACTCGGCGAAGAAGACGGTTATGAATCCAGTAAGGAAGAAGGACATGACATCGACCGAAGAGAAGTGGTAGGCCTGGTATATGCCGACATCCGACATGTCCATGAACATGTTGATGAATATCTGGTTGATGCCGGTGGTCATGGAGACGGAAAGCGATGCCCAGACAGCAATGAAGCCGAACTTGAGCAGCTTCCTTGTGCAGGCCGCGTCAATCCTCGGCCTGAAATACCTGACCAGGCTGGGAAGCGCCACAATGCTTGAAATGATGTAGCCCAGGGATACTGCCAAAAGGGGGGCATAGACAGTCCTTTCAGCGCCCGTGTAAAGCACGACCGTGACCAGAACAACGACGCTCCAGATGATGTTGAGGATGCTTATCTCCCGCATTCCCATCAGCCCCTGCAGCAGCTTCTGGGAAGCGGTCCAGACGCTGTAGAGGACAGCAAGAATGATTGCCGCGTAGACATAATTCTGCGCGATGGAAGCCGAATAGGATATGGGTGCAGCCAGCACATAGAACGCGCCCGCGAAGGCAAGGGTGAACAGCAGCATCAGCGCAATCCCGCTGGAGACGATTCTCCTCCTCTCGTCCTCATCGGTCTTCTCGGAAAGGTACTTGACAAGCGCCGTCCCGATTCCGAACATCATGGGAGTGTACAGTATCTGGGCGAGGGAGTTGATGTAGGCGAACTTGCCATACTCGGCCGGCCCTATAATCCTGCCCGTGTATATCTGGAAGACGACCGACAGCGCCTTCGCGATGATGAAGCCTACGAAGATGTACATGAGGTTTTTCATGAAGCTCCTGGTGAGTGGCCCGGGCTCCTTCTGGAAGACCTTGGTGTAGAAGGATATCATGAGCTTTTTGGCAAGGCTTCGGGCTTTCATGCTAATCACCTTCGGCGCCCCCGATGACCTTCCTGTAGATGCCCAGCACGGCATCAGTATGGGACCTCCAGCCGGACCTCTCCATTATCAGCCTTCTGGCGTTTTTCCCGAGGGCCTTCATCCTTCTCGGATTGTGATGGAGCTCTGACACAGCCGCGGCAATGGCCTTGGGGTCGCCCGGTTTTATAATTACGGCCGTCCTGCCATCCTTGAGCAGCGCCTTAGATCCCACGAGATTGGTCGCGATTATCGCATTCCCGGCGGACATGGACTGGATTATCGTGTTCGGCAGCTCGGCGGAAACCGAGGGCTGGACGAACACGTCCGCTGAAGCGTAAACTTCATGGGCCTTCTCGAACGGGACCTTGCCATAGAAAACAATGTTCTTCGCGCCCGTCTTCCAGGCGATTTCCCTCAGGCGCGCCTCATCCGGGCCGTAGCCCACTATGAGGATTACGGCGTTCTTAACCCTCCTGTTTATTTCCGGGGCGGCATTTATCAAATCCTCAACGCCTTTGAAAGGCTGCAGCCTGCCAAGGTTAAGTACAACGAACTTGCCCCGGAACCCGAGCCTCTCCTTCGCCGACGGATCCGGCTTGAACTCGCCCGAATCCACAGGGTTCTCAAGGGTGCGGATGTGGCCCCGCCTTGCGCCAATCCCCAGATAAGCCTTCTCCACAAGGGCGTGGTCGACGTAAACCTCCATGGCGTTCTTCAGCGTGTATCCCATAAGCATCTTGACGACAGGGTTGCATACATATGCGCCAATCGCATCGAGCGATGGACCGTCCCTGATCACCAGAGGGATCCCGGTAATCTTGCTCGCGGCAAGTGCTATGAAGCCTGGAGAGAATGCGTGGATAGCGTGTATCACATCGATGTTCTTCCTCCCCCTGAAGATGGCCCAGATGACGCGCACCATGAAAATTAGCATCCTCAGCCCCGGCACATTGGTGGAATAGAACCTTCTGACATCCAGTCTGCCGCCCATGAGGGACTCCTTCCCCGGAGCCGTAGGGGAGGCACGGGTGAGCACCCTGACATTGTGCCCGCGGGATGCAAGGTTTTCCGCAAGCTCCATCGTGTACCTCTCTGCGCCCCCGATTACCGGCGGGAAGCCGCAGATGACAAAGCAGATGCTAAGCTTCTCTTTCATGGCAGTCCCCATTTATAATTGCATGGATATTATAAGTTTTTCAGGCGGATAAAAATCTCCCAGGCAGCCGCAAAGAGGGCCGCCTGAAACCACCCGCAGCGGATTTCCGATATTTATTTAACTCCGATTCAAGCTTAATAAGACCCGGCGCAAAACCTTTTATGAAGAGGGCGAGGAAGCCGGAAGATGCCGCCTAATCATGAGGCGGCGGTTGCGGAGCGCGCGGAATAAAAATATGTTTGGCGGCGGTGTCATGATGTGGATTGTCTACATACTTCTTGGCGTCTTCGTCAATGTCCTGTCAATATTCTTACTCTCGATCAGATACAAGTCCATACTGAAGCACATGGGTGTCAGGATCTCCGCCATGAGGTCGTTCTACCTGATTAACATATGCCAGTTCATCAACTACGTAATCCCGGCTAAGGTCGGCACAGTATTGGCGCGGCCGCTGCTGACGAAGATTGACACGAAGGCTCCCATAAAAAAGACGTTCTTCGCCGTGATGTTCGAGCAGGTGTATGAGATCGGGTGGGAACTGATGATGCTTCCCTTCATAATCCTGGCGATAGGCGAGAAGACCCTGATGGGGAACTTCTACTTGGATTTCATTCTGATCGGGCTGCTCCTGCTTTTCATATCTTTCACGGCACTGAAAAGGGACCTGCTGGTGTCATGGGCATGGAAGCTGAAGAGGATAGCGCCGCGCGGGCTGAAGAGGCGCCTCAAGGAAAAGGACATGACGAAGGAAAAGGCCAAGAGGATACTTGATGATTTCGTCCGGAACCTTTCCGACAAGGCATTGTTCTCGAAGATGTTCCTGCTGACGCTCGCCTCGACGCTCGTTCTGCCTATCATGCTGAACGCTTCAGGCGCGGTGTTCGGCGTTTCCATAGGCTACGCCACAGCATTCCTTGTGTTCTGGGCATCATACATCCTCGGGAGGCTGTCAGGCCTGCCCGGAGGCATATTCGTAAGGGACGCTGCGACGGCTGGATTGCTTGTCATGTTCGGCGTAGATATCATCGCAGCAGGGCAGATAGTGATACTGTTCCGTCTGATCTCCATATCCCCGCTATTCCTAATCGGCCTGCCGCTGTTCGCCTACTTCGGCGGACGGCAGGCGCTCAAGAAGCTAAAATCATTCTCCGGGGGCGGGAAGGAGTTAAAAATATAGAAGGCCGGAAGAGAGGTAAAGGGCAGGATTCCGGATGCGGGATGCAGCACGTGGTTCGTCATGATAAAGGACGGCTGAGGCATATTCGCTCTTATTTGAATACTTTTATATTTTTCATGGATAATGTTTGGTAATGAGGGTACTTCTGTTGAATCCGCTCGCGGTAAAAAAGGAGCTAAGGAGGCACGGCGCAGACACGCACCCCCCCCTGGGCCTGCTTTATGTAGCTGCCATGCTGCAGAAGGAAGGACACGAAGTATCCGTCATTGACAACGAAGACCTGTGCCTGACTAGGGAGCAGCTGAAGGAAAGGATAAGGAACGCAAGGCCGGACGTGGTCGGCATGACCGCGTACACGGCAAAATATGACTCCTTCGTAGACAATGCCAGAATAATCAAGAGCATAGACAGGCGCATACCAGTCATACTGGGAGGCCCGCACCCTTCGACGTTGCCAGTTGAGACCCTCAATGAAGTGCCTGAGATAGATTACCTCATCCTTGGCGAAGGCGAACTGACGACTCCAGAGCTGTTAAGGGCCATCGCAGAGGGGAGGCCGCTCAGCAGCGTGGACGGCATCGCCTACCGTTCCGGGGGGAAGGCAGTGATAACGAAGCCGAGGGAGCTCATTCAGGATCTGGACGCGCTGCCAATGCCGGCGAGGGAGCTCATACCGAACCTCGCGAAGAGGAAGTCGAGCTTCCGATACAAGAGGCTGCCGTTCACCAGCATGATCACTTCCAGGGGCTGCCCGTTCCAGTGCATATTCTGCCATCACTCGGTCTTCGGCAAGCGCTACAGGATGCACTCTACAAAATACGTGATCGATGAGATAGAGTACCTGATAAGGACATACGGCATAAAGGAGATACACTTCGTAGATGACCTATTCCTTTTCGACCCCAAGAGGACGGAGGAGATATGCGACGCTATAATCGGCAGGGGCATCGACATAACATGGTCTGCAAATGCCAGGGTGAACATCCTGGCGAAGCATACCCATCTCATACCAAAACTCAAGAAGGCGGGGTGCTGGTACCTGAGCTTCGGGCTCGAGAGCGGAGACCAGGACGTCCTGAACTTCATCAAGAAGAGCATAACCCTGGAGGACGTCAGGAAGGTCGTGGGCCTTTGCCACAGAATCGGCATATTCACGAAGGGATATTTCATAATCGCCAATCCCGTCGACACGCAGGAGACCATAATCAAGACGATAAAGTTCTCCAAGTCGCTGCCACTCGATGCGGTACAGTTCGCCATAGCGACGCCCTACCCCGGGACGGAACTGTACCGAATAGCGAAGGACTACGGCGAATTCGAGGAATGCCTCGATTACAGCAGGTATTCCAGCCACAGCCCGGACCCCACATTTGTCCCCAATGGCCTGACGAAAGAGTATCTTGTGAAGATGCAGAAGGAGTCCTACAAGCAGTTCTATTTCAGGCCGTCATACGTCATCAGAGAACTGAGGTTCATAACAAGCCTCAGGATAATGAAGAAGTACGTAAAGGTGGGGCTCAGCTACTTCTACGACTACTTCCTCGGGAAGGCTTGAGCCCCAAGGGAGGCAGATCCAAGCTTAATAAGGATTGCTGCAAAACTTTTATAATTCATCGACAAAAGGTTTGTGGTGATAGTATGGCCTTACATGTGCTCGGTATCTACTACTTCGGTCATGACCCGGCGGCATGCCTGCTGAAGGACGGGAAGCTCGTAGCATTCGTGGAGGAGGAAAGGTTCACGAGGAAAAAGCACGCCTACAAGACGTTCCCCCTGAACACTATCAGATTCTGCCTCAATGAAGCCAAGCTGAGGATGGAGGATATAGACTATATCACCGTGGGCTGGGATGCAAACAAGTATCCGGAGCAAATGCGTAAATTCTACGATAAGAGCGAGTTCAAGAAGATGAAGGACCCGGCGACCCTCAAATGGGAGGCCAACAGCCTCGCCTATTACACCCCGGCCTCAATGAAGCAGGAGATCAGGAACAATCTGGAGAATGGCGGGTTCAGCCACGTGCCGGAGATACGCTTCTTCAACCATCACCTGTCGCATGCAGCCACGGCCTTCTACCCGTCGGGCTACAGGAAGGCCTCCATATTGACTGTTGACGGCCACGGGGAGGAGAACTGCCTTGTGGGCTGGGAAGGGGAGGGCGGAAGGATAAAAAAGCTTTTCGAGATAAACATGCCTCACTCGCTTGGCTGGTTCTATGCGGCCTTCACCAAGTACCTGGGCTTCGAGCCATATGATGGCGAGGGGAAGGTCATGGGACTGGCGCCCTACGGGAAGCCGGACAGGGAGATGAAGGCCGAGATGGACAGGATAGTCGCAGTGACTGATGAGGGGTACAGGGTCGACCCTGCATACATCTTCTACGGTAAACATTCCTACGCGGACAGGTTCACAGACAAGATGGTCGAAGCATTCGGTAAGCCCAGGGCCTCCGGCGAGGCGATAAACGACCGCCACAGGGATATCGCATATGCAGCCCAGGAGAAGCTCGAGGAGGCCATGCTCGCCGTAACGAGAAGGATATACAACATGACCAAAAACAAGAACCTCTGCATCGCAGGGGGCATAGCGCTCAACTGCAAGATGAACGGCTATCTGCTGAGGTCCGGTTATGTGGATAGCATGTTCCCGCAGCCCATATCCGGGGACGGCGGCTCTGCGCTCGGCTCTGCGCTGCTGCTCTCAAAGGAGCTGCTCGGAGAGAACAGGTTCATCATGAAGAACGTCTACTTCGGCCCCAGCTATTCCGACGATGATGTCGAAAGGGAGCTGAAGGGCACGAAGGGGATAACATACAAGAAGTTCAGGAACGTGGAGGAGGAGACGGCCAGGATCATTGCCGATGGCAAGATAGTCGGATGGTTCCAGGGAAGGATGGAGTTCGGTCCGAGGGCCCTCGGCGACAGGAGCATCCTCACCGACCCGAGGAAGGCGGAGATGAAGGACATAGTCAACAACAAGGTGAAGTTCAGGGAGACGTGGAGGCCATTCTGCCCGAGCATGACCGCAGAGAGCGCAGGCGACTACCTTGACAATCCGCACACGTCGCCATACATGATACTCAGTTTCTTCGTTAAAAAGGACAAGAGGGGTGTGATACCCGCTGTCGTCCATGTCGACGGGACAGCCAGGCCCCAGACGCTTGAGAAGGAGCAGAACCCAGGGTTCTACAGGCTGATGAAGGAGTTCGAGAAGCTGACGGGCGTGCCAGTGCTGCTGAACACATCATTCAACATAAGGGGCGAGCCCATTGTCTGCACGCCCAAGGACGCGCTCAACTGCTACCTGAAGACGGGCATGGACGTCCTGGTGATGCATGATTATATAGTAAGGAAGGTCCGGTAGAATGTTTGACAGGGTGCTCTTCATAGGGCCGCACGCCGACGACTGTGAGCTGGCATGCGGGGGGACAATGTCAAGGCTGCTGGAGATGGGAAAGGAGGTATTCTACCTCATCCTCACAACCCAGCAGGAGACCGGGGAAGGCTTCCCGAAAGGCGCAGTGATGGAAGAAGCCATCAGGGCGGCCAAGGCAATTTGCCTAGACCAGAAGAAAGTCACGATACTGGACTACCCGGTCAGGAGGTTCTCCTCTGTCAGGCAGGACATACTTGACGAACTGGTCAGGGCGAGGAAGGCCATCAACCCGGACATTGTCTTCGTCCCGTCTACCATCGACGTCCACCAGGACCACGAGGTGACATGCAAGGAGGCAATACGCGCCTTCAAGGAATGCTCCCTGCTCGGCTATGAACACCCGAGGAACCAGGTCATCGCGCAGAAGAACACGGTATTCTTTTCACTCAGGAAGCGCCACATGGAAGCAAAGATGAAAGCCGTCGACGCCTACAAATCCCAGCACTTCAGGAAATGTTTTGACAAAGACCTGATCATCTCGCTCGCCAAATTGCGCGGCAGCCAGACGGGCACGGACTATGCCGAAGCCTTCGAGCCGATAAGGCTGATATACAAGGACAAGGAATAGAAGAAAACTGCCTTGCGCTAATTCCAATTTCCATCAGTCCAGCTTCTTGCTCATGACCTTTAACACGAACCTGTAGAAGCCGGGCCTGAGGAAGAATGCTCTGCCATATTCCTTGAGGACCATGTCCCTGGCCAGCATGGAGCGCGTCCTTCTGAAGGTCTCCCTGAGCTCCTTCCTGTCGAAGTCATTCCCGACCGTGCCTGAGAATTCCAGGCAGCTCTCCCACCTGTCGTTGCCTTTCCCGACAAGCCCCTGCTTCTTGGCCTGCTCGTGCATCTCGGTCCCGGGGAATGCTATGGTCATCCCGGTCGTTATCCTGTGCGGCTTCCAGGTGAGCATTTCCCTTATGCCCCGCAGATAGGACTCCCTGTCCTGTCCAGGCAGGCCGATCATGGTATTGAGCGAGGCGTCAATGCCCGCTTCCCTACACATTTCCACGGCGGCCTTCACCTGCTCCGGGGTCGTGCATTTCCTGATGTTCCTTATGACTGCGGGATCTATGGATTCGACGCCGAAGAGTATGAACTTGCACCCGGCGTTCTTCATGGCCTTGAGCATCTCCAGATCCACGGAGTCCACCCTGGCCGTGCACCCCCACAGGAAATCCATCCTCTCCTTCACCATGCGCCTGCATATCTCGATGACCCTCTTCTTGTCTATGAGGAATTCCAGGTCCTGGAAGTAGACGGAGCCGACGCCAAACTCGTCGTGGAGCAGGCGCAGCTCCTTCATCACGTTCTCTACCGAGCGCTTCCTGTACAGGCTGCCCCACATGGCCTTCAGGCAGAAGGTGCAGCGGAACGGGCAGCCCCTGGAAGTGATGACGATGGAGAAATTCCCCCTGTTAAGTATATTATGATAGTACTTTTCCATGGGGAGCAGATCATAGGCCGGCAGCGGCATGCCGTCGAGGTCCCTGATGAACGGCCTTTGCGCGTTGACCTTTACCTTTTTGCCATGGCGGATTGCTGTCCCGGGAACATCCGAGATATTCTTGCCGCTTCTTATTTTTTTGCAGAGGTCGGCCACCGTCAGCTCCGGCTCTCCCATCACTATGAAATCAGCCCCCGTCCTCTCAAGGATTTCCACCGGCCTCGTGGAGCCGTGGGGGCCCATGATGCCTATCTTTGCACCGATTCCGGAGCCCCTTATCCTCTTCGACAGGTCGGCTGTCTCCTCATAGGTCGGGAACGGGCACTGCCAGGAGTCCATGATCTCCGTCGTTATGAAGATGATTCCCGGGGGATTCTTTTTCAGCTCCTCCACCACTTCGGCATTGTGCATTTTCAGTATGTTGGCATCGATGATGCCAACTTCGAAGCCGCGCTCCTTCTCCAGCATGGCAGCGCAGTATGCGAGGTCGAGCGGCTGCCTGTACCTGGTGAACCGCATGAATATTCCCTCGGTCCTCAGAAAGTCATGGTACGGGTAAATGAACACGACTTTCATGCCCTCACCCCGATGAGCCTGTCATATATCCTTATGTAGTCCTTCACCATGCGCCTGAAGTCGTACTCCCTCCCAACCTTCTCCCTTCCCTTCTCCCCCATCTCCTTCGCAAGGCCGGGATTCTCAAGAATATGAATCATTTTATCGCCCAGCTCCCCGACCGCGCCAAGCTTCACCAGCATGCCCGTTTTTCCGTCATCAACAGCTTCCGGTATGCCTCCGTATGGGGAGCTGATCACGGGCAGGCGCGCAGCCATCGCTTCAAGTATCACCTGCGGCAGGCTGTCCATGTAGGACGGCAGAATGAAAAGCCTCGACCTTGCGTAGTACCTTAGCAGCTCATCATGCGAAAGATGGCTGATGAATTCCACGTTCTTCCCTACGCCGAGCCTCACCGCCAGCCGCTTCAGGAATGACACGTTTATCGGGTCTCCCCTGCCTATCAGCACCAGCCTGGCCTTCGGGAATTTCCCTGCGACCATCTTCATGGCCCGCATCACGTCCTCGCCGCCCTTCATCTGCAGGTTGCCGCCGACAAGGAGTATCATGTCCTCTTTCTTCTCCCTGAGCGCATCGAACTCCCCGGTGTCTATGCCCTTCCGGACAAGGCTCACCTTCTCCGGGTTCAGCTTGTATCTCTCGATTATGCTCCTCCTCGTGAACTGGCTGTTGGGGACTATTACATCCGCCCTCCTTAGCGCTATCCGCTCTATTGACCTGGCGATGCAGGTGTATGCATAGCGCCTCCTCCTGTCATAGGCTTTGTATGGGACAACAAACGGGTTGAGCGGGGTCTTCGCGAGAACGAAATCGTTCACATTCACCATCATGGGCTTGCCCTTGAAGATGAACGGCGCATCCCTTGAATCCAAGGCGTGTATGAGGTCCGTGTCGGTCGTGAGCCCCGGATTCATCCAGGAGAACATGCCGCTGTAGGCGCTGAACACTATCCTCTCGTATAGCGGCAGCTTTATCCTGTGCACGTTGACGCCGTTCACCCGCTCCGTCGCCTTTAGTCCGTTGTATTTGCCGAACCTGAGGGTGACGGCATTGACTTTGAAGCCGGAATTTACGAGCCCCTCGGAGAGGAACCTGGCGGTGTTCCCGACCCCGCTGAGAATTATGGGGGGGAATTCATGCGAGAAGAGCGTTATCGTTGCCATGCGAATCACTTGTCGTAGTATAAAAGCCTTGAAATGACGGACCTCATGCCCCGCGCTATCCTCTTGGCTTGGCGGAAGCTCCTCACGCTCCTGAGGTTCGCCCATATTACGGCCGGCGCGGTGTAGTATGAGAGATACGCCTTCCTCTGCACCCCCTCCAGATCCTTCCTGCTGAGATATTTGGTCCTGACTATGGGACCTTTCGAGCCGTCGAAATCGGACCAGGAGCTAGCCTCCAGCAGTCCGCTGCGCTTGGCCTCCTCGTACATGGGGGTCCCCGGGAACGGCGAGCATAGCGCGAACTGGACCCAGTCGGAGCCCAGCGATTTCGCGAAGCCTGTGGTCTCCTTGAGCGTCTCCCAGCTCTCTTCAGGCGTGCCAAGTATGAATGACCCCCCGCAGACAATCCCGGCCTTCTTGGTAAGGCCAACGGCCCTCCTTATCTGCGCCTTCGTTATGCCCTTCTTCAAGCTCTTCAGTATCTTCTCGGAGCCGGATTCGAAGCCGTAGAATATCTGGTAGCACCCAGCCTCTTTCATCATACCGAGCAGCTCCCCGTCAACTATGTCCACCCTGCCCATGCAATGCCATTTTATTCTGATCCCCCGCCTTATCATCTCCCGGCAGAAGTCCAGCACCTTCTTCTTGTTTATTATGAATTCGTCATCATCGAAGAAGACCTCGTCTATGCCCTCCTTCTTTATGAGGAACTTAATTTCGTCGACCACCTTCTTCTGGTCGCGGATCCTGTACCTCCTGTGCGTGAGCGTGCTGGGCCAAAGGCAGTAGGTGCACTGGAAAGGACAGCCCCTTGACGACACCATCAGCGCCGTCTTCCTGCCGCAGTAGAACGCCTGCTGATACCTCCCTATCGGGAAATCCTCCCTGTCGGGCCACGGCAGCTTGTCCAGGTCCTCAAGCAGCGGGCGGTCCTCCGCCCTTTTCACGCCGCCAGCATTGTCCCTGTAGGTTATGCCCTTTATGCCCGAGAAGCTGCGCTTTTCCCTGAGCGCCTCACAAATCTCCTTGAAGGCGAACTCGAACTCGCCTCGGATGACGGCATCGACGAAGGCGTGCTCCCTGATTATCTCCTCGCTGAAATAGGTCGCATGGGGGCCGCAGAAGACCAGCATCGTGCCTGGCAGGATCTCCTTCAGCCTCTTCGCGGTTTCAAGGTCGCAATCTATCGAAGGCGTGGAGACTTCAAGGAGGACTGCTCCCGGCTTCATGGACTGCATCTCCCTCACGAACCTTCCGATATCCCATTCGTTGAAGACCGCATCCACGCCTTTCGCGTCGAAGGATGATCTCTTGAGCAGGGCCACGGCGTAGGCCAGATAAATCGGATAAGGCAGCTTCTTGTCGCCCCTTCTGTGGGGCCATCTCACATTGCTCCTGGCACCATACCCCTTTCCCGGCCATGGGGGGTTCGCGACGACCACCTTCATACCATCACCACTCACCATTATATGATTGAAAAGACTTTTTATATCATAAATCCGGTGATATTCAGATATTGTCTGCAGTCAAAAGGAAGCGCCATCAACGTGATTGATGGCCATTTATAAGAACTTTCGCCATGATTTCTAATTAGTGATTCCGATGAAGACATCCCTGCTTAGGATAATGATTTGCCCGGTGTGCGGCGGCAGCCTGGCCATGTCGGCCTTCCGGAAGGATAGGAACGGGAAGGAAATCATGGAAGGCGTGCTGGAGTGCAGGAAATGTAGCAGATGGTATCCCCTGATAGATGGCATCCCGAGGATGCTGCCGCTTTCCATGATAAACAAAAACCTGCTGAAAGCGTTCCTCGGAAAATACTCTGGCAGGCTGCCTGCGGATGCCGGAAAGGAAGCACTGGGCGAAATCGAAAAGATCAAGGAGAAGACATCCAAGTCCTTCGGCTTCCAGTGGAACGTCTTCTCGGAGATGTTCAGGGAGTATGAGGAGAACTTCCTCGAATACATCAAACCCCTGCAGAGACCGTTCTTCAGGAAGAAGCTCGTCCTCGACGCAGGCTGCGGCTTCGGAAGGCACACGTATTATGCGGCGAAGTACGGCGCCGAAGTTGTGGGGTTCGACCTCAGCGACGCCGTCGGGGCGGCCTACAGGAACTGCGGAAAAATGCCGAAGGTCCACATAGTCCAGGGCGACATATACAATCCGCCATTCAGGAAGGATTTCGATTTCATCATGTCCATCGGCGTCCTGCACCACCTGCCGGAGCCGGAGAAAGGATTCATGAGCCTCGTGAACCTGATGGGGCCGAAGGCGAAGATATTCATATGGCTCTACGGAAGGGAGGGAAGGTGGTTCAAGATTCACGTGGTGGAGGGGATAATCAGGAAGGTGACGACGCGCATGCCCCACAGGCTGCTATACTGCTTCTGCTATCTGCCGGCCGGCGTCTATCATCTCTGCAACATCATATACAACTCCATGGCGAGGCACGGAGCCACCAAAGGCGCATCCAGATTCATACCGTTCAGGGGCTACGCGAAGTTTACATTCGGGGTGAAGCATGCTGACGCCTTCGACCTGCTCGGGACTCCCATAAACAATTACTATACGAGGGAGCAGGTCGAGAGATGGGGCAGGGACGCCAAGCTGAAAAACATATCGGTGACCAGCATGGAAGGCAGGAGCTGGCGGCTTTTTGGCGGGAGATGAAATTTTTGCAGACACGTGAAATGAAAACCCTTTTATTGTTTGCAGAAAATAATCATACATAACCAACGGCAGTCAGTGGTCATCATGAGAATCGCAATCCTAACCTCCCGCTTCCCCAAGACGGACAAGTTCGCAGGCGGCGCTGAAATATCCGCATTCAACGTGGCCAACATAATGGCCAAAAGGGGCCATGACGTCTATGTCATAACAAGGAAGGACGAGAACCTGGCCCGGGGAGGCTTCAAGCTGGGTGAAGTGAGATTCATCGGGCGCCCTTCGCACCTGAGGTACCTCAGCACAGCCTTCCATATGGTGAGGGCGCTCCTGAGGGTCAGGCCAGATGTAATCTATTGCCAGACCCTGCTCTCGGAGTCCTTCGCAGGCATAGTCGCAGGCAGGCTGCTCCGGGTGCCGGTCGCGGTCAGGGCAGTCGGCGAGATATACGTGAGGACCGGATTGCTGGAGAGGCTGATTCTGAAGTTCATTATGAGGAGCGCAACCATCATACTGCCTCTCACGGAGCACATGAGGAGGGAGGTCCTGAAATTCAACAGGGACGCTAAGGTCGCGGTCGTCCCCGAGGGAGCCGACTACGATTTTTTCAGGAACTATCCAGGCAAGGCAAGGAATCCGCACTCCGTGCTTTTCGTGGGGAGGCTGACGGCGCTCAAGAGCGTTGACACACTTCTGCGGGCCTTCATGATAGCCGAGAAGAAGATGCCGGGAGCAACGCTCACCCTGATCGGAGACGGCGAGCAGGGCGACAGCCTAAGGAAACTGTCAAAGGGGCTTGGGCTCAAAGGAGCGCGCTTCCTCGGCAGCAGGAAAAGGGAAGAGGTGGCAGCCTACATGAAATCATCGGGCATGCTTGTCCTCCCGTCCGTTTCCGAGGGCTTCCCGCTCGTGATTCCGGAAGCCATGGCATCGGGGCTACCCATTGTCGCGACAAGGATAAGGGGGATGTCCGAGATAGTGGAGGAGGGGGCGAACGGCTACCTGGTCGAGCCGAGGAATCCGGAGAAGCTCGCGGAGCGCATGATATTGCTAATGAAGAGCGATGAGATTAGGAATAGAATCGGGAAGAACAATATAAAGAAAGCGGAGCAATTCAACTGGGGGGCGATAACGGATAAGCTGCTACAGGCATTGGAGAGCCTGAAGAAATGATATCCTCATTCCGGGCGGGACGCCACCCAGAGCGCCCGGGTGAAAATCCGGGAGAGACGTGATAAATATGCACACCATTGCGGTAATCCCCGAATTCAACGAGGAGAGGAGCATAGGGAAGGTAGTCAGGGAAACGAGGAAGTACGTGGACAGGGTCATAGTGTCGGACGACGGCTCGAAGGACAGGAGCGGCGAAGAGGCGGAAAAGAACGGCGCGCTTGTCCTCAGGCATATAATCAACATGGGCAAGGGGTTCAGCATGAGGACGGGGTGCGATAAGGCCTTCCTCATGGGGGCGGATTTCATAGTCACCCTTGACGGGGACGGGCAGCATGCGCCAGGGGACATACCGAAGCTTGTTGGCACACTCAGGAAGGAGAAACTCGACATAGTCCTGGGCTCCAGATACCTGAAGACGGAGATGCCGGTCACAAAGCAGCTGGGCAACTGGCTCCTGAGCAGCGCATCCAGGATATTCTTCGGGGTTGATGTGAAGGATACCCAGTGCGGCTTCAAGGCATTCACGAGGCAGGCCTACGGGAAGATCAGATGGGATTCGCGCAACTATTCCGTGGAATCCGAAATCATAATGCGGACAGGCAAGGAGAAACTTAAATACAAAGAAATTCCAATTAGGACTATATACCAGGATAAGTTCAAGGGGACGACGATAATCGACGGCGCAAGGATATTTTTCAGGATGCTTTGGTGGAGGATGGCCAAATGATAACGGGCATACAGGTTCTCGGGATTCTTTTCGCGCTGGGGATAATCTACCTGAGCTATCTCTTCTACAGGAAGAAGGATTTCTCCGCCGCGGACTTTGCGGTGTGGGCCTTCATCGGCCTGGCAGTGCTCGTGCCGGTGCTGTTCTCCGAGAGCCTCATGTTCTTGGTGGAGCCGCTCACCTTCTACAGGCTGTTCGACCTCCTGACGGCAGGCGGGTTCATCATCCTCTTCGCGGTCGTTTTCAGGATGTACGGCATTGCGAGGAAGAATGAGAGGAGCATAGACGGGATCGTGCGTGCTCTGGCCCTGAGGGAAGAGAAGCATAAATCAAAAAGATGATATCGGCCAGCGCCGCCTTTCACTCCGGGCCTGAAGCAAGCAGGTCCCTGATACCCGCTTCCAGTCCGTACCTAGCCTTGAACTTCAGCCTCTCCTCGGCTTTCCTGCAGTCCGCCATTGTGTGGAAGACGTAGTTCTTTATGGGATTCTCGACGTGCTCGGGCTTTATCCTCGTCCCGAGGATTTTGTTCAGAAGGCCGACGACATCGTTCATGCCCGTGCTCTTGCCCGTCCCGACATTGAATACGTCGCATTTCACGCCGGAGTCCATGGAAAGCGTCACGGCCCTTACCACGTCCTTCACGTATATGTAGTCCCTCGACTGCTTCCCGTCGCCGTATATGACAGGCCTTTTCCCCTCCTGCATGCACCACAGGAACTGCGAGACGATGTTGGCGAACCTCCCTTTGGCCCTTTCATGCCTGCCATAGACGCTGAAGAACCTGAGGGCGACGGACTCGGTCCCGTAGAGGACGTTGTAAAGCTTCGCCAGCCTTTCCATGGCAAGCCTGGCCTCGGTGTAATAGTCGGAGACTTCCAGTCCCATGTCCTCCCTGTGCGGCGGCGCAAGCCCGCTGTAGAGAGAGGACGACGACGCGAACACGACCCTGGAATCGTTCCTTCGGGCATACTCTAGGACTCCAATGAAGCCGTTTATGGCATCGCCCACGAGCAGCGGGTTCTCCTTGTACATGGGCGAGGAGGAAGGTATGCCAAAATGGAAAATCTTCTCGGCGCCTTTGATGCCAATCTTGTTCAGGTTCATCACATCATCGGTAAGAATCTTCACCTTATTCTTTACCCCCCTGATGTTGTCCAGGGAGCCGGTGTGCAGGCTGTCAAGGATCGTTATATCCTTGCTGTCCCGGACCAGATGTTCCGCGACGTTCGAACCGATAAAACCAGCACCGCCTGTTATCAGAATACCCATGGCAATCCTAGTTATATATGCTGAATATCATTTATATAGATATCAAGAAGCCGGCCAAATGGGCGCCCGCCATCAAAGATACTTTTCGTAGATTTTTCCCATCTTCTTGGCTATGACGTCGTAGTCGAAGTTCCTAGTCACATGGCTTCTGGCGGCAAGGCCTATCCTACTGCGGAGATGCGCATCATCGACAAGCATGAGAGTCTTCTGGGCGAGCGCCTCAAAATCATTCGGACGGACAAGGAACCCGGACTCCGGGCTGACGACATCGGCCCTTCCGGGTATGTCGTATGCGACAAGCGGCTTGCCGCAGGAGAGCGCCTCGACATTCACTATCCCGAAGCCCGCCTGGACGTTCTCGGTAATGACGCAGATGTCGCAGCCCTGGATGGCTTTCACGTAATCCCTGATGTGCAGGTTTTTCAGGAATGTGACATGCTCACCGAGGCCCATTTCAGCGGCCTTCT
>Ga0315275_10001644_pt1 | contig 19862 bp, 8 predicted proteins | sample YL17G03_0_MG_FD_205557 | JGI IMG/M metagenome (GOLD analysis project Ga0315275, IMG submission 205557) | Sediment microbial communities from Yellowstone Lake, YNP, Wyoming, USA - YL17G03_0 | ecosystem: Environmental > Aquatic > Freshwater > Lake > Sediment | place: USA: Wyoming | collected...
CGGTGGCGTCATTCGCTATGATCCTGAGGATCCCGAACGCACAATCAGATACGCCTGTGGTGTTCCAGTCGAATGTCCCGGCTATCCGGTTCTCTGATACTGCAGTTGTAGGGAGCTTCGAGGCAATCTGACTCCAGGTGCCGCCGTCGTCCGGGCTGAACAAGATGTCGACTGTCCCCCCGGGAAAGAGCGAGGTCCACTCGATGGGTTGAACGCCTGACACCTCTCTGTGATTCGTGAAATTCGTGATCTGTGCGCCCTGCTTCACGATATTCTGGTCAAACCCGGCGTTCCACAACATCCTCGCGTTCAGGATGTTCTTATTGACGTCTTCGCGGGTGTAGCCATATGCTATGACCGACACAATCCTGCGCGTCTCCCCGGGGTTGAGCGAGAAGTAGTTCGTCCCGGAAATATAGTCATTGTCGCCGCCGGCTATTGCGACAGTGTCGTTAATGACGGTAGGAGGATTCACAAAGACGCCGGGCCTCAGTGCCTGCCAGAGCCACTCGTCGTCCCCGAGGCGAACCTGACCGCTGGGGGAGACCGAGTAGTAGCTCGCGATCGCATTGCTGCCCGGTGCTTCGAGGTATGTTTCGGCGAATCGCCCGACCGGACCCTGCCAGAGAGGGTTTCGCGAGTTGTCGTTGGGGAAATCCCACACCAGGACAAGGTTCTGTGATCGATAGAATACGCTCACATCATCGTCGTATTCCCGCGGGGAGTCGTCGTTTCCCGTGATGCCGACATACGTTCCGTCGAGGCATCCAAACACCACCTTCTCATATCGCCAGGAGCTCTCGTTCGTGATGTCGAACACGCGGAACAGTACGTCGTTGAACGAAAGGCTGTCGACCACGATGTAGCGAACGTCCACCCGGATCCCCTGGCCGGTCCGCGCAACATTGTTCGTGTCCGGATGGAAGACTATTCCTCTCGGGTTGTTTTCGACGAAGTTGAACCGCAGATCGTTTTCATCGTTCATTCGGAAGAAGATGTCATGATCGCCGACATACGAGTTTGGGCCATATAGGCCATTCCAAACCCCGCTTCCCCATTCGGGGTGATCCGGCCAGACGGCGGGCCAGGTGCGCGGTCCCTCTCGCGTTGCCACAGATGACTGCTCGGGGGCAAAGAAGCCCCCTTCCGGCTGAAATGTCCACCAGGCTCCCGTGATCGGATCTTGATCCGCCGTCAACGCAGGCCTGGAGACCGGACAGGTTATCACCGTATGCACCGTGTCGGGGAGCGAATCGCCCGTGTAGTCACGAATCGGAAGCTCGATTCCAACGAAGATCGACATGTCACCAATGTACCCGTTGGTCGGGTACATCCACGCGCCCCGGGGCCTCGTATCGACCGGTTGCGCGATAACTCCCCAGTTGCCAAGGACCGTGAACACATGATTTCCACTCAAGAGCCCGGAGCGTTGGTACTGGACACCGGAGGTTTGCGCCGTGACAATGGCGGGGACCAGCACAACGCCAAGGAGAAAACTGGCGGTAAGTGTTGTCAGTCTGTTCATGGTCAGCACCTCATGCTCTAAGGATGACGCATTGGTTTCTGTGGCGGGGTTCATTGATTCGATCGCGGGAGACTGTTGCCCCAACCATGGAGCCTCCGGGTGTTGGGGGGAAGCAGTGGGACAGCTGGTCTGTGGAGAAGATACTCTAAGGGGAGGCCAGAGTCAAACCGGGGAAAGCCCGATTGAGTAAAGTCAATTGACTATCGACTATTGTCGATTGGTTGGGGGACCCTTGGTGCCCGTATCAGGACTACTTCCGCGCCCCGGCGATCGGCAAACGCACCCGAAACTCCGTATGGCCCGGCCGTGATTCCACCGTCACTTCTCCGTTATGCAATTCGACAACCCGCCGGACAATGTCGAGACCGAGACCCGTTCCCTCACCGACCGGCTTCGTCGTGAAAAACGGGTCGAATATGCTGGAGCGGATTTCGGCTGGAATACCTCCACCGTCGTCGACAACGCCCACAGTGACATCTGCACCTTCAAGGATCGCCGTCACATTGACATGGCCCTGGTTCGGTGCGGCATCGACGGCGTTGTCGATCAGATTCATCCAGATCTGGTTGATTTCGACCGTGTAGCCATGGATGGGCGGCAGGTCTTCCTGGATGTCCAGCGTGATCACGACAGACTTCGCGCGCGCCTTGCCTTCCAGCAGGGCAACTGTATCGGCAAGACCCGGAGCGATTTCCACGGATTCCAGGTCCGGGGAACGGTCCATATGCGTGAACCCCTTTGCTGCCGCTACAAGTGTGTGTATACGTGTGGATGCGCGCTCGATATCGGCCACCAGGTACCGCGCTGCGGATGAAGCCGCGATCCAGTGGAGCGCGGCATCAAGCTGCTTTCCCTTCAAAGCCTGCGCGAGGTTGTTCAGGTCACCGGTCGTTGCGGGCGTCGTTGCGAGGTCCCCCGCGAGCTCTTCCGTTACACCATGATCTCTGAGCCAATCCGAAAACTCGTCTTCGCGGTCGGCCAGCGCAAGGCCTGAAATCTGCTGGTGCGTCGCCCTGGCCTTCACGATCTCCCACAGTGCATCCAGGTGCCCCAGTTGGGCGGCGGTGAGGCCGGTAGCAAAGAGTGTGCGAGCAGCACCTTCGGCGGCTGTTAATGTGCCCGGAAGCGACTTGGCGTCGCGCAGGGCCGCCGATGCCGGGTTGTTCACTTCGTGCGCAAAACCTGCGGCAAGCTTCCCGAGAGATATCATCTTCTCGTCGCGAAGGTCCGTCGATGTGAAGCGGCGTGCACGGTCGGTCATCGCGTGAACCATAGCCGCTGTCACCTCGTAACAGTGGTTGATCATCTCAGGCAGATCGGCACGTCCGATCCTGATTGCGTCCCCCGGCTCCTCGACGATCCCGTCCCCCGGAGGCGTTGTCAACCGCGAATAAGGCAAGACTCCCGTCACGTCACCACCCTGCCATTCCATCAACCTTCGCAGACCTGACCCCCGATTCACGAAGAGAGACATGCGCCCGGAGAGGAGGATATACAGGCCGTCCACCACTTCCGTCTGACGGACGACGACCTCCCCCTGCTTGAGGTGACGGAGCGATCCGTGTTCGGCAATCCAGACGAGTTCTTTCCGAGGCGCCTTGCCGATCGTGCGATGGGACGCAAGGAGATCAACGATTTCTTCAGTTGTCATCTGCCCTCATACCTCTCTTCTTCAATGTAGACCTGATGAGGCGGGAACAAAGCCTCCGGTTTTCGCGTTCAAGAGACATCAATATGCTCGAATATCTCTACAACACATCCTTTTCCCGAATCATTCCATGAGCATGAAGGAATGTGAGAGGACTCAGCTGTGGCAAAACCAGTCATTCTGACCGTGGACGACGATGCGCAGGTGCTCTCGGCGATTGAGGGCGATCTGCGCAGGCACTATAGCAGCGAATTCCGTGTGGTCAAAGCCTCCTCGGGAGCAGAGGCCCTTGACGCCGCACGCCAGCTGAAGCAGCGAGGGACGCCGGTCGCCATCTTCCTGGTGGACCAGCGGATGCCGGAGATGAGTGGCACGAAGCTGCTTGCCGAGGTCCGGGAGCTTCACCCTGAAGCGCGAAAGGTTCTCCTCACTGCGTACGCCGACACCGAGGCGGCGATTGAGAGCATCAATGAAATAGGGCTGGACCACTACCTCCTGAAGCCCTGGGATCCTCCTGAGCAAAAACTCTACCCTGTACTCGATGACCTCCTCTCGGAATGGAGGAGTCGCGCACATCTCCCGTTTGAAGGTATCCGGATCGCCGGTGCTCGGTTCTCGCCTCAAAGCCATGCCGTCCGCGAATTCCTGTCACGCAACCAGGTCCCCTATCAATGGATCGACATCGATCAGGATTCCTCCATGAGGGAACTCATCGGTACGTTTCCCGAAGGTCTGGCGAAACTGCCGGTGGTCCTGTTTCCTGATGGGACGTACCTCAGTGCTCCTTCGAACCTCGTCCTGGCAGAGAAAGTTGGTCTCCAGACACTGCCCAAGAGGCCGTTCTACGACGTGGTCGTTATCGGGGGAGGTCCAGCGGGACTGGCAAACACGGTCTATGCGGCCACGGAAGGTCTCCACGCCGTGCTGATTGAGCAGGACGCACCCGGTGGGCAGGCAGGATCAAGTTCAAGGATCGAAAACTACCTGGGCTTTCCCAATGGCATCACGGGCGCTGACCTCGCGCTGCGTGCGTGTGCTCAAGCGAAGCGATTTGGTGCAGAAATCCTCACCCCGCAAGAGGTCCTCGCGATTCGGCGTGAGGACCCATACCGCATCGTGCGGCTCGCAGACGGAAACGAAATCTCCGCATATGTTGTGGTCCTCACGACCGGCTCTGCTGTCAGGATGCTGAACGTCCCGGGGATCGAATCGTTCCATGGGCGCGGCGTGTATTACGGCGCTGCGCTGAGCGAGGCAGTGACGTATCGCGGTCAGCATGTGTGTGTCCTCGGCGGTGCGAATTCTGCAGGCCAGGCAGCACTCTTTTTCTCACGGTATGCGAAACGAGTGACAATTGTTGTCCGTGCCGCAGGACTCAGCCCTGCCATGTCGCATTATCTCGTGGAGCGGATCAACGTGACAGAGAATATCGACGTCATCCCGCGCGTTGAGGTTGCGGCCGTCTCTGGCAACGGGTGTCTGGAGCAGATCGGGCTCCGGAATATCGACACGGCAGAGAAGTGGAGATTGAACGCCTCGGCAATGTTCATCCATATCGGAGCTGCTCCCCGGACAGACTTTGTTGCCGGCCTGGTGGAGAGAAACGAAAAGGGATACATCCTTACGGGGCTCGATCTTCAGCTGGTGAACGGCAAGCCTCAAGGCTGGACGCTCGAGAGAGATCCTTTCATGTTTGAGACCAACGTGCCCGGCATTTTCGCCGCCGGAGACGTGCGCGCCGGCGCGAACAGACGTGTTGCGTCGGCGGTCGGCGAGGGTTCCGCCGCAATCTATTCAATCCGCCAGTATCTCGACACAGTTTGACGCTGGAAGCATTTTCTTATTCCCAGGAGGAGGAGGCCGATGAAGAAATTTCTCGTCATATCGCATCATTCGGGGGAGGATTGTGTCAAGGCTCTCAAGGAGGCGTTGGCAATAGGTTATCTCACGCACTTCGACTGGGGGTGCAAGGATGGTGTTCACACGGGGTGGGCTGTTCTGGAAGCGGATGACAAAGCAGAGGCTATGTTGAGTGTGCCGACCTTTCTCCGTGGGCAGGCACAGGTGGTGCGTCTGACGAAATTTCTGCCTGACAAAGTCGAGGCGATGCACGAGAAATAGCTCAGGGTCTCGCCGCACGTTCCTGCGGGCTCATCGAGATCTGCGCCGTGGAGGTCGTCAGATCAGTTTGTCCTCCTCAAGGGCTCGCACATAGCCCTTGATGGCCTCCCGGATGTTGGAGATCGCGTCCTCTCTCGTCGTTCCTTGACTGATGCATCCTGGCAGACTAGGGCATTCAGCCACCCAATAGCCGTCTTCGCCTGGGTAAAGTACAACTTGTCTCATGACTTCTCCTGTTGCTTTTCCACAATATGGCGAACCGGCGCGTCAAATTCCAATGCATCCCGGTGTTCTGTAGTTTGCCGGGTGACGCCCGTGACACTATAGTCAAGGTACGTCTTATTCCGAGTTCCCCGCGTGATTTCTGCGCCGATATGGAGAACCCGCCTGATGGAATCAATTGCGGAGGTAGAAACATATGAAGTCTCTGAAGTCTGATGTCTGAACCCTGATCTCTGAACTCTAAGCTCAGAGTTCTGAATTCGAACGCCCCCGCGCAAGGGCTTTCACCCAGATTGCGGGGGCGTTCGCGGGGCACCCATGTCTGCCTAGATGCCCGCCTGCAGGTTGCTCAGTCTGACGAACTTACTTGGTGAGCACCATTTTCCGTGTCTGCACAAACGTGCCTGCCTGCCCGCCATCTGTGTGGCGGGCTGTGAGCCGATACAGATATACCCCGCTTGCCAGCCGTGTCCCGTCGAACTTTACCTCGTAGGTGCCGGGACCTTTCCTCTCGTTCGCCAATACAGCCACCTCGCGCCCGAGAAGGTCGTACACGACAAGCTGCACCTCACTGGCCGCCGGCAGCTGATAACTGACCACTGTCTTCGGATTGAACGGATTGGGGTAGTTCTGATGCAGCTGAAACGCCAACGGAACCGGAGCATTGGCCGGCACATCAACCGTAAACTGTTCCTCCTGTGCCCCGATGTCTGGGCCTTGGGGGCCGAACGGACGATGGCGGGGGTCTCCATTGAAGTCATATGCCGGTGCTCGATACCAGGTCCCGGAGATCTGCAGGGAGTCCCGCCCGCGACCGATACAGGGGCTAGCGGCCTGCAGATTGCATAGCGGATCGCCGACGACAAATTGAGGATCTGCGTCAATATTGCCATCGCCGGCATAGCCGCCACGAATGTCGCAATAAGAAACGGCGAGCCTTCCGCCGGTACTTGTATCGATCTCCGTGCCGCCCGTATCCCAGAATATTGTATTGATGGCGTGAACGAGTGTACCCTCCACAACACTGATCCCCGAACCGCCCGATGCTGCGCTATTCGCGCTGAAGGTATTGTTCACACTCGTCAGGACAAGGTCTGCGCCACCCACAATAGCGCCTCCCCCTCTAGTCCCGGCCGAGTTACCCTCGAAGATGTTGTTGGACATTGCAATGTGCGGCGCAAGACCCAGGTCCGGAACGGCAGTCGCGTACATGCCGCCTCCCTCATGGCTTACTGCGTTGCCGATGATCAGGTTATCTTCAATTGTTATGAGACCATTCCATATCTGGAATCCCCCGCCAACCCCAAGATCGGTCCCGCTCGCTGTGTTCCGGGCGATCAGATTGCCCCGGATCAGTGAGCTGTGTCCGATGGCCAACGCTCCGCCATCGACCTCCCCTGCGAGCAGTGTGTTGTCGGCGATGGTGTTATGTTCAACGATCACATATGATACACCATTCTTGTCAGCGACATCGAAGATATTGACCACGGCACCCAAATACGAGCCCGCCTCGGTATAGTTGTTCTTCTGCACGGTGTTGTGATGAATGCGTGCGCCGCCGCCGGCAACATCTATTCCGAATCCCGCACGGTATGCCGCCAATGGCCATGGCGGATAGTTAATTGTGCGCGCATTGCCCTTTCCACCCGTGATGGTAAATCCGGCGAGCACTGTTGTTGTGTCCGTAGCTCCATCGATGGTCACGACGGCGGCGGAGTCCAGGGTGCGGGGCTGACTGCCGTCGATGATCGTCCGCGAAATGTGCGAAGTGTCGTTGTCCAGGACGTACGCACTGGCGACTGTAATCTTCTTTGTAAGCACAATGTTCTCAAAGTACCTCCCGTCATCCACGAGCACCAGGTCGCCGGGAGAGGCGGCATCGATGGCCGATTGTATCGTTGCATACGGCTGGGGGACATGCCGGATCGTCTTGGCCGGGGAGGCCAGCGGAGATTCTATTGCCCCCATATCGGGTGACGAGCCCGCCGGCTGCGGACGCGGATTGCTATAGTAGTCCGTTACAGGCAACGCCGTGATGGTGTCTTTGCCTGCGCCAATGCAAGGACTCGTTCCTCCGAGATCAAAACCCGGACTCTCGAACAGCGGATCGGCGTTGATATTGCCGGTGCCTGGATAGCCGCCACGAATGTCACTATAGAATGCGGCAAGGACTCCACCAGAACTGGTCTGGATTTCAGTCCCGGTCGAGTCCCAGAGTATCGTATTGAGAGCGCTGACCGTCGCGCCATTCTCAATGTGTACTCCAGATCCCCCGGAAGGGGCGGTGTTGGCTGAGAATGTATTGTTGGCCATCGAGACGACAACGCCACTGTATCCAGCCCAGAGGCCTCCACCAACCGTGCCAGCGGCATTACCAGACACGATGTTGTTCACCAACGTTACATGTGGGGCCACACCTGCCGCTTGAACGGCGTATAGATACAGCCCTCCTCCCATATGGCTTGCCGAATTGTTGATGATAAGATTCCCCTCGATATTCACGAAACCATTCCAGACTTCGAACGCTGCACCGACACCGTCATACGTCGATCCTAGGGCCATGTTCCTGGCGATGAGGTTGTGGCGTATGGCTGCGCTGTGTCCGATGGCGAAAGCTCCTCCCTCGCAATCTCTCCCATGCAGTGCGTTGTCGGTGATGGTGTTGTGCTCGATGATTGCGTACGAAACCCCGTACTTGTCGGCAGTATCAAAGATGTTGATGACTCCTCCGATATCGCCGCTCACATCCGTATAGCTGTTCGCGCGCACGACATTGTGATGAATTCGCGCGCCTCCACCCGCAATGTCCACTCCCGTGCCTAAACGCATTATGTACACTGGTACACCCGGGTAGTTGACAGTCCGACGGTTGCCCTTGCCTCCTGTAAGTGTGAGCCCGGCGAGCACCGTTGTTGTGTCAGTCGCTCCATCGATGGTCACAACGGCGGCGGAGTCCAGACTGCGGGGTGTGCTGCCATCGATGATCGTCCGCGAGATGTGCGAAGTGTCGTTGTCCTGAATAAAGGCACTCCCAACGGTGATCTTCTTGGTTATGACAAGGTTCTCTTTGTACGTTGCCTCGGCGACGAGCACAGTGTCACCGTTGACGCACGCATCTATGGCGGCCTGGATCGTTGCGTACTGCCCTGGAACGTGCCGAACGGTCGCCCCTCCCGACTCGTGCAGGATGCCGACGCAGAGGAATGCAAGCAAAATAGAGCCAATTGCTCTCATAACGCCTCCTGGTTTGGTGATCGTAGGTACCGTGTGATTCCCCCAAATCGATATGCCTTCAGACCGGGAGGGATAACACACGATGAATTGATGGGGGGAAGATACCTCGCCAGGATGGGGGGTGGGTATCAGGTTTGGGCCAGGAACTGCAAGGATCGGGACAATCTCCGGAAAAATGGGGGGAACGAAGAAATCGTGGGGAAAATCAGGCTGTCCGGGTGGATGAGATCATCCCTGGGGGGCAGAAGTCGGGTTGGAATTTGAGCCGTGCCCGCGAATTTCAGAAGGGAGGATGCCGAACCGCTCGCGGAAACAGGCGCTGAAATGAGAGGGACTCCCGAACCCGACCTGATACGCGATTTCCGCAACTGCGCCGGCGTCTCTTTCCAGCAATTCCCTCGCCCGCTGGAGCCTGATGTACTGAATGAACTCGGCAGGGGAGAGATTCGTGAGCGCGTGGAGCTTCCGGGAAAGGTGCCTCCGGCTCATGAAAGCCTCCTGCGCAAGGTCATCCACGCTGAAATTCTCGTTCCCCATGTTCTTTTCAACAGTATCCATGATCTTTTTCAAGAGCGTGTCATCCAGAGACGATACGGCCACTTCTCCCGGCTTGAGAACCACGCCCGCCGAGAACTTCTTCCGGAGCTGCCGCCGTTGCTCAATAAGATTCCGGGCTCGTGCGATGAGCTCCTTCAAATCAAATGGCTTTGTCACATAGTCATCCGCACCGATCTCCAACCCCTCGATCTTGCTGTCGGTCCCTGCCCGGGCGGTCAGCAGAATAACCGGGACGTGACTTGTCCGTACGTCCTGCTTGAGAGCCTTGCATAGCTCCATTCCGTCCATCTCAGGCATCATCACGTCGCTGATGACGAGGTCCGGCACCAGTTCCACTGCCTTATCATATCCCTCTTTGCCGTTTCCTGCTTCTGAGACGGCATAGTCGGTTTCGAGATACTCCCGGATGTAATCCCTCAGGTCGGCATTGTCCTCAACGACCAGAACGACGGGCTTCCCCTCGGTCGATTCTGCCGATGGAATAGATTCTGCCTCCGCCACCGGTGTTGCAGCCTCGATGTGCGTATGTCCTTCCGTCTCATACGGGGTTTCGCTGATCTCGTCCGACCTGTACGCTGACTTCTCAACCGACAAGACCACGGTGAACACCGACCCCGTTCCGGGCGTGCTCTCTACGGTGATCGAACCATGGTGAAGCTCGACGAGCTCCTTTGTCAGGGCAAGCCCGATTCCCGTTCCCTCGGTCGTGTGTGTCTCATCCACCCGATAGAAGCGGTCGAAGATGTGGGGGAGATGCTCGGGCGGGATGCCGGTGCCGGTATCGGAGACGGAGAGGCTGACCGAATTCTGAGTTCTGAATTCTGAGTTCTGAGTTCTGAATTCGTTGACCCTAACGGTCACCGTTCCTCCCTCCGGCGTAAACTTCAACGCATTCGACATCAGGTTGTTGACGATCTTTTCGAGCTTGTCCCTGTCGAAGAAGCCCTCTGCCATCTCAGTGTCGGACCGGAATTCGAGATCGATCTTCTTCCTCTCGGCCCAGGATTCGAAGGACATGACAACGCGACGGAGAAACTGAACGACATCGCCGTTCGAGATCTGAAGCCGCATCATCCCCGATTCAAGCCGGGAGAAATCCAGAAGCTGGTTGACCAGTCCGAAGAGCTTCGACGCATTCTCCCTGATGATGCGCAGTTTCTGACGTGTTGGTGATTCCGCCGTCGTTTCTATCGCTTGATCCGCGGGTCCGAGGATCAGCGTGAGCGGCGTACGGAATTCGTGAGAGATATTCGAGAAGAACCGGGATTTCAGGCGGTCAACCTGTGCGAGATGCTCCGCCTGAAAATGTTCCATCTCCGCCTGTTGCTTCAAATGAATCCGTCTGAGCCGTTCGCGGTATGCCAGGTACATGAGACCGATTGCCGTAAGGAGATACCCGGTGTAGGCCCACCAGGTCTCCCACCATGGCGGCAAAATGACGATCAAAAGGGAAGTCCCTTGTTCGTTCCACACGCCGTCGTTGTTCGAACCCTTCACCCTGAACGTGTATGTACCGGGATCCAGGTTCGTGTACGTTGCCACATTCACGTTGCCCGAATTGATCCAGTCTCTGTCAAACCCTTCCATCTTGTATGCGTAGCGGTTCTTTGCAGGCATTGTGTAGTCGAGCGCCGCGAATTCAAACGAGATCATGTTGTCCAGATAGGAGAACGTGATCTCCCTGGCCTCGGTAATGGTGCTCGCCATAGGCGAACCTGGTGCGCCGGGGATGACAGATGTGTTTGAAATCTTGAAATCTGTGAAAACGATCGGAGGGATATGGGGATTGTCGCGAATGCTGTCAGGGTGGAAGATCGTAACACCACCTTTGCCTCCATAGACCATCTCACCTGACGAGGTGAGGCAGAGACCAAACTGTCCTGACTCGTTTCCCTGAATGCCATCCTGGACGTCAAAAGTGCGGAACTGGCGGGTGTGTGTATTGAACCTCGAAAGGCCGCGCGATGTGCCCATCCAGAGTTGTCCACGCCGGTCAAAGACAGCAGAGTTGATGGGGCCATTGGGAAGTCCGTCCCGGTCCGTTATTCTCTGGAAGATGCCAGTTCGTTTGTCAAATCTGTTCAAACCATTGCTCGTGCCGACCCATAATATATGTTCAGGGTCTTCAAAGTCCCTCCTGAGCATCCATACGCCGTTTTCATTTATCGTTGTGGAGTCCTGTGGCTTGTTCAAGTACTTCGTCGCTTCAAGCGTGTGCGTGTTGAATTTCACCAATCCGTCGGGAGTGTAGTACGTCCCAAACCACAAGACAGGAGTCTGTTCTTCAGCGATTATCACCGACGGGCACATCCGGGATACGAGCTCTATTACCTCAGTGTGACGGTTCATCCTTCCGAGGCCGCCGGGGGAAAAGCCGGCCCAGAGGGTGCCTTCAAAGTCCTCGCCTATCGCACATACCTCTGGTTGGATCGTTCTTGTTCCCCCGGCAGTCCCAAAGAAGTCATGACGAAAACTCTGTGTCGCCGGTTCAAACCGGTTCAGGCCGCTCAGCGAAGTGATCCAGATCCGGCCCCCCCGATCTTCGTAGATTAAATAAGCGTAGTTATCGGTCAGACTCCGATCATTGCTGTCGGCGTGTGCGAAGTGTCTGAAATGCCATGTTGCCCTGTCCAGGACATCGACACCGGAGCCGTACGTCCCGATCCAGATGGCTCCGCGGCTGTCTTCGAAGACCGGGCCGACATTGTCCTCACCGATCGAATTGGGATTGCCGGGCTCGTGGGTCAGGTGGAAGAACTGTTTTCTATTCCGATCGATTCTGCTGATTCCGCCCCCCATCGTTCCAACCCACAATGATTGCTGGTCGTCCTGAAACAGGCACCACACAGTATTATTGCAGAGACTCCGGGGATTCCCCGGACTGTGCGTAAACGACACATATTCATCGGTTTCAGGATCAAAGGCAAAAAGGCCCGCATCATGCGTCCCCACCCAGAGAAACCCCGCCCGGTCTTCAGAAATCGCATAGACACCGTGGCCAGGTATCCGGTGCATCGCATCCCTGTCCGGCCCATATCTCTTCGAACTGAGTGACCTCGGGTCGAGCCTCACCATTCCGTTTTGCTCTGTGCCGATCCAGAGCATTCCCTTGGAGTCAAAAGTAAGGCAAGCTATGATATCTACGGACGTTGAGCCCAGGGACTCGCCGTCCAATTGAACGCGATCGACGTGTCGCATTAATGAATCAGCCCTGTAGAGCCCTTTCATTCCGCCCAGCCAGAAGAATCCCGCCTCGTCGTCCTGGATCACCTGAATCCAGTCGTCCGACAATGAAAGTGTGGATCCCTGGGGGGATCGCATCCGCCTGAACTGCACTTGACCTTCTGGTCCACGCACGAGCTTGTTCAGGCCGCCGCGTGTTCCGATCCATAGCTGGCCTGTGCGGTCCTCATGGAGCGTCATCACCCTCGGATCGCCCAGCGAGGTTGAGTCGCCGGAGCGAGAACGGTAGCGTGTGAATCTCCCGGTGACGGGATTATATGCATCTAATCCCGCACTGACCGTGCCAACCCAGATCAGTCCGGATCGATCTACGCGAAGAGCTGTCGTGTATGTATGCGATACAGTCGTGGAATCCCGCTCCACGTTTTCAAAGACGCGCACCCGATTCCCGTCGTATCTGCAGAGACCACCAGCTGTGGTGAACCACACAAAACCTCTCCGATCCTGGGCGATGCCTGACATCGTGGCGTTTGGCAGACCCTCTTTCATCGAGATCTGGTCAAACGTTGTGTTCCGGAGCTTCTGCAGGCGGGGAGAACGAAGAGAAGAAGAAGTGGTCTGGCACAATACAGGAAGCGGAAGCAGAATGCATCCCGTCAGGCAAAAGATGAAGAGTTTCTTTCCGCGGGGGAGCATTCTAGAAGTTTATCTCCATTCCGAGTCGCACGCTCATAGGCTGCTGGTAATGCGTCGGGCTCAGGTAGAATGGGTTGGGGTCGATCTGATTGCCGTTGTCATCCTTGCTGAAATAGTGCACCTGGTTGAATGCGGTCGGCTTGCGCTGGCTCGCCACGTGAAGGATGTCGAGGATCAACCTTGGACGCCAGGATGTGCCAGTGAGCGCTGCGATATTGTATGTCAGTCTCACATTCAGATCCCAGAGCGTCGGGGTCCGCCCGGCAGTGCCCCTCGGTTGCAGAAACGTTGTCCAGCCTGTCCCCAAAGACGATCCACCGAACTCGTTGATGGGTGCGCCGGACTGGAGGAGGAACGACGCCCCGGCCGAAAGACCGAAAGCAAGTTCGTATGACCCGCAGAACTTGAACATATGGGTCACGTCATTCGGGAGCAGTCCCGTTGAATTGGGGAAGGCGTCCGGGGCGTCAAAAATGGTCGTAGCATTGGGGCTGAACTGTTCGTTGTCCGGATTGAAGAGGCCTGGATAGTTGCCGTAGGATCGGGAAAGTGTATAGGACAGCGAGAAGGAATAGCCGTTCTCGAAAGGCTTCTCAAGCGTGAGGACGAGAGCGGTGTACTGCCTCTTCGGTTTGGGAGCGAAGGAGAGTAATCCCTCGCCGGGGTTGCCCCACGTGAATTTCTGCAGATCCTCCACGAATACATCTTCGATCGCCTCTCCTAACGTCCGGTATATGCCGCGGACGCCGGCCTTGAACTGGCCGAAGACCCGGCGTTCGTACCCAAGAACGAACTCATCGGTATATTGCCCTTTGAGCCCCGGAACCTCGTCCGGGATGCTCGATGCCGCATAGATCAGTTCTCCTCCCGACGGGTCAATGCGGGGATCATGGTTGAAATTGACATACTGCTGGATGTTCCGGTCACTGTAAAAGCTCACGAGGTTCATCGAAAGCTCTTCATAGAACCTGCCGGCGGATCCGTAGACACGTTCCGTTCCCGGTTCCCCGAGCTGAACCACGAACCCGACCCGTGGCTGAAATTGTCCGAGGATCTTCTGGTGCACGCGACCATCCGAGGCCACGATGAATTGACCATCCCAGCGGAGACCGCCGTTCAGGCACACGCTGCTGGAAACCTGCCACGAATCCTGGAGAAACGCTGAAGGAAGACGGTTACGGGTTGTGGCATCCGAGGTCCAGTCCGCCTTCAGCCAGGTGGTATCTCCGGAGCGTATCAATTGATTCACATAGATCCCATCGTGCAGGGTCTTCTCTCGATACCCGATACCACCCTTGAGCGTGTGCCGGTTGAGGATCCATGTCGCTTTCGCCTCGGCTGTTGTCTGTGTGATCCGCGGATCCCAGTACATCCCGATTCCTCCGCTGATCGTCCCGGTCTCCTGATCAACGAATTGTACTTCCTCCTTTGCTGACTCCACGATAGGCTGCGCCGACTGCCACCAGCGCAAATACGATATCGATCCTTCGAGCAGCAGGTTGCTGCCCATTGCGACAACGCCGCTGACCGATGCGTTGATGGTTCCGGTGCTCCAATCCTGAAGGACGGCTTCCTCGTTCAGCACGTTTTCGACCGTGGAGAGGTAGAAATTCGAGAGGAACGCAGTCCGCTTGGTCGTCGGGTCGCCGACAATAGAACCGGTGATGGTCGTGTTGTCCGCGGCTCTCCAGGTCAACTTCCCCGTGAATCCTTGCATCGTCTGGTTCTCCGGGGTGTAGGAGAGCCCGGGGATCAACACTTCCTGGCTGAAGAATGACGGATTGTACGCGGCATAGAACCAGAGCTTGTCCAGCAGGATCGGCCCGCCAATGCCGAGACCGACATCGTAACTCTTGTATCCGCGGGTCGTCCGGGATTCAGCCGGGGCATATGCGTTTGCGCTCATCCCGTTGCTGGTGTAGAAGCCGAATGCCTGCCCGCTGATTTGATTTCCGCCCGAGTATGTCGTTGCGTTGACGATACCCCCGAGTGTGCTCTTGTACTCGGCGGCGTATCCTCCTGTACGGATTTCAATTTCCTTGATGAAGTTGTATGGAAGGTTCAGTCCGCGAACGCCGTCCCATGGTTCGGTGACCTCGGATCCGTCGATGAGATACTGGTTCTCGAGTCCGGTCGCACCGGAGAAATTGGCCCCCTCTCCGAATGCGCTTTCGTTTGCCTGCGGGAGGAGGGTGGGGATGCTGAGGTAGTTGCGCTGAAGCGGCAGCAACTGGAATTCTTCGGTGACGAGCGTCGCTCCCACATCCGGCGAGGACGGGTCAATGAGCGGCCTGTCTCCCGATACGACGATATCCTCCAGGACGAGTGATTGCGGTTCGAGGTGTATATCGCCGACTGTTGTTGTCGTACCCAGCCGGATGCGCACGGAATGCAGGACAACAGTCCGGAACGCAACAAGCCTCACCTCGGCAGTGTAGACTCCGGTTGGCAGCGCGAGTAATCTAAAGAAACCTTCCGCGTCGGTTGTAGCGCCGCGTATCCCCTGGAGGCTGGAACTCTTCACGATCACGTTTGCCGAAGCCAGTGGCGCTCCCTGCGGATCGAGCACACGGCCTTCAAGTTTGCCGGTGCTTTCCTGAGACAAGAGGGAAGACGATGAAAGGAGAATGAAGGTCAGAAGGAGCAGAATCCATCGGTGGCACGTGTGCTGATCCATTGGACTTCTCCTGCGAACTGGAAGGGAACTATTTCAATCTGGTGAGGGTCTTGCTGACAGCCAGCCGGAGGATCTGAAGTGCAGCCAGCTTTTGAAGCAAGAAACGCCTCTATCAGAGCTCCGGACCGGAGCAATCCAACAGAGGCGGCATGGAAAGAACGGCATCGTGGGGAAATGTAGGAATGGCTTTCGTTAAAATCAAACGGGGCCGCGGGTGTGCCCCACCGGCCCGTCCCGGAAACCCGGGTGCGGTACCACCTGTCGTGTCGCACCAGGGCTTCAAAATCTCAGGTTTCTTGATCTCGCGGGGCACCCGTGAGCCGTAGATCATTCAAACAAGTTCTCAATGAGGACAAGCCTTGCATCGAATCGTCCCTTGGCCAGGACAATCCGCTTGTCGTCATAGCTCAGCTGGAATCTCCCCGCCCACGGATTCAGGCCGTCGAGAATCCCCGGCAGCCGCTGTTGCTTCCCGTCCGGCAGCGATATTCGCCATCCTTCTCCGTTCGCTTTCATATAGAGCAGGTATCGCAGACTGTACGAGGGCCAGGCGGAGAACAGGTAGTCGGAGGATAGTATCTGCTTGCGCTCCGGGCCTGGTCCAATCCCGGCTGTAGACAACCACCATCCTCTTCGACCCGGCCTGTAGTCCCAGATGAGACTGTTCCGGCCGTCCCGGAGGGGGAATGCCCAGGAGGTGTCTTCGCTGACTCCAAGGGGTTGAGAATCATGGATGGAATAGACAGTGCTGTGCAAACGTGATGGTGCGACGCAACAGACAAACTTCTCCCCATCGATCCAAAGTGCGCCAACTCCCTCGACAACAAGCCTTGGTATTGCCGGATTTGATATTTCGATGAGGTAGATCCGTGAAGAGTCCATCGTTTCATCGATTCGACGCGAACTGTAAAGCATGTATTTGCCATCCGGGGACCAGGCGGGGCTGGAATGACGCCCTTCACCCGCCGTCAACTGAAGGCGATTTGACCCATCGCTCTGCATAATATAAATGTGGCCACCTGGACGCAGCAGATCCGCGGAACTCATCTGGAAGCAAATCTGCGCATTGTCAGGCGAATACGATGGCGAAATCAGATTCTGGTCGTCAAAGGTGATCTCTTTGGCGTTGTGTCCGTCGATGTCTGCTGTCCAGAGGTGGGCGATGGATCGCTGCTCCAGGAACAACAGGCGCCTGGCGTCGCCGGAAACTCGCACGCCGAGGTCCGGACCGCTTCCTTTTGTAACCTGAATTGCCTCGCCTCCGCCTGCCGGGATTGTCCAGATGTTTGTGTTGCCTCCCCTGCTCGAGGTGAAAAGGATTTGTTCGTTGGATGCCCAGGAGAGTTCCGTGATTGGCTTCCCGGATGAGGTCAGTTGGCGTTCCTTCCCTGACTCCAGCTCACGGATGATGATTTCTTCGTAGCCGGGAAATGATCGGAGCCAGGCAATTGACTTTCCGTCCCGGGACCAGTCGAAACAGTAGTTGCCCATAACATAGCACATACTGTCGATGAATTGGAGATGGTTCTCCTTCCCGTCAGGGCTGACCGTCCAGAATTCCCTCTTTCCCGATGGACTGGGGTCATCGAACATTCCGTACCGGATGTAGCCGATGAGCTGATGATCCGGGCGCCACCGTGCACCCTCGCCCGGCTCAGCGATTCTCCGGCCGGTCCCGCCAAGCGATGAGACTACATACACCCCGTGAGGCCTTCCAGCCGGCTTGTAATCGTATAGAACCTCACTGCCATCAGGAGAGATCTCGGCATAGGCAACGTCGGTCAAGGCCTCCGTAGTGAGACGCCGGGGATCGCGTTTGGCTATGTTCATGAAATAGATGGCCCATTCACTGCGAGCGTCCCGTGCAGCAAATGCGATCCAGTTGCCGTCTCGAGAGAGACTGGGGAACTGGATCTGCGTGAACGGGATCTCGAGCGTCCGGACCGACATGTTGGGGTTCAGCTTCTGCGGTCTGGGGGCAAGGAGGGTGAGATACGCCGCAACGACGATGAGAACCATCAGACCGACGGCACTCAGAATCACGATTCTTCTTTTGCGAGGACGGGGCCTTTGTTCCGGAGTTGCTCCCGACGGTTCGCCTGCAGCTTCGCTGGGTGCGCCGACCGCCAGCGTCCGTATGACCCTGGTGGTGGTCTTCTTCAGTCGCCTTAGATCGATGACCATATCGTGCACTGTCTGGTACCGGTCTTCGGGGTCCTTGTCAAGCGCGCGATCGATGATGTGGATGAAGTCGGAGGATATGTCGGGCCGGGATTCCTGGACGGGTTCCGGCTCCTCGTTGAGTATCGAATACATCATCGCCGCATCGTGCTCGCCCCGGAAGGGGAGGTGTCCGGTGAGCATTTCGTACAGGACGACTCCGAAGGAAAAGATATCCGATCGTGCGTCAACATCTTTCCCTTCGATCTGCTCAGGGGCCATGTAGGAGAGCGTCCCCACGGTGGACGAGGTTTTTGTCAGTTTCAACGACCCCTTCAACTTCGCCAGACCGAAATCCATCACTTTGATCTGACCTTTTGCGTTGATCATGATGTTGTCGGTCTTGATGTCCCTGTGGACAATCCCCTTGCTGTGTGCCTCGCTCAGTGCCTCGCCGATCTGAACCGTGAAATCAATTGCCTCTCCGATCCGCAACTGCCTTTCCTGGATCTTATGTCGAAGAGTGGTCCCATCGACATATTCCATCACGATAAACTGTTGCCCCTCATGCTCCTGAATGTCGTGAATGGTGCAGATGTTGGGGTGGTTGAGGATGGCAGCGGCCCGGGATTCCTGAAGAAACCGTGCTCGTTCAGGTTCGTGGGCATCGAGACCGTGGGGGAGGAATTTCAGCGCAACGGTGCGGGTGAGGTTCAGATCCTCGGCCTTGTAGACGATGCCCATGCCACCTTCGCCGAGCTTCTCGAGGATCGTGTAGTGGGAGACTGTTGTTCCTAGCATAAGGCCTCCAGGCAGGTCCCGACAAACGACCTCGGGATCCCCGCCTGCCTCATGGTTTTCAAGTGGACGGGCAGGCTCAAAATCACAACCACTCGCGGGGAGTCGCTCGCGGGGGAAGCAGTTGGCCAATAACAAGGTGCTGGTCTGCGGGCAAGATACGGCGTCGGAAGGGAAGAGTCAAATGCGGAAACGCGGAGCGGGATGCGAAAAGGACCTGGCGAACGCCGTTGTTGCTGATTTTCGAACTGAATTCGCAAAGCGGGCATCCATGAGTGATTGAATGCCCGCCCTTGAATCGATAAACCTTTTACTTCAAGAGCAACATAGCGCACGTCTGTATAGAGTTTCCAGCTGTCAGCCTGTAGAGGTACACTCCGGTGGCCAGTCCGGCTGCATCAAAAGTTGCCGTATAGTTACCCGGCGCTTTCTTCTCGTTCACCAGTACCGCCACCTCCCGCCCTAGGAGGTCATAGACGGCAAGCTTCACATCACTAGTCCCTAGCCCCTTGCCCCTAATCCCTGCAATTGTGTACCCTATCCTGGTTTCCGGATTGAACGGGTTCGGGTAGTTCTGTTCAAGACTGGTCTGCTGCGGCACCTCAGCGGTCTGTTCTCCAACCGCCGATCCGCTTTGTGTGAAGACCCATGCCGCTCCCACGCCGGTGTTGTCATAGTCCCCACCCACGATGGCAGTCGTTCCGTCTGACGATAGCGAAACAGAAGTGCCTTGTCTTGCGATGCCCGAAGCGCCTGTCCCCACAAGTTTCAAGCCCTGCTGGCTCCACACGTTCCCGTTCCGGTTGAACACCCACGCCGCACCAACATGAGAGTTGTCAGCATATCCGCCCACGATAGCAGTATTTCCGTCTGAAGAAAGCGAAACAGAATACCCCTGAGCGATAGGAAACCCTTCGGCACCAGTGCCAACAAGTTTGTCTCCCTGCTGACTCCAAACGCTGCCAGCCCGTGTAAAGGCCCACGCGGCTCCGATGCCATTATTGTCACTATAGCCGCCCACGATGGCAGTGTTTCCATCG
>Ga0315275_10001646_pt1 | contig 19854 bp, 20 predicted proteins | sample YL17G03_0_MG_FD_205557 | JGI IMG/M metagenome (GOLD analysis project Ga0315275, IMG submission 205557) | Sediment microbial communities from Yellowstone Lake, YNP, Wyoming, USA - YL17G03_0 | ecosystem: Environmental > Aquatic > Freshwater > Lake > Sediment | place: USA: Wyoming | collected...
GCTGCCTAAATTGGCGGCCCGTCCTGTTCGGCTTTGTCTGCGGGCCGGATAAGGGCGTCACGAAGCAGGCTGGCCTGACGCGGCTTTTTCGGGCCGCTTTGGGCGAGAACCTTACGAAATAGCCGACTTGAGAGCCTGTCGTTTGGCGCTCGACGAGGCGAATTTCAATTAAGCGACTAAGCATGTAGATGTTTATCTTGAAGCATCTCGGGACGGGGGTTCGAATCCCCCCGCCTCCATTATACTTAAGTTGTTATTTATCAATAACTTAAGATTTGGTAGAGCCTCACGATGTTGGTAAAGATTTCTTACGTTGATACTTCTCCAGGGCCGATTCGAGGGCGTCCTTGCGCTGGTCGGCTCAGAGCTGTCGCTGGGGTTCGCTGATATGCGTCGGATAGGAGGCCTCCTTGCCGAAAACCGTTACTTGTCCAGTAACTCATCGACAAAGAAACCCTTACAGCTTTGAAATCCCCCTTACTGTATGCCAATATCATGAGGTACTATCAAAAGACCAGTGGACAATCAATCCATTGGTCCTTGGCCCGGTTCTAAAGTCCCAAGGATTTGAATAAGTCTTTTATTCCCTCGCTTTCAGCAATAATCAACTCTTGGCCTGGAGGTGAGACGGCACCGTGAGAAGCTCCCTTATCCGGGTTGACAACGCACTTATGCTGTAAGGTTTGGCCATGAGCACCTTGCCGGCGACGACACGTCCTTGTTCCTCCTCCTCCTCTCTCTTCTGAAACAGGCACGTCAGGAATATGACAGGAATATCCTTTGTCGTTAAGTCTTCCTTCAGCCTGGCCGCTACTTCTGATCCGTCCATATCGGGCATCCATATATCAAGTACGATCAGGTCAGGATGTTCCGATTTTGCCAGATTCAAGGCATCGTTCCCATTGTCTGCAGCGATAATGGAGTATCCCCTCGCGGCAAGTTCTTTCTCGAGTATGCGCAATGCATCTCTCTCGTCATCAACAATTAGTATTTTCTCTGTATCCATTGTAATACCCCCATATTCTGTGTGAGCTTAATTATTAGCAAGAGTGTTCTCCACAAGTTCGTCCATTTCTGCAGGTAAAGCCTCTGCTATGCCCTCGGTGGTTAACGGTAGAGTGATAGTAAAGGTTGTTCCTTTGTTTATTTCGCTTTTGACATCAATTCTGCCGCCGTGCATCTCGACCAATTTCTTCGCAATTGCGAGTCCCAGGCCTGTTCCCTTTTCACCCGGCCCAGCTTTTCTGCCGAACTGCGTGAACTTGTCAAACAGCTTTGGGATATCTTCTTTGGCAATTCCAATCCCTGAATCCTGGACCGAGATCAGAACGCCATCACCTTGCTTCGTACAGATTACCTTTACCCAGCCGCCTTCGGGTGTGAACTTAAGGCTGTTGGAAATCAGATTTGTGAGGACTTCGTTGATCCTATCAGAATCGACGCAGGCGTCAATGTTATGTTCGGGGACTTCGCAATCAAGGCGAATGCCCTTTTCTTCTGCAAGTGAGGCATAGTCAGAAACGGTGTCCGCAGTGAGTTTACAGATGTTCACAACTGTTTTTTGAAGTTCCAGCTTGCCGGATTCTATCTTGGATATGCTCAGAAGAGAGTTAACAATCTTGCTAAGCCTCTGGACATTGTCCCTTGCCATGGATAGAACTTCCCTCTGTTCATCCCCTATCTTGCCTGGTATTTCATCGAGAACAAGCCTGATCGCTCCCATGATAACTGACAGTGGCGTACGTAGCTCATGCGAAGCAGTGGAGACAAATTCATCCTTTAGCCGATTATATTCCGTTAGCCTCTCATTTGCTTTTTTGAGTGTTTCTTCTGCCTGCTTGCGCCTGCTATTATCTTTGGCTATATGAACAGAGCCCATGATTTCGTCATTCTCATCAAAGACGGGCGAAGTAGATACGTCGAGGTGAATGCCTAAACGTGGTTCAAACAACTCAAGCACCGCCGGTTCACCGGTTCTGATTGTCTGGATGTGGGGACAATTTGGACAAGGTTGTTGTGCGCCATGGAATACTTCATAGCAAGTCTTGCCGATGAGTTCTTTGGGCTCTTTCTCAAAGGCATTGGCAAGAGCCTTGTTTACCCTTGTGATTCTGCAGTCCTTATCATGAATCGAGATCATATCTGTGATTGAGTCAAAGGTTGTTCGCCACTCTCTGGCGGCACGCACTATCCGCTCCTTCGCGAGCTTGGACTCAGTAACGTCGTGAAGCAATGCCAGGAAGGCAGTCTGACCGTTCCACTCGGTCTCTACAACCCGCATCTCGGCAGTTCCTGGTTCTTTGCCTCGACGCACAACGTCAACCTCTGTTACCTCATCTTTCATCAGCGGGAGGCCAAACAACTCTCCCGTAAGCTCTCTTGCCGTGTGGCCGAAAAGAGACTCTGCTGCTGGGTTTACAAACTGGATGACTCCGTTTTTGTCAACCACGATGATACCGTCTGGGCTTGTGACGATGACCTTGTGGAGGTTCGCCTCACTGGCCCGCAGCGCCCCTTCCGCCTGTTCGCGCGCGGCAATCTCCATTTTTAGCCGCTCGTTGGCTTCTGAGAGCTCCACAGTGCGCTCTTTGACTCTGGCCTCCAGCTCCTGGTGAGCTTTCTCCAACGCCGCGGTCTTGGCTTCGAGTGCTTGTTTAGCCATGAGGAGCTCTTGCGAAGTCCTTTGCAGCCGATTGTTCGTCTCCAGCACTAAACGCTCTCTTCGTCTTTGCTCAGTGATATCTTCAACCATCTCAATAGCTGCTGTAACGTCACCGTTACAGTCCTTAATAGGTGAAGAGATCACCCGATAATTAGTGATGTCATCGCCGCTGGGCGTCTCAGTGACCGATTGATGAACCAAGCCGTCACGCAGAGTCTTGCATGTTGGGCAATACGAACATACGCCATCTCTTGGAGGATCGTTGAAAGACTTGAAGCAAATTGGTCTTTTTGACGTGTCAATATGCGGAAACCATTTCTTCATCTGACTGTTTAGGGACAGGACTTCCATATCCGGGCTTATCAGGGCCACCCCGACTGCGATATTGTCGATAACGGCCCTGTATTTGCCTTCTGATTCCCTGAGTCTGTCTTCTGCCTTGTTGCGCGCCAAGGCATACAGGATTGTCCGGGGCAACAGGCTTTCTAAAGGTTGACTCTTCACTAGGTAGTCCGTTGCTCCATTCTCGATAGCCCGAAGTCCAGACTCCTCATCGGTTGTCCCCGTCAACACTATGATAGGTACGTGCGGATCAACTTCGTGGATTCTTTGAACGGTCTCAATTCCACTGCTGTCAGGAAGCCTCAGATCAAGCAGCACAACCTGGTACTCTATAGTGTTTAAGCATTTAATAGCCTCCGACAGACTGTCAGCCAATTTGACAGTGAACTCAGCAGGTTGGGAGCAGCCAACCAGGGCACGCTGAGCCATTGTGCGGTCGATCACATTATCCTCGACCAGCAAGACTTTTATCAGTTCCTTATCTGTTGTAGTTTGTGCTATCTTCAATTGGCTTAGTCTCCATTTGGCAACTGGCTTAGACTCCGGTACTGCTCAATTATCCCGATAGTCTCTACAAAGGTTTTATTATCGAGTGGCTTGACCATAACTGCCTCAACACTGTCGTCTTCAACAAGCGGACCCCGTGTCTTTGCGATTGTCTTGATCTCAGTCATTTTGGTTCATATCGCTCAATGTGGTTCGATACCTCAGTCAAAGCCAATACATAATCCCTTGTTCCGTCGGTTAGAATCACTCTACTCTGCTCAATCCGTTTAACAGTCTTGTCAGTGATTTTGTCGCCCACGCGCACAATTGATCCGTTTATTGCTGCGCAAGCCCCTTCATCACTGCAGAAAATAGCGAAAAGTGTCACATTGGAGACACTGCCTGCGTCTGCTTCTCTTTGCGGCCATGCAAAGGGGTTTCTTTCCCAAGCAACAAATTCGGTTCTCTTCCTCAGCACTTCTCCCATCAGAGGCGTTGCCTGCTCGAAGGCGACTGACGTCGTAGCTGACGAAACATCCGGGATATTTCCGTCCTTTCGCACCCAAACAAGGATAGCCATGGTTACAAGGACGATCAAAACGGCCAGCTTACTATTGCGTCGCATTTTCTATTTCCACATATAGGTTAAGTACAAGTTCCACATTTAATGTGGGCAGATTATTTTCTCTCGGGCGAATGGATAAGCTTTCTACTTCTGCAATGCTACGAGAAAATCCTTCAACGGAGGCCAGGAACTGACCTACATTTTTGTACTCTGATTCTATCGTAAAGTTAATGGGCAACTTCCGGATGCTGGCTTGTGTTGTCTCCTGTAACTGGCTTGGCGAAATAGAACTAAAATTAATCCCAAGGTATCTTCCTTTTTCAGTTAGCTCAGCGATTGCCAGAGGAACCTCATCTTGCCGCATCATCTGGTCTTTTACATCTGAGTTTCCTGATGCAGCAATAGCATTGCGCTGATTCGACAGTTCGGTTTCCACCTTACACAGTCTGTTTGCCGCATCGCGTAACTTGATCATCAACGGCCTGTGTGCAAACATTAGAATGATCAGGCCGGAAAACGCACAGCATGCACAGAGAACATGCAGTTTCTTAAAAGGCCCTATGCTTTCTTTTGATCTGATCGTTCTATTCGTAATTATTGCCTCAGTCGTCATTCAATCTCTAATCTCAGCTCAAAGGTATTGAGTTCATCTTCGGACGAGTCCTTTGTGGATATCAAATTCACTTCCTTAAAAATCCCCTCTTCCAATGAACGCATTAATTCAGTAAGAATCTGCTCCCTAACCGGAGCGGCCGATTTAATCTCTCCTTTCAAGGTGAGCACGTTTTCTTTAGTGTTCATTTCAGTCAGACGCACTTGCTCAGGAATAAGATTGGATATCTCCTTTAATGCGTCACTCCAGTAGATTCGCTGGTTCAGGATACCGCCCAGAAAGGCCTGCTTCGGCAGTTCTTCTATCTGGGGGGATAGGGCCCCGAGTTCTAGTTCCGCCGCTGCAATACGTCTATCATAAGTCCCGAGCTTTATCCTCATTCCTGCATACAGCAAAGTAAGGATTGTGACAACTGCCGTAACCAGGGCCTTAATTGAGGATCGCTTGATTAGCAACCTGGTTTGCTGCTTTATTTCTATAGGTAGAAGGTTGATATCGCTTGGCGAAGCCAAAGCCGCACCTAAGGCTGAGGCAAAGCAGTGTGAGGTCTCCGGCTCATCGCTGAGCAAGTTAGCTCCGCTTGATGAAAACGCCCCGAGCGGATTACCCAACCGGACGGGAATACGCAAGCTTTCACTCAAATTCCTTGTCAGATTCTTAAGGTTGCTGCCTCCTCCCAACAAGAGTATCAATTCAACCGGCGCACCTTGTTCCTTCTCGCGATAAAAGGCAAAAGAACGTTCAATCTCTGTTGTAAGTTTTTCTAAATTGGGGCGGAGCAGAGAAACAAGCTGTGCACTGCTGATTTTGTCGTCTAATATCCGTAAATCGTCAGAATCGGTGATGCCGTACTTCTTCTTCATGCTTTCGGCCTCTCCCAACGTCAATTCCGTCTTTCCGAGATCAGATACAAGTGACTGTGTCATCTCCCGCGTGAAATCCTGGCCGGCCACAGGCACTTTCCGGCAAAATACAAGTTGCTTGTCTTGAAAAATCAAAACCTCACTAAAGTTATGGCCAATATCCAAAATCGCAACTGCCTTATTCTCTTCTGAATAAAGGCTATCGATGACATTTCTTAAGGCAAAGCCTTGTAGGGTAAATAAAGAAGGCTGAATACCTGCCCGGCTTAGCAAATCAAGGTATTTATTGACTGTTTCCTGGGGGCAGCAGGCTACAGCAACTTTGAGTTTCTTGACTGCGCCTTCGTGGATTTCCTGAAGGATATCGTAATCTAGAGCCGCTTCCTCCATTGAAAAAGATATGAAGTTCTTCATTTCCCATTTGAGGGCCTGCAGGATTTCAGATTTGGGCATGAAGGGGATATCAGATACTTTCGTGCAACTCTGAGGGCAGTTAATGACAACGTCGATTCTTGCGTGTTTTGTATTGATGTCCTTGAACACATCTCTCAGCGCATCTAATTGGCCATCTTTACTGTCTTTGCGAGAGTCTATTTCCTGTAACTTAAGGTTCAAAAGAACTATTTTGCCTTGCTGATGGGCAAGTTCTGCTAACTTTATGGAACGAGTTCCTATGTCCAGACCAACAAGCCTGTCTTTTGTGGGCAGAAACTTCAGTTTTTTAAAAGACATCTTAGTCATTCTCGTTCCAATCCTTTTGTGGTATAAGTGTAGTTTCCCCGCCCGCAGTGTAAGTAAAACCTGGTGGCATGGGTGTAAATATATCTTCAGAATAGGTAACGTTAATCGCACCATATTGCATCTCTATATTGTTACCCGCTAATATCGTGCCAGTGAATGTGGTAGTACTTTGCAAGTAGTCAAAGGTGATATTATTGCCGGCTAAAACCAAGCCATTTATGGTGCTATTCTGTAGACCGATTTTGGGGTTACCGAGGCCAGTACTACTAATGTCACTGCCAGAGACAAGGGCCGGGTAATTCTGAGTAGGGTTGTAAGCCGCAGGGTTTATAATGACATTATCCGCGGCCTCTTTAAAGGTGATGCCGCCTTCGGCAATGATTGAGCCGTTAATTGTAACATTACTTTCGATACGAGCCCATCCTCCCATATACCATATTCCGGTATAAGGACTGCCGCTACTGTTAAAGGTTTTATTACCTGCCACACGCTGACCGAGGGCATTGGCAAGATTGTAATAGGTAGTCCCCACTCCTAATGTTATTAAAGGGCTGACCTTAGCTTGATTGTCATCTTGGTCGGTGACGGTGCCGATGACTGTTAAGCCGCCCGGGAGCGGGTATGGCAGCACTGTAACAAAGCAGCTTACATTGCCATCTATTGTCCCACTGGAATTATTAAGTTTAAGATGCGAACCGTCAGCGTGTAAAGCACGCTCTAAAACCGCCGACGTTTCCACAGCGGTCTGCGTTATTTGCCTGCTCAGAGCACCCACTGTCCCTGTTGAGGTAATGTAAAATGTGTCTTTGTCTGCTGCCCCTAGTGCGCCTCTGTAAATCTCAAAAGAAAAACTACCCTCTCCTAAATTCGCACGTCCGGTTGTGGAGCTATTTTTATCTCTACTGACACTACCCCTGTAATCGGAATCAGTAAGTCGGTATATAGCATACTGCAACCCGGCATCGGCTAGGTAAATAGCCTGACTATCTTCTATTTGTGCTCCTGTACTTTTTGTGCTCGACTGCACAAAACCAAGGTACGCCCCGACCACCGAAATCAAAGCAATCATCACAATCAATGTGAACAATAAGACCGCCCCTTTATTACAATAAGGCGAGTTTGATCTATGTTTTGTTCGAAACATTTTCATAAGTTCCTTGGCCTGATCTTTGTTTTAAGTCTTACTGTTTCACTGCCTCTTTGTAGTACGAAGTCGAGAGTTACCTGAGTACCACTTACAGTCAAAGCTGTGGCTGGTGCGGCAGCATCCGGAGAAACAAGATCCCTTAAAATCAGTGTTCCTTTTCCTGAAGCAGGATTATCCCCCTGGGTGATATTAGCTTTGCGTAAATCGTAAAGGCTTTCACTATAAGTAGAATCTAAAGCCGCATCATCGGCGTTATACAAATAAAATACATAAGTGTGTCCAGCAAAATCGTTGTACCGAACAGTGTGGGCAATCGAACTATACTGACTAAGACTACGTATCGCCATCTCTTTTAAGTCTCTCACCACTTTCTCCATTGCATAACTTGTATCTTCCCTGATGCCGCCACGGATACAGCCTGAATCCCATGCACGCAGACTTACTACGAACACAAATCCGGCCACTCCCAACAACATTGCGAGAAACAAAAGCACTATAATCGTCTCTATGAGAGTAAAGCCTCGGTTTGTGAATCTTGTTTTATCCCGTGCCTGCATAGCCGCCACCAATTTGTGGTTCAATAGTTGGCGATATATGTACGTAGTTGGATGGATTGTTGACCGCCTTTTTGCGTCCATCGTACTTCTACCTGCACGTCCTTTAGATCAGTGTTAACCTCGCTTACAGTCACTACGCGATCATCTACAAAAGGGAAGCCTGATATTGAACTTTCTGTCGCCGAAGCAACAGAGCTATAATCACTATCTTTTAGCTCTTCAAGTTTTTCATTAGCCAGATTAAGCGCTGTCAGACTATATTCGAGGTCGGAATCAGCGAATATCGCAACGCTCATCAGTTGCATCAATACCATTAAACCGCTGGCAGCAAGGACAATGGCAATAAGCAGCTCAATCAAAGTGAAACCTTGTTTCATATTTCTCATACCATAACGGCACCAGTGCTTTGTGACAGCTCGTTAAATCACAAGTCACAGAGCAATAGACAGCAGATCAAAAACCGCCGGTCCCGCTTGTTCCATTAGACATATAGATATCGTCGCCCACGGTGCCCACAATCGCTCCCGCAGTGCTAATCCCTGTGATGCCTGCTGTACCATCGGGACCTACGGAGAAAGCGACATAATACTGAGAGCCGCTGGCAGCGCTTGTGGCGTATCCATATTCTTGTGCTGGTTTAAAGGGATCCTTAAGCGCTGTAGTGACTATTGTGGGCTTGGCGGTAGTAAGTGTCCCTGTTTGCCACTCAGTATCTACAGTTGCTCCTTGGCTGGGATATGCCTTGCTGTTGTGAATGTAATACGATTCAACGGCGGTAGCCAAAGTACGCAGCTCTCCAGCAGCCTCAGCGGTCCTTCCTTCGTCTTGCATGCCCTTGAAGTGCGGCAGTGAGATGCCAATCAGAATCGCGATCACTGCTATCACTATCATAATCTCAATTAAAGTAAAGCCTCTTCTCATTTTATTCCTTTCTTTCTATTCATTAATGAAAAGTAACTTTGTGGTTTCTAAGAATCTACTGGGTTTTATCTTTTTAACAGCTTGACCATGTTAAATATCGGCAAAAGCATGGACGCCATTGTAAAGGCCACGACTGCCCCCATCACGAGTAAAAGTATTGGTTCCAGACTGGCGACCAGTTTTTTGATGCTGTAACCAGTGGCGCGATCGTAGAAGTCACTAATCTTATTCAACATTTTTTCAAGGTTTCCGGATTCTTCACCTACGGAGATCATCTGAACGGTATCCGGTGGAAACTCTTTGCTGACCTTAAGGCTTGCTGCGAGCCTTTCACCTTTTTCCACGGACTGGCGCATCTGCCTGATCACCCGGCCCAATATCTGGTTATTCACCACATCACCGACAATGTCCAGGGATTCCAAAATAGGCACACCGCTGCCGATGAGGGTGGACAGTGTGCGAGCAAAACGGGAAATGCAACTCTTTCGAACTATCGGTCCTAAGATAGGCAGTTTCAAACTGACTTTGTCAAATCTGAGCTTACCCGTCTCAGTTTTGAGATATCTTCTTAGCCCCAAGACTATTAGTACGCCCGACAGAATAATCACATACCAAAATTGCCGAATAGCTGTACCTATTCCATAAAGGATGATTGTGGGTAGAGGCAAGCTGACTTCTGCACGATTGAATATTTCTACAAATTTCGGAATAAGAGCAGTAGCTATAAAAACAATTACACCAGTGGCCGCCACAATCAAGATTATGGGATAATATAAGGCCTCTCGTATCTTCCGTTGCAAATCCGCCTGGGTTTCGGCAAATTCGGCGTACCTGTTCAAGATTTCATCTAAACCCCCGCCGGCCTCACCGGCCTTGACCATACTTACAAAAAGATTCGGAAAGACGTTCGGGTGTTTTGCAAGCGCCTGCGAGAAGCTCTCTCCCGCCTCCACGCTTCGAGATACGCGGCCTATTACCTCGCTAAGCCTCTTATTTTCATTCTGCTTCTGCAAAATGTCGAGGCTGCTTATTACACTTAGGCCGGAATTTAACATATTGGCTAACTGAACATTAAACATAACAATATCTTGAGTTTTTATTCGCCGAAAATTCCATTCTAATTGCCCCAGCTTCAGACCGGTGAATGCCTCGGTGATTCTTACCGGCGCATACCCCAGCCGCCGCAATTTCTCTGCCACTTCTTCCTGTGAGAGAGACTCTATTACACCCCTAATCAATTTGCCCGTGTTATCCCTGGCTCGATAGTTGAAAGCAAACAAAGCTCATGCCTCCTCGGTAACACGCATAACTTCCTGTTTTGTAGTTATGCCGCTCTCTACTTTCATCTGTCCATCTTCGCAAAGCAACTGCATGCCCGCGTCAATTGCGGCCTTGCGGATCTCATCAGCCGAAGCTTTTGCTGTAATCATTCCTTTGATCTTTTCACTCGGTATCATAAGCTCAAAAATCCCTATTCGGCCTCTAAAGCCGGTTTGAAGGCACTTCTTGCAGCCTTTGCCTTTGCATTCGGCGCAAACTGTACGAACCAGACGCTGCGACAACACGGCAATCACGGAGGACGAAATCAGAAACGGCTCGACTCCCATATCCAAGAGCCTGGTAACGGCGCCTGGAGCATCGTTGGTGTGGAGAGTGGCGAAAACGAGATGACCGGTTAGTGCCGCCTGAACAGCCGCTTTGGCTGTCTCCACGTTACGAATTTCTCCCACCATAATGACATCAGGATCCTGCCTCAAGATAGCAGATAATGCCTCGGCGAATTTAAGCCCGATTTTGGGATTGACTTGCATCTGACGAATACCGGCGAGATGGTATTCGATTGGGTCCTCAATTGTAATAATGTTCTTATCTTCAGAGTTTATCGCATTCAGAGAAGCGTACAATGTAGTGGTCTTGCCGGAACCCGTGGGGCCGCATACCAATATTATCCCGTGAGGAGAATGGATTAGCTTTTCATATTGAGTCAGGACCAAAGGCGAGAAGCCCAGCTGCTGCAGCTCCAGAATTATCTGGCTTCTATCCAGAAGGCGTAAAACCACGTTCTCGCCGTAGATCGTAGGGATACAAGAGACGCGAATATCGATGTCGCGGCCTTCCATCTTCATCTGGGTGCGGCCGTCTTGGGGGGCTCTTCTCTCGGCTATGTCCAATTCAGCCATCACTTTGATGCGTGAGATGACTGCCGACTGTAGATACTTGGGCGGTCCGGTGCGCTCGTGCAGCAGTCCGTCGATCCTGAATCTGATCTTAAGTGTGTCTTCCTCCGGCTCAATGTGGATGTCACTGGCTCCTTGACGCGCCGCCTCAATGATTATCATGTTAACCAGCCTGACTACCGGCGGCTCGTCGGCAATCACTTGGAGTCTCTTCAATTCCATCTCTTGGCCGGGTTTGACCTCTAACTTTTCTCGGTCAAGACCGTCAATGACTTCTTCCAGTGTGCCCTTGGCTCCGTAGTGTTGATTCAGCGATTTTTTGACCTCTGTTTCCGTGGCCAGCACCGGTTCTATATTTAGACCCGTCTTCATGTGCAGTTCATCCAGTGCAAATACATCCAGAGGATCAACCATGGCTACGGTCAGATTGTCGCCTATTCTCAATATGGGAATAAGAAGATGTTTTCCGGCAAGACTCTCCGGTATTTGGTCAATAGTCTCCGGATCGATAAGGTAATTGGATAGATCGACTACCGGCAGGTCGAGTTGTTGACTGAGGAACGCAGTTAAATCATCCTCACTGATTAAGCCTGTCTCTATGATAATCCGGCGCATAGACTTGGCGCTCGCTCTGGCTTCGAGTTCGGCATGCCTGAGCTGTTCCTCGGTAATAAGCCCTTTTTCCACCAGGCTTTCGCCAAACAGTTTTTTCCGGGCTATTGCCATCGTGCGCGCTATTGCCCCAAGAGTTCCGTGATTTTTGAAAGCAAGACTTCCGGTTCAAATGGTTTAGTTATGTATGCATCAGCGCCGACTTCTTGGCCGAGCCTCACATCCTTCTCTTGAGTTCTTGCCGTGAACAATATGACAGGGGTCTTCGCATATCTCGTATCTCTCTTGAGCAGCCCACAAACCTTATAGCCATCCATCTTGGGCAGCATCAAGTCCAGTACGACTAAATCCGGCTTTTCATCTCTCGCCTTTTCGAGTCCTTTCCGACCGTCGCCGGCAGTTATGACTTCGTAGCCATGATGCTCAAGATACATCTTGACCACCCTGACGACGTCCTCCGTGTCATCAACAACAAGTATCCTCTTTGAACTCACGGTGCCCCCCGAGTGTTCAATACAACCCCAAGAGTTGACGCATCTGTCTATAACACTACCACTGTCCTGAGTGTCATCAAAAGGAAGGGCGTCGGACCGACGGTGTTCGTCATGGTTTGCGGGACTGGCCTGCACACAGCGGCTCAGGACCGCGTACGTGTCCGACTAAATGGCAGGTATCAAACAAACTCCCATACTGGCCCCCATTCTGTGACACATATTCCCCATGCAGTCTGAATGGTTTCTTCATCCCAGACCACATCGCATTGCTATTTTCCCATCGGCAGATTAAGGGCATAAGTTGAGTTTGCTCTGTCCGGATGGCTGGTGTGTTCTCTATGCCCCGTTATCGGACGGGCCTCCAGCCATCGGTGTTCTTCTCAGGCCTCGCGCTTGTTTTGACGGCTGTCATCACCGGGGTTAGTCTGCGTAATACGCAGGTCAGTCATGAAACTCTTGAACGTATCGTAACAATAAACAATGTCCGCGTTCAACTGGCCAATATGCCGCCCCACGATTTTTTTGCACGGATTTTATTTGACCACAGAAGGGACAAAAAATGCAAAGGGCTAAAGGTTCATAAGATAATAGCCGACTAAACCAAAAAGAGCCGCAAAGCAAAGATGGCTCGCTGTAGGCTACAAAATTGGGGTGGATAGTTCAAACAGCAGTAAGATTGCTTCTTTCAGTTTTCGCAGAGCTAAGTGGGATTGTGCTTGTTGATTAGCCTCGCTAAAACGTGCCCTTTTGTGTAGAAAAAGGGGGTCTATGATTATGCGCGACATCACCGACTGCAAAAAGAGAGAAGAGGAAATATGCAGAAAAAAACAAGAGTAACGCCAAAAAAGGAAAAGATTATGCCTGCGGGTCCCCAAACAACATCTTTTCCCATTGTTGGTATCGGGGCTTCCGCCGGCGGTCTTGAAGCATATCGGGAATTACTCAAGAATCTGTCAGCTAAACCGGGAATGGCATTTGTATTTATAATGCATTTGACCGCGGGACATAAAAGCCTGCTGACGGAACTGCTTGCCAGATTAACAAAAATGCCGGTAAGAGAAATAAAGAACGGTATGCACATAGAAGTCAACCATGTCTATGTAAAACCGCCAGGCACTGATCTTTCTATCGCAAGCGGAAAACTAAAACTTAACAACATGAAAGATGCCGGGTTAAGACGTATGCCGATAGACTGGTTTTTCCGTTCGCTTGCGGAAGAACATGGGAACAGGGCTATCGGAGTTATTCTTTCAGGAACAGCAACAGACGGGACGCTGGGAGCCGAGGCCATAAAGGCCGAAGGGGGTATTGTTTTTGCCCAGGACGAAGAATCCGCTAAATATGATGGTATGCCGCAAAGCGCGATTGCCGCCGGATGTGTGGATTTTGTGCTTTCGCCCAAAAAGATTGCCAGTGAGCTGGAGCGTATAGCAAAACATCCCCTTGTATCGTCTGCCGGGCCTGTTAAAGCAGATGAATCAATTATAACGGAAGATAAAGGCATTGAAGGTATTTTTGATATATTGCGTTCGACCAAGGGGCTGGACTTCACTCATTATAAAACCCCCACCATTAGCAGGCGCGTATCGCGGCGGATGGTTTTACTGAAATTGGAAAATCTCAAGAGCTACATAAAGTTCCTGCGCGAGAATAAGGACGAGGTAGAAGAGCTTTATGAAGACCTATTGCTAAACGTTACCAGTTTTTTCCGCGACCCGAAAGTTTTTGATGCGCTCAAAAAACAGGTTTTGCCGGCAATTCTTAAAAACAAGACAAAAAACCAGGATGTAAGGATATGGGTTCCGGGATGTTCCAGCGGCGAGGAAGCTTATTCTATTGCTATATGCCTTCTTGAAGTGCTGGGAAACAAAACGAGGGCGGTCCCCGTCCAGATTTTTTCCACTGATGTAAGGGAAGGCTCTATTAATGAGGCGCGCAGAGGCATTTACGGCAAAAATATAAAAAACAGTATTACCCCTGAGCGATTAAAAAGATTTTTCACCAAAACGGGCAATTCTTATAAGGTTTCCAAACAGTTGAGGGACATGTGTATTTTTTCCAAACAGAACGTGTTCAGCGACCCGCCTTTCTCCAATTTAGACCTTGTAAGCTGCCGTAACCTGATTATCTATCTTCAGCCGGTTTTACAGAAAAAAGTATTCCATAATTTTCACTACGGTTTAAGACCCGGTGGGTTTCTCCTTTTAGGAAACTCGGAATCCATACACGGTTATTCAAATCTGTTTAAGACGCTGGACACAAAACATAGAATTTCTGTAAAAAAATATCTGTCGGTAGGGCCCGAACTTGAATTAGGCCAGAAATATTATCCGTCAAAACAATTAGAAATTAAGGGAAAAACAGGTATTAAGAAGGGTAAAGAAACTGATATTGAAAGCATAGTAGAACGGATTGTGCTTGACGAATACGCTCCTTGCGGGGTGTTGATAGACGGCAGTATGAAAGTTGTTCAGTTCCGCGGGCATACCGGCCGTTTTCTTGAATCAGCGGCAGGCAAACCGAGCCTTGACATATTCAAATTGGCGAGGGAAAGGCTGCTTATGCCTTTGAGAGCGGCGATATATAAAGCAAGGGAAACAGAACATACAGTAAAAAGAGAAGCGGAGGATTTCCGCTATAGCGGCCATAGGATGCGGGTTAATATAACCGTTGTTCCCGTGAAATACGGACCCCTTAAAGAAGAATTCCTTCTGGTGCTTTTTGACGAAATCACCGGGGCAGTTGGGCTTAAGAATTTGCCAAAAGCACGCGGCAAAATATCCTTAAAGAGAAAATCCGTTAAAAGCGATGAGTATATCGATAATCTGCAGAAAGAACTTGCGGAAACTAAAGAATATCTTCAGACAGTCATAGAAGAACAAGAGAGCGCGAATGAAGAAGTGAAAACAGCCAATGAGGAAATACTGTCAAGCAATGAAGAGCTGCAAAGCACTAACGAGGAATTGGAAACAGCCAAAGAGGAGCTGCAGTCCTCAAATGAAGAATTGATTACTACCAACGAGGAGCTGCAGAACCGTAATGCGGAAGTCTCTCTGCTAAATAATGACTTGATAAACTTACTTAGCAGTATCAATATGCCGGTTGTTATGATGGGAACAGACCTTGTGATACGCAGGATAACTCCCCAGGCGGAAAAATCGCTTAATATAATTTCTTCTGATGTCGGCAGGCCGATAAGTAGAATTAAACTCAATGTAGATATTCCCGATTTTGAGAAAATACTGTTGGATGTAATAGAGTCCCTTCATCCAAAGACATTTGAAATAAAAGATAGAGAAGGAAACTGGTATTCGGTATATATCAGGCCATACCGCACTTTAGATAATAAGATTGACGGCGTGGTCGCGATTTTTGTTGATATCACCGAGCGCAAGAAAGCACAGCAAAAAATCGATGAAGCTCGCATCTATGCCGAAAACATCATAGAGACAATGCGGGAGCCTTTGATAGTGCTGGATACTGACCTAAAGGTAATCTCAGCCAACCGCTCCTTCTACCAGACCTTTAAGGTTAGCCATAAGGAAACCCAAGGCCGGTTCATTTACGATCTGGGCAACCGGCAGTGGGACATTCCCAAGCTGCGACAGCTCCTGGAGGAAATCCTTCCCAAGAACGACACCCTTGATGACTACGAGATTGAGCACGACTTCGAGACCGTCGGACCGAAAACAATGCTTTTCAATGCCCGACGTCATGCCACTATGCAGATGATCCTTATTACTATTGAGGACATCACTGAGCGCAAGCGGGCGGAGGAGGAGCTTCGGCGGACCTTTGAGGAGCTTCAGGCAGCTCATCGGCGGCTCGAGGAATCCCAGGCCCAGCTAATTCAGACTGAGAAAATGAGTGCTTTGGGCACCTTGGTTGCCGGCACCGCCCACGAATTGAACAACCCAATTATGGGAATATTGAACTTTGTCGCACATTGCGTCAAACACACTTCTGAGGATGCCCCCACATACACCGTGCTGCAAGATATACAGCACGAGGCAAAACGCTGTGCCGAGATTGTTCGGAACCTCTTAACGTTTTCACATGTAAAGCGAGATGATGAGGAAGCATATCAGAAAGGAAGTTTGACCGAAATCCTCGGCCAGGTTCTTAGACTGTTGTGCTATCGCATTGAAAAACAAGGGGTATCGGTAACTCAGCATATTGCCGACGACACGCCGGAAATCTGGATGGATCCAAACAGCGTACAACGATTGATCCTGAATCTTATTGCCAATGCGCTCGATGCTTTGGAAGATAGCCCGATAAGGGAGCTTAATGTGGAAATCCACCGCGAAGGTGAGTTTGTTCAGATGACGATTGCTGATACGGGTTGTGGCATTGCTGCCGAACATCTTGGCTCCATCCTCGACCCGTTTTTTACAACCAAGCCGGTCGGGCAGGGAACAGGACTGGGACTGTCCGTCTGTCAAGGCATAGTCGAGACACACGGAGGGAAAATCACGTGTGAGAGTGAGCCTGGCGTGGGAGCTAAGTTCACAATTCTATTGCCGGTAGAAAAGGCGGGAAAGGAACAAATCAAATGCGCAAGCGCATACTTGTGATTGATGATGATTCAGCGGTAAGAAAATCGTTTGTCCTCGCACTGGAGGATGAAGACTATCAAGTCGATACGGCCAAATCAGGTGAGCAAGGCATCGATATGACGTCCAGCACTGAGTATGACTTGATATTCCTCGACCTCAAAATGCCGGGGATGAACGGTGTCGAGACGCTGCTCAGACTGCGAAACGCCGGATACAAAATGCCTATCTACATCGTAACGGCCTTTCATAAAGAGTTTACAGACCAGCTCATAGTCGCTGCCGAAGAAGGCTACGAATTTGAAGTCATGCAAAAGCCGATTGAGAGCAAAGACCTTGTCAGGCTCACAAACGCTATCCTCGAAGGGGTTGGGGCATATTGAGGTCAATACCATGTATGAATTTAGACTCTACGTGGTGGGCCGAACACCGAAATCGGTAAGGATTGTCGAGGAGCTGGCGAGACTCCTGGAAGATGTGCTTGACGGCCATTATAACCTTGAGGTCATCGATGTAATTAAAAACCCGGAATTGGCTCAGAAGGACAAAATTGTGGCCACGCCGGCATTGGAAAGAGTATCACCTCAACCAATAATAAGAGTCGTCGGTGATTTGTCAGACAAAGAAAGCGTATTGGCAGCACTTGGTTTGAGCGCTCGATGATAACAGCTAAGGGGCAGGCCAAGAGAATACTGATTGCAGACGACGAGCCGGGAGTAATCATGATTCTCGGAATGAGGCTGAGGGCAAACGGCTATCAGGTAATAGCTGCTCACGATGGTATGCAGGCCATAGAGCTCGCCCATCGGGAGAAACCTGATCTGATTGTCCTCGATATCAGGATGCCCGACAAGGACGGTTATGCGGTTTTTGAAGAACTAAGAGCATCTGCGAATACAAGGTCAACTCCTGTAATATTCTTCTCTGCTCTCCCGCCCGAACAGGCGGAAGAAAAGGCTGCTCAGCTTGGGGCCGATGGCTTCGTTTCAAAATCGGCTGATCCGGAGGAAATTGTCGCCAGAATCCGGGGGATTCTAACCCGGCTGGAAAACAAGATGGAACTAACCGGGATAAGGCAATGATGCTGTGGGAACGACCGACTTGAGCGGATTGCGGCGCGCCTTCTCTCACAACAATATGGGCCAAAACTTTGTAGAAGAATCCGGCAAATGAACAAGCGACGAGTTCTGATTATCGATGATGAAGCCGACTTGGTTACGCTCTTGAGCAAGGCTCTTCATAGCCGCGGCTATGAGGTAATGACGGCAGCCAACGGCTGGGATGGTCTGACTCTGGCGACGATTGAGAAACCGGATTTGATTCTGTTGGATTGTCTAATGCCGAAAATGGATGGACCCACGATGCTCAGCAGCCTCAGGGCCATGAAGGAAACGGGAAATATTCCGGTCGTGATGATCACTGCCTTATCGGACAAGGAGCATGTTACTGATGCCCTCAAGAACGGAGCTGCTGACTACGTTGTCAAGCCATTCGACCTCGACGTGCTTCTCAAGAGGATTTCCAGGGCGCTGAAATTTGAATGCACCGCTGGAACACATGCTTCAGCAGTTCCCTGTGAAGGGCGGAGTAAAAGTGCAGCGCCTGGCGGGGCGGAATGAAACTGTGACAATTCCAAGGAATTTCTGGGAGAATGCGTGGTTTTTCACGGCTAAGTGCCTGCTTCCCAACGCCTTGCAGTTTCAACTCGAACTTTCGAATCCCCCCGCATCCATTTTTTTGCTCTTCTCCCGCTCCGGCGTTTCATCGCATACACATTCAGAATTGTGCATGTACTGTGTCACTATTCTGAGCCGGCGATAGATCACAGCAAAGATTGTGCCGTATGCCCCTCGCCCGTAAAACGCTCTCTTGATTGATCAAATTTCCCAGTTACAGATCAATTGCGCTTTGCTAAAACCCCGAAGGCCATTTGTTGACCTTGTCTGGCGTTTGGGGTATTATTCAGCGCGAAGGCGTTTTGCCGGAATATGGAGATGCGTTTTTGGCCTTAAGGAAGGATGTTATGGATACGTATAAGATATTCATGATAGTCGGCATCGTGGTCCTGGCGATTGGGTGGATAGCGTACGGGATATGGATACACAAGGTTCGTCAGGAGGAGAAGGATCAGCCCAAGCCCGTATCGCAGCGCCTTCAGAAGACCAGGAGCGAGGTCGTGAACTGGGCGCAGAAGATGAAGAATTTCGAGTCGCCGGCCGAGCAGGCCCGCAAGAGGAAGCTTCAGGCCGAACAAAATAAGGACAAACCACAAGACCCGACAAGTTAGGCCCCCTGCCCCCTGGGGGCAAGAAGGGCGGCGACCGACAGCGAGCAGAACAAATGGCAGAGAAGTTTTTGAGCGAAGATTTCCTGTTGCAGACCAAAACGGCAAGGACTCTCTACCACGAGCACGCGGCGAAGATGCCGATCTACGATTATCACTGTCACCTGCCCGCCGAGAAAATCGCCGCCGACGCCCGCTTCGACAACCTGACACAGGCCTGGCTGGCCGGCGACCACTACAAATGGCGCGCGATGAGGGCCAACGGCATCGCCGAGAAATACATCACCGGCAAGGCGAGTGACTACGAAAAGTTCGAGAAATGGGCGCAGACCGTCCCATACTGCCTCGGCAATCCGCTCTATCACTGGACACATCTGGAGCTGAAGAACCCCTTCGACATCAAGAACAAGCTGTTGGGCCCGGACACCGCCAAAGAAATCTACCGCCACGCAAGCGACATGCTCAGAACGCCCCAGTTCAGCGTCCGCAACATAATGCGCAAAATGAACGTCAAATTAGTCTGCACCACCGAGGACCCCCTTGATTCACTGGAGCACCACAAGAGGATCCGCGATGACGGCTTCGAGATCAAGGTCCACGCGGCCTTTCGCCCCGACAAGGCGATGGCCGTCGAAGACCTGCCCGCCCTCAACACATTCATCGAGAGGCTCGGCTCCGCCGCCGACACCGAGATAACCGACTATCACTCGTATATCGAGGCCCTGCGAATTCGCCACGATTACTTTCACGTCAACGGCTGCCGGCTCTCCGACCACGGACTCGATACCGCCTACGCCGAGGATTACACCGAAACCGAAATAAACAGCATCTTTG
>Ga0315275_10001647_pt1 | contig 19852 bp, 16 predicted proteins | sample YL17G03_0_MG_FD_205557 | JGI IMG/M metagenome (GOLD analysis project Ga0315275, IMG submission 205557) | Sediment microbial communities from Yellowstone Lake, YNP, Wyoming, USA - YL17G03_0 | ecosystem: Environmental > Aquatic > Freshwater > Lake > Sediment | place: USA: Wyoming | collected...
AGAAACGCAGCGCGACGATCCCAACATCACGTGTTGCTGCTCTGTGGCTTGTACGGCCTATCAACACTCGCGGAGCCCGTTCAGCGATATAACTGCCCGGTCGAAACCGGCGCGGGGAACGTTGCCATCTGGACCGAGGGGGATGTCATAACTGATGTCCTGCTCGACTACATCAGAGAACACGCCGTCGTACGGGTCTTCGACTTCACGGCCACGGAGCCGCGGCGAAGGCTGGTTTCCTGGCCAGCAATCCACAACCAGCTGAGAGGAAACGTATTCCATTGTTTCAGCACGGTGGCGGCTGGCGACGACGCCCTGATTCCTTTTGGGCATTTCCTAGCGAGCTATCTGTTGGCGGCACCCGCCGAGAAGCTTCTTGCCATTGATCAGGAGACGGAACTCTCCGGTATCCTGTTCCGTGAAATCGACAGCCCACGTTCGGGCATGCCTCGCGAAACGGAGCGCCGCGCGTGGGATCTGGCTGACGAGATTGAGCGAAGGCGGCGCGCCATCATCAGGTTCCTCGATAAGGCAGAGAGAGGGAGCGGCAGTCGCCAAGAGTCCCTAGGAGAGAGAGTTGCGCGCCTCGAGGGCATTGAGAGGGTATGCGGCCCCGAGGCAAGAGCAATGAGGCTGATAATGAGGTGGCGAAACGACATCGTCTACAGGCAACATTTCCCTGACAAGGCCGCGTTGAGCGACATTGAGAAAGCATGGAAGTATCTGTCGCAGCAGGCCAAGAGACGTGGGTGGCACATAGAGGAGTTCTGCAACACGTGACCACTGGCAATGGAGTACCTGAGGCCTGAGCGCTTCGTCGACAGCCCAGGTGCCATCCAACAACTCGCCAGACCGTGTGAGAAGTCGGCGGCGCGATCGAGGTTGACGCGCCGCTCACCCTGACCATAGCGGGCCTCCAGATCGGCGCGATCCGGCCCCTCCGGGTCTTCGAGAGGGTTGTAGTCGCGGTCGATAAGCTGGCGGCGCGAGAACGTTGTCATCCACGCCCCTCTTCCCGCCCTCCCGCCGTCCTCGCCGCGCAAGCGCGCCGGATCGCCTCCAGCACGGCCTGGAGGTTCCGGTCGACCTCCCCGGCCTGAAACCGGTTCACCTCGAAGCCGCGTTCTACCAGCCACGCAGTCCGGGCGGCGTCGCAGGCTTTCTGGTCGGGCGCGGCATGTGTATCCCCGTCGATCTCGATCACCAGCCGCGCCTCCGCGCAATAGAAGTCGGCGATGAACCGGCCGATCGGGTGCTGACGGCGGAACTTGAAGCCGAGCTGGCGTTTGCGCACCGCATGCCGGACCTTCGCTTCCGGGGGCGTGAGGGGATGGCGGAAGTCGCGAGCGCGCTGGAGGATCGCAGGCGCGATCAAGTGGGCTCCGGCTTTGGGCATGCCGTCCCCCTTGGTGTTCTCTCCCTCACCCTACCCTTCGCAGCGCATCCCCGAGGGAACCGAGGGGCTCCCTCCGGGAGAGGGGAACGCAGCTCCCTCTCCCGGAGGGAGAGGGTTAGGGGTGCCCCTCGCTGCGCTCGGGGTGCTTCGCGAAGGGCGATCTGTATTCGCGGTCGATGAGTTGGCGGCGGGAAAAGACCATTGCCAGGGTCTCCTCGATGGTTATCAGCCCTTTCCCCAATGCTGCCTGATCACGCGCCCAAGCTCTGTCTCGACGATCTCGCCGTCCACGTAGCGCTTGACGGCAAGGACAATCTCGACCAAGTTGTCACGGCCGCCGGCGAGGGCTTCGATGTCAAGCTCCCGGCCCTTCTGCCGCCTAAGCGGGTTCCAGGCGCGCTGTGCGGCCGTTGTGCTCGGGGAGTCCTTTACGCGCTCGAAGGTGAGCTCGCGGGCTTGCATATCGACATCAGCCGTTTTCCAGCCCGCCGCTAGCCATCCATTGCGGGCATGCGTCCAATTGGGGCTGTTTGACCACCATGGACGATGCGTCCAGGCTGAAGGGGGCAAGCCCCCAACAATCTGGTCGATCTGCTTGAACTTCATGCGCAGCGAGTTCCCTCCCTGCCTGGCTAAGAACTCCCTCAGGGGTTCGTATCTCTTGGCCATGCGACCTCCTGGTTGCAGATCCTAGCTAGCGCTACCCTCGCTAGCCAGGTACTCCTGAACGAGGCGCCCCACCTCATACAGGCTTCCGAACCGCTTGTGGATGAAGTGATCCCCACCGTTCCAGAGGAAAGCTGCCTCGATCGGGTCGGCGCTGGCCATGATGACCACTATCTCGCTTAGGCTCGGGTCACCCGCCAGCTCCTCGGTCATGCGCAGTCCGCTCGAGTTGTCTCGCCACTTCTGGTTATCGGTGACTACCAGATCGGGAGGGGTCCTGAGTGCTTCGGTAAGTGTTCCTGCCTCTGTGCGTGCCACGGCTACCTGGCATCCGAGGTTCCTGATCAACCGCCCGTACATCTCAGCATTGTGCGGGCTGTCGTCCGAGACGATGACGCGCATGATTGGCCGCGGCTCATGCACGAGAACGGGAGGGAGGAGGCGCGGTCCGGCTATGGCCTCAAGTGCCCTTTTGGCCGCCACTCGCACTCGAAGGGATCGATCCGATGCCAGCAACTCCAGCTGCTCACATGAGCCACCGTCTCGCGCATGATCCAGCGCTGAGCACGCAAGCGCCCGTACTCGGCTGTCGCGATGAGTCAGCAGACTCCGCACGGGTCTGATGGGCGGAGGTGTACGGCCGTGGATCAGGAAGAGTAAGGCCCTTCGGAGGTTGATGGCTTCGGTATCCCAGGCGATGACTTGATGCCAGAACAGAGGGTCGCCATAGATCCCTGCGAGCATTCGGATCTGGTCAGCCGTCCCGGCCAGCTGTTCGTGGGTGCCCGCCATGTTGTGCCTCTACCCTTTTCGGAAGATGCATAACCGCCTTCAGACACTAATGTGCCATGGGGACATTAGAAATGCATTAGTACAGGATTAGAGACACGCCTAGTCGAGTTTCCCCGCTCGAGCCGGGCATAGCGTATTCATTCTGGAGACTTCGCCCAAGCCCACGGTATCGGCCGTGTGCGGCAAGGCGCCTCCTTGGTGCGATTTACCGGCGTCCCGTCACAACGCCCGGGGGTTCAGATCGTCGCCAAGCGATTTGGGAAGTCAGTAGATTGGCAAGGCAGAGGGCCCCTGACTTGAGAGCCTCCCTCTCCCGGAGGGAGAGGGTTAGGGGTGCCCCTCGCTACGCTCGGGGTGCTGCGCGAAGGGCGGTCTCTCTCCCTCCTCCCCCATCTGCGCCAGCGCATCACGGATGCGTAAACGCTCCAAAGCCCTTCCACGCAGTGATTCTTGCACAAGCCTCCCTGGCCTGCGGTGAGGGCAGGCAAGAGGCCGCGTGGCGCCGTGGTCCGGGGGCACTCGCCTTCCCTGCATGAGTGACCGGAGCTCCGCATCAAGCCCCCCGCCATTTCCGAAGGCGCTCTTCGCATTCCCGCCGCGGCAGCCTACCTCCGCGCGCGAGTATGGTTTTGAGGGCTTCCGCCGCATCGGGAGGTGACAAGTTGCCCGAAGACGTCGCCTCATCCAGGATCCAAAGGACACCCCTCACCTGCATACCTCGCTCCACCGCCAGGCCCCTGAGGCGGGCGTCTCCGGTCACAAGCACCGCGTCCCTGTCCCTGGCCACGAAGAACGCCGCCAGGTCTTTGGGCGAGATCTGGCGGTTGTCCTCTGCCAACCTCACCACTGCCTGTACTTGGTCAGGGGTCAGCCCCACCACATCCAGGCCGAGTAGAACAAGCTCCGCCTCGGCAGGCGAGCGGAGTTCACCAACGATGAGGTCGGGTGAAGCGATCAGGTAACCAAGGTGGAAGACCTGCTCAACGATTCTGCCGGCCGCCAGGTCAATCCAGACGTTGGCATCAATCACCAACGAGCGCGCGGGCATGCAGATCCCCCTGAAAGTCGATGCGCCTGAGCTCATCCACCGGCGTCGCCAGCAACTCCGCGGCGCGCGACGGCGAGATCATGTCCTCCGCCAGGGCGTGGGCCACCAGCAGCTTGAGCCGGGTAGGTTCTTCGGACGGGTAGGACTCGCCCGGCTCCTTCCTATGCCAACCCCTATAGCGGAACTCTCTATACAACGCCGCAGCAGTGTTTGCAGTGATGATCCCCAGATCGTGAGCACGGTGGATCCACCCCTGCATGCTCAACCCATACTTGCGCTTGAGCAGAAGCAGCTCCCATACATCTAAGGCACTCCTGCGCTCTCCCAACTCCGCCCTGGCAGCCTCGGCCGGCACGAGAAGGGCACCTGCGAATCGATTGGACGCGTCTTCCTCGTTTAACTGCCCGCGAACGTCCACGACAAGGTGGCCCAATTCGTGTGCGAGGCTGAAGCGTTGGCGATCGCCGGGCGATCGCCGCTTGACGGCAATCACGACCGTGCCATCCGCCTCGAACGTGCAGGCGTCGAACTTGTCCGCCCCCTCCACGAGACCCACGGCTACGTCATGGTCTTCAAGCACTTGGATCAGGTTCTCGATGGGATCGAGGCCCAGGGACCATGCCTCGCGGAGCTTCTCCGCGGCGCGCTCTACGGTCTCGAGCGTCGAGGCGGCGTGGCGCGGTAGGCGTTCGGGCGACACGTTGGGGAAGAGCGCCCGCGTCTCCAGGTGGCGCTCGAGCCACTCCTGGACCTGCCCAGCAACCATGGCCTCCTGCTTGGCACCGAGACGCGAATGACGGCGGAAAGCCCGAACCTCCACCGCTTCCGACGACGGCCTGAAGAAGTACTCGACACCGACGCCGGTTGCGCGCCCGATGCGCAGCAGCACGGCCGATCCCGGTAAATCCATGGCCCGCTCATACTTCGAGACCGCCATGGCGCTGATTCCCGCTTTCTTGGCCAAGGCGCGCTGGCTTTGGCCTGACGCCTTTCGCGCCAGCCGGATGCGCTCGCCGATCGCCATCCCCGCCTCCTTGTGAGAACGGCGGCGTACGGTAACCGGCCTTGCTAGGACCCCCAATCACTGAAGCCGGTGCCACGCCACCCAAAGCTCCCCCCATCCCCTGGAGCAGTTTACATCATAGCACAATCTGCACCCATTTGTAAACCGCCACGTCTCGCGGCACACGCGAGTGGGGAGCCCCATGCGCAGCGGGTTACTGGGCAGCCCGCAGGTTCTCCCTCGCTATCGATCAATAGGGATGGTTTGCCTACACTGCGGATAGTTCCGGCATCCATAGAAGCTCTTGCCCTTGTACTGCCCTTGTGCGGCCTGGCGAACGACCATTGGTATCCCACACTTTGGGCACGTTGGCGGACTAGACGCCTCTGCGGGAGTGGCACGTCGGCCGGGCGGTGCCAGCCCAGGGATGCCGCCGAGGAATCCGGAAATCTCCTCTGCAGTGTAGCTGCCCTGCGCGGGGATCCTGACAAGGGGCAAGCTCGCCGATGTGAAAACCTCATTCAAGAACTTGTCGCTCTCCCGCCGATGAGCCCGCGAATGCGAGGAGTCGTCGAGCTCGACCCCCGCTATGGGCCGTAGCGAGCTAGCATCGCAGATGAGGAAATCGACATGCCTTTGCGATACGCGGTTGATGTAGCTCATGTTCTCGTTGGGTCGGGCGACGAAGAATACGTCTGCTAGACGGACTTTCGGGAACACGCTGGCTCGCCCATGCAGATGGGAAGAAAGCAAACGGTAGAGCGAGGATTCCCCGGAGGAGAGGAAGTCGTCCCTGGTTCTGTAGGGGAGTGGCTCTGGGCGGAGCGTAGCCGCGGGCTTGGGCCGCAGCCGCAGCAGCGAGAGAAGAGATGCAAGACAGCCAGGGCGTTCGTCATTTGTCGTCATAGCATCCCCTTTCGGGGGCCTCAAGCAGGGCGGCCCAACGGCCTCGAGCGAAGCTGCCGGGCGGAGGCGGGCAAGCTCTCTCCCACGCTGGCAAGAATCCCACGTCACCCTGGGAGGCCGAGAAGCCCAGGTCTGGGGCGGGCGGAAGCCCAAAGAAGGTGCCCAGCTCTCTGCGGGCGGCAAGCAACCGGTGGCGCTCCTCGGGCCGCAAGGAGCGATCTAACCAGCCAGAGGGATCAAAGATGCTCCGCCCTCCGGGCCTCTTGCGGCCACTACAGGGTACCAGAATCACTATCATGACGGCCCTTCCCCTAGGCTAGGCCGACCTTCTTACATACGGTGCCAACGGGGCACATGGGGCAGTTCGGACTGCTCGGACGGCACCACCGCCGCCCGATGACCCACAATGCACCGTCAATCTCTCCCGGGTACTCCGGGCTCAGCCAGCGCGCTCCCTCGATTGCGGCGTCCGTCGATGTGTCTCCAGCAACGCCCAGCCGGGAGAGGACGCGGCAGGTGTGGGTGTCCGGCTTGATGTCCATGGTCCGCCGATCCAGATCGCTGAAGCGAATCCCAAAGGCCTGCTCGATCAGAAGGACAGCCATGTTGGCAATTCCTGGTCCGACCCCGTAGACCCTGAGGAATGTCCCCCTGACCTGTGAGGCAGTTCTCCCCCGCCAGATAGCGGCAGCATCTCCAGAGCAGTCCTCAACCACGATTCTCGTCAGTTCCTTGATCGTTCGAGGCGCCGCGTTCATGAACCGAGGCTTCCTTGGGAGCCGAGCAAGAAGCCGAGCAATCTCCTCCTCGGTCATGGTGTGGATCTTGTGGGGATCTAGGTGGCCCAGGGAGCGGCTCATTTCGAAGGGAAAGGTCCACACCACGTCAGCTTTCATTCCGCGGTCGAGGCACGTGGCGATGGCGAATGCGTAAGGGTCCTTCATCAAGAAGGCCGTGGCTTCAGCGGAGACTGTGGGAAACAAGCCCTGCGGAGGAATTGACGCACCGAATCGGCGCAGCGCTTCGAGCAAGTCTCCACGCCAAACCTCACGGCCTTCGGCGCTGTGCGATGAAACAACCATCGGTCGCCTCCCTCTGATGTCCGTCAGCGGTGGAGCACATCTACTCAGGAAGTGACAGTTGGTGCTCGAGCCAGCCGCGAGATGAACTGCGGCCTACCGGCTGATCCGTCAGGCCCGGCCCAGTACCACCACAAGCTCAGCCATCACCCGAACCTCCTCTTCGGACTCGGGCGTCAGCACGATGGACTTGAACTCGGGATTCTCTGGCGCCAGCGTGATGCGCGTGTGCCGCCACCCACCCTCTTCCTCCTCGACTTTCTCGGATAGATACCTCTTAACTGTGAAGGACCCGCCCGTCTCAGGGTCAGCCGGCCTGTGGTACTGCACCAACACAACCTTCCCCTGCCGGCTCCCCACTGGGTTGGCACGGAAGACGCAGTACTCGCCATCGAAGAGCTCAGGCTCCATAGACCGGCCTACGACCTGAGCGACGAACATGGTCTCCTCGAGTTTCCCGGCGTTACTGCCGTCCATCCAGCCCTCTGGCTCCACTGCCTGACCCGCCCCCAGTCCCCTCCCGCCTCCCCCCTGCAACGTCAAAGCCTTCTTCTTCAAGCGTGCCCCTCACATCCTTCACAGACGACTCGACATCGAAGGAGACGAGTGCCTCGGCTACGTCCTTGGCTGTCAAGTTGCGCTCGAACAGGATACGAAGGTCACGAAGGGAGTAGTGGACATGGTTCATTGGTGACAATACTCCATTCTCGCGCCCACATTGTGCCCGTGGACCCTCTCCATTGTTGGCGAGTGCACGGCCAATTGGGCACCAATCGCGGACCTCAGTGGGTATGTTTCCCCGATCCGAATCCAATTGCCAGGAGGGGAATCTGTCGCTGACACGCCGATTTGGTTCTGCGTCCCATGTACTTCTCTACGGGGGCAGTGCGATCAGCGACGGCCGCCTCCTGCCCTCACTAAAGTACAACGCCTTGAACCGTTCCATTTGCTTGATCTTGTCGATCAGCATTCGTTCCTGGTCCGAGCTAGCCACGTTGCGGACCAGCGCCTTGGCATCGGTCTCATTCAGCCTCAGCACAAGGTAGTTGGCTATTGCAGCAAACACCGATTGGTTGAAGTCTTTCGCCTCCTGGGAGGCGAGGACAAGCGAGATCCCGTACTTGCGGCATTCTTTCGCCATGGTCGGGATCAGTTTCAACCGAGAAGCCCGGTGCGCCTCATCAAATACAACAGCGTGAGTTATCGCACGCTGGGGCCGCCGCCGGAACATGTCCTTGTACAAGCCATAGAACACCAACGAGGCAAATGCCCGCTGCAGGTTATCGTTCACAGTCGTATGGATCCGAATGACTATCGGTTGTTCACTATCCCAGAGATTCTCCACCGATCCTGGCTCGCCAAAGAAACTGTAGTCTTCAAGCTCCCCCAGTCGCGCCAGCAGGCTTTGCAGGCCTCGGTCAGGCCTGGGCTTGGCGCGAAGGATCTCTACAAACCGGCCGAACGCGGGCTCCGACAACTCGGTCGGATCTGCTCCCGGATTGTCCCACCCCCGCTCGACGAAGCTGTCCTTGATCGCCTTCCGTATCTCTTCACACTGTATGTCGCCAAGCTCAGGGTACACGGCACTGAAGATGTCCCGCAACGCACCAGCGACATCCAGATACGCCATCGCCGATTGCCGGTCGATGACATGGAGGGGATTGAACCCCAGCCCACGGTAGTCGACGTACCGCACCCCTGAGACGCGAGATTCGAGCCCATCGTCAATATCCGGGTGATAGGAAAACACAATTGGACGCACTCTCGCGTCTACCATTTGCCCGCAAAGGTTGAGCAGGCAAGTCGTCTTGCCCATGCCAGGAAGGCCTGCAATGAGAAGGTGAGGGTTCCCCTTCACAGTCAGCGGCCATCGGACATCCAAACCTGAGAATGCATCTGAACCCAGCAGGATCGAGGGTTCCACATCATCGCCCTCGGTCACTTTGCCTTTGCCATCAGGTTTGCCAGGACCTGCCACTCCTGCCGGACTCACTCCGCCGTCCTCCAATGCCTTCCCAACTTCAACCGTGGTGGACTCGCGAGGCGGTGCCGGCGGAGGCGAATCGTCTCCAGGGAGGTGCGACGGTGGCGCCGCGTCGATTGGCGTCTCGGCTTCCGCGACAGGCCAGGCATGGGGCACCGGAGGGGCGGCAGCCCTTTCGGCCACTTGCACGACCGACTTCTCCTGGCGGAAGTCCGAGTCTGGCAATAGGCCAGGCCCAAAGAGGAAGACATCCGCTTCCCAGCCATCCGGTGAGATCTTGAGTGGAGTGCCTGCTGAGAACTCCGGACAGAACACCCATCCGCAATCCGGCCTTGTTGCTTCGCCGAAAGAGTACTCCCCTCCCTTCTCAATCATCCGGTCTATCTCGTCAAGCATGATCCTGTGCTGTTCGACTGGAAGGTAGTGTCGGCTTGCCTTGTCCGCATAGAACAGTAGCACACGCGCCAGCTTGGCGCGCCGTAGTGCGGTGAACGAAGCCGGCTCGTTCCCTCCGAGATACCACTCATCCCAGCGCGCACGAAGTGAGACCAATTGGTGCCTTATTCCTTCCAATAGATCAGGACTTCGAGCGACGCTAAGATGCCGGCGGTACTTGACCTCTATGAAGCGGAACGAGAGTCCCTTCCGCGTGGTGAGAGCCACATGGATGAGGTCAGGGCGGGCATGATCGGCGAAGGCGGCACCGCCGCCCAGATCTCGCGACTGCCCTGTTTCGACCAAGGGTGGAAGCAGGTCGAGGACGTCATCGATGGGGATCAGAAAGCCAGTGGTCAGAGGCGCCCAGCAGTCTCCGCCATCATATGCGTGTCGGCAGTTGGCATGGCTCAAGGCCAGGGCAATGAGCTCCGAACGGGGCGCTCTCTGCCCGGTCAAGCGGATCGCCAATCGGCCACTAAGGGCCTTCAGGTTGTCCATCAGGAATTCGGCGTTTCGCCGGCTGCGGCTGAGACCCATCTGATCGAGCGACTGGTCTAGAAGGTTCCTGACTTCCTCGAGATTACTGGTCGAGGTTATCAACTGAAGGCAACCCAGGTCTTGCCGCTCCGGCACACAGTCGATCACGTAGGCTTCATAGATCTCGCGCTGTTCCTTCGGGGAGTCGAAATACTCCACGCCCGCATTGCGATCTACCGTGATGACCCAATCACAGAGGCGGTGGAGGGTATGCAGTCCTTGGGCTTTGTCCGGTGAGATTTCCGTCCTGAGGAAGGGCTCTCCGTCCGTGCCGCTTATGCTTCGTGATGTGCAACGCGCAACGGCACGCTGCATCCGTACGAGCCGTTCTGTGTGCGTCCGATCCGAAGGATGCTTCTCGCCTTCCGAGGATGTTGAGACAGTGCTCATCCAAAGGGGAGCCGGCAAACTTGTGTACTTTCGGTCAAAGAAGGACAGGAGGCCAAATGCTGAAGGCGGCCTTGAGCGATAGGTGATTGGCCCTGTTTCGACCCGCGAGTCGAAGGTATCGAACGCCACTGCGATGTGGGCAGGGGTCCCCGGGGTCTCGTCATCCTTACGTGCCCAGCGCAACTTGGGAAGGCTCATGCCTCCAGGGAGACCCAGCGACTCGAGCATCCAGCGGTCATTGGGACTGACCACACCAGCACCACTCCTTCGCTTCTCCCTGGTCTCCGCAATGAAACGGCCAGCTAAGCCTCGCTGCTTGTGAGAAGGGTAGAGCTCCAGGACGAAGCCAGGGGCTGAGCTGCCTTCAGTTCCCTCTTCCTCACCTTCGGCGCTTGCCATGCGGTACCAATCCTGGACTTTGCCGAGAGAGCGGGCAATTGTGAGGCCGTCACCAGCGCGAAGTGCGTGAACGTGGAGGAGTCTGGATATGTCGTGACAGGAAAGGTACTTCAGGATCTCATCGCCGAGGATCGCGGAGCTCTGCTCTCCAACGATGAGCAACGTGTCGGAGGTATCGCTCCCCCCCAAGGCCCGAGCGAGTATCGCGAGAGCCGCCTTTGGCTCCTTGTCCGTGTCGGGCACCATGCCTACGGCGTGGAAGCCGAGGGTGTCGGCAAAGACGAATGAAGTCCCCTTTTCCAGGCCGGGCAGGAAGGGCGGGAACATGGCCCCGTCAAGAACGGAGAACTCGCGCCGAATGTCCTTTGGGGAAGCCCCCTCGCTGAAGCGTGCATGCAGCACCAAGTTGTCGAACGCAACATGCCAGGCCAGGCGCAGGGGGTGGCTGGGAAGAACAATCAGTCCCACAGTCTCCCGGCCCGAGAGGGTTTGGATCTCAACGGTATTGGCCAGAGCAAGTGATGGATCCCCCTCCTCCAGCAAGGCCGACCAAGCCAGGAGGTATTCCTTCACAACGGAGTCGAATACCTTGGAGCTGTCATCGTAGATCTGCCCAACGCCCTTCCACGCGGCAAATCGATCTGCCATCCGCTTACTCGCGATACTGACCCGTTCCAAGAGCGCCTGCTTCGCTGGGTCCTGCACGACACTCTCGTCGGGGAGCCCCTCGAATTCCAGGTCCGATGCCCACAGGCCAGATGCTCGCACTCTCACCCGCCAGCGTCCGATCGCCCCAGAAAGCTCGGCCCACTGCTTGTCCACTCGGGAAATCAGAGGGGGAGAGAAGACGCGGTAGCTCCTGCTTCGGACAGGCACTCGAAGCAGCACAAACCCCTTCCGGTCCAGTGACAGCATCTCCGTGGAGGATGCAAGAGCCGCAACGCTGCTTCGGTCCTCTAGTTCGATCAGCGCCTCGCTGAACGTCCTCACCTTCCTACCGACGCTGCCGGCCTCGCGCTCCGGGGCTTCCCCGATTCGTATCGTGAATTCGTCACTCTCCACCGGGGTTACCTGGTCGTTCCCGAGCACTGACACCACCACCTTGGCGCCAACCAGCGCTTCGTCGCCCAACATGGAGAAGTCATCATTCGTGAATCGGCACTTCTCTTCGTTCTTTCCAGTATGAGTTACCTCTCTTGACACGATTTCCTCGTCCATCTCCGTCTGGATGACTACCCGATACTCGGCCGATCCCCTTTCGAGACCTTCTGGCAGCGTCTTCCAGCGGACTTCGAACTTGGCGTAGTTCCCCGCTCTTTCGGCCTCAGGGTCGATCACAAGCTCCGGGGGATCCCCCGGGGTTGTCTCGTTCAGGCCGGACCACTTCGCGATTCTGCCTGTGCGTGTCTGCCACGGCACAAGCTCAATCCCTTGGAGGACGGCGGAGCTGGCTGCAATCTGAAGTGCGTTTACCCATAGGTGCGGCTTATCTGCAAGTTCGCTTAGCGCCGGGAGTAACGGCCTCGTTGAAGCTTCCCGCAAGTACCGTTCGAGGTCGGCCCTCTGACCCTCGGTCGCACCCACAAGATTGAGAGCCTCAATGCGCTGGACCGCAGTGAGTCCGGTCCCGGGAGTCCCGAGCAACCTGTCTACAAATAGCCGAGACCGACTCAGCTCATCATCCCATCCAGTTTCCTCCATGTGCTGAACAGGCCAAAGCCCGACAACATGCAGAAGTGCGCCCGGATGCCGCCTCTCCGCAGCGATCCGCACCAGGAAATCGAAAGCCGTCCAACCGGAGATGCTAAGGCGCCGGCCGTAGCCCCGTGCCTTCCTAATGGCCCTCTCGGCTTGCCTCCGCGTCTCACCCGACAAACGGGCGGTAATCCTCTCTCCAGCCAAGCGCAAAGCATGATCAAAGAGAGTTGCCTCATCGATTTCCTTGGCGGCGCTATAGATGCCATCCATACCGGCACCAGCACGCCCCGTGTCGACCAGAAGCAGCACAGGCTCTCCCTTTGACTCACGCATCTCAACCGCTTTGTCAGCGGGGATCGTTCTGGCGGCCGTGTCCTGTTCGTCTGAGACCCGCCATACTTGCCACCCCACCGGTGAGAACCCCTCATCCTCAGCAAGCTTCAACAGGACGGCCGACGACAGGCAACGAACGAAAGCCACAGCGCCACGTTCGTTTCTTCCGAGCGCCTTCTCGAAGGCCCTTGCCAGAATAGAAGAGTGGAGATCAGTCCAAGTCATCGCTGTTCACCTCGTGCTGCCGAAAGCGAGGTCTTAGCAGCTTCATCGCCTCCGCGTCGTTTACACCCACAAGCAAACCCAGATCCCGCAAGCGTCGCTCAAGGATTGCGCGGTTCATACGCAATTGCTCTGCCGAGATGACCATTCCCTCAGGCTCCTGATCCACACAGAAGCCGTACCGGAGGTGAATGATGTTCAGGAACTCGCCAAATGAAAGCGGCCGGAATCCGGTCTTGTTCCCACACCGCAGGACATGGAGATGGACGAGGTAATCTAGCACCGAGTCAGTGAACGCCAGCGATCGGAGCTCGCGCCTCGTCACGCTTGTAGTTCCAGGTACTCTCCAGCTGGTGGGCCGCTTGACAGCAAGACCGTTTGGCCTGTCTGCAAGCAGAGCCGAGTCAACGAGCTTCGCGAGCTTGGTCTGGGAGTTATCCCGCCCTTGAAGCGATGTAAGCGCCTCGGCCATCCGCCACACGGGGTTTGGCTGGAGGTTCCGGTTCCGGAGCATGTGGGTCGCCTCCGGATAGTCTTCCTCTAGCCGCTCCGCCAATTGCTCGGCCTTGCGCTCGAGTTCGTATAGGATCGGGCCCGCCTCATCCCTCCGCGTGCATAGGAGGTCACCAAGCATATTCAGCCATTCAGTGGCATAAGGCCGTTTCTCAATGCCCAGTCTATTCAGTTTCGGGTCATACCTCGCGGACTGGTCCAGAAGTCGCAAGGCCATGAGGACTGCAGGGAAACGCTCGATCCGACGAGCGAAATCGTCTGCAGACTGCTCCGCAAGGGAGCGCAGGCTACGCTCGACGCCGTAGGAACAATCCACAAAGAAGCTTGATGGCCGGCACCTGGATCTTGCAGGGATCTCCCCCGTCTCGGCCCATTCCAGCAAGACCTCAACAACACTCGTCAGGATCGTCGTAAGCCCAACGGCCATGCAAGATTCGAGGAGCTCCACGAAGGCATGCCGAGGCATGTGCCCCGCGTAGGAACGAACGAACCGTCGGATATCCTCCGAGAAGTCCTCGGCAGCTTGCTCGGCGATCGGTCGCTGGTTTGATATCCGTTCCCGTTCCCCTTCGCCGCCACGCAGCTTATCAGGCGCGGCACCCAGCTGCATGGCCAGGCGAACCATCAAGAGCTGATCCAGACCAACCTCGGCCTCTTCCTGGAAGCGGTCCGCTGTCCTTCCCCCTGCGAATCCCTCTCGCGTTACACCCTGATGGAACGCCTTGAGTAGCACGTTTTCCTCAAACCCTCGCCCGACGGCAAACCACGAACGTTCCTGCCCCTGATTCTCCTCTACGAAGTCGCCCTCCTGGTTAGCCAACACAGCCACGATCACTTCCGGTACGTAGCGAAGATGGACTACTGACTCGGGCAGATCTAGCCAACTCGCCATGTAGTGCGCCGGGGCAACGCGCTGCACCTGCTTGTCTCTGCCCAGGGCGCGCTTAGAGTTCTCCAGGCAGAAGCACAGAAGAAGGTCCCCAAGGATTGCCTGAGTCGTAGGGTCATGGAATCCCTCGAACCACTCTGTATCAGCCAGGGTGCGTGCCACGCGCTCGATCGTCGCCGCCCGCCGGCGATCCCTCGTTGTTGCCGCATCTGCGCCGAAACTCTCCAGGAACTTTCCTTTGCCTCGGCGGTACCCGAAGCGAAACATGAAGAACACGGCCGGAAGTACGGCGGCGAGGTCGAAATTCTGGACAGAAATCGGCAGAGCTCTCTCATAGTTCCCGCTCCAGAACTCACGGGTCATGCCGCGTCCGAATACCTCATCCACGATTGATCTCGCCGTGGAAAGACTCGCGGGGTTCGTCATTCTGGCTCTCCTGAGTGGAGGGACTCGATGGTTATCAGCTGCCTGACACCACCTTCGGACTCCCGTTTGGTGGCATATACCTGATAGACTGTCTCATCTTGCATGGGATTCCACGCGAGCAGCCTCCGTTCGTCTTCGCGAGCCAGCCGTTGGACGAAGATGGACAGATGAGCGAATGCATCGTCTGTGGAGACATCTCCCAATTGATACCCGTCGGCGAGTTCCATCAGGAGGGAAAAGAGCTCGGCGCCGAGTCGCAGCACTTCCTCCTGGCCGTTGCGGTAGCGATACACCAACCGCGCCTGGCGATGGAGCACCTCGGAGCCTTCAGCCTCCTGCGGAACATCTGCCTCAAGCCGGAAGGCGCTGAGCTCCTTCTCCACCCAGAACGCTGTCTCGGTTGGGGTGCGGGGTTTCACGCGAAGGGGTACGACATCGCGTCGGTCTAACGCTTCCGGCGGCAGGTCCTCCAGCCGGGAAATGCCTCTGCAGAGACGTTCGCAGACTTCTCCTATCTTGCTGTCGTCGTAGAGCGGCAGATTGCTGAATTCCCGGAGATGTCGACCCCTGCCGAGGCCCAGGGCTTCGCGATCCCCAGCTACGCGCTCAAGGTCCTCAGGACTCCACTCGAAGTACGCGCGCCTGCGTGCGGACGCCAAAGCACTCCCGTGGGATGACTCCGCCCTGGTTGGCCAGTATGCCGTGTCAAGCGTCGCGACATCCTCGGCAGATGGCCTAAGAAGATGCCGGTCAATCTGCGGGTGAGCCTCAAGTGCCGGATCCAGCCGAGCGAGCTCACGAAGAACATCGCCCTGGCGTGCTGGCGAGTCAGCAGCGAAAGCGCGGTCCCAATAAGGAAAGGGGGGAGGCTCCGCTCCTGCATGATAGTCATCGCAGTTGTGGACCCCGAAAAGTATGTAGACGAGAGCTGCCCGCAACTCACGCATTGTGATGTGCGTCTCCCCACGCAGATGGACTGCCTGCAACGCCTCAAACAGCCTTGCGCGGGCACGGGCGCGGACATTGGCATCTGCAGCGGAGGGTAGCTTGTCTGGCCCAAAGAGGCGGGCTGCATTGAAGACTTCGCAGCGCCCCTTTGCTGAACAAGACAGGCATGGCTCCCAATGCGCTCGAGCCTGGTCGGCCCCGTAGAGGTGGGTTACAAGACGGTCAAGGAAGGCAGTGTCGATCTTGCTTCGATCGGGGAGGATGCCTCCCACGAGAGACCGCTGATTGAGGTTTATGAAGCGCACATGAGAGTCCTTGCTGGGCTCCTCACCCTGCAGCGAGGAATTGAGTTCTGAGGTGAGCGATGTGGGGTTGCCTCCGTTCCTCAGCTCAACGGCTTGGATCCACTCGAGGAGTCGCCCATCATTGATTGCCAGCAGGTGCACGAGATCCTCCGATGGCGGCCCGTCCCGGAAGGGCTCCAGGAAACTATCGAGCAACTCGTCAGCAGAGAACTTCCCCCGAGCGGCCGATCCGTCCAGGTTGATGCGCACAAGTGGCCCATTTGTCACCCGACCCTCGAGAATCCGTTCGGAGGACTGATGCTTACCTAGCCCGAGCCGATCCGCAACGTGTTGGAGAAGCGCAGTCTTGCCGTCACCGGCATTGCCACAAAGTATCGCGAGCCTGAGACGTCGGGCCCGCACATCAAGAAGCAGCCTCTCTTCCACGCTAGTGGGAACATAAGTGCGAGCGGCGAACTCCGTGTCCAGCCCGCGTGTTTCCTGGTTCCCCCAGCTCGACCCCGGGTAGGACTGAAGAAGCGCGAGCAGCCACTCAACGCTCCGTTCGCTCAACTCGACCGGAGTACCCTGTGGCGCCGCCTGGCCCGCGAGGGAGGGAGACAAAGCTTGTTCCGTTGCCTGGTCTTCTGCTGACGCCAATTGACTTGGCGGCTCATAGGTGTTGAGGAAGGCAAGGGCATCTCCCGCGTTGGCAAAGCGCGACTGCGGATCCGCGTGCGTGGCCCTATCAAGAAATGCAACCAAAGCGGCAAAGTCACCTCGACCAACATCTCCCCAGTTCAGGCCTTGCCTTGTGTCGCGAAACGGCTCTCTCCCAAATACGACGTGGAAGAAGCTTGTGCCAAGAGCGTACAAGTCGTCCGAGGGTGACGCGGGGGGCGATTCCTGATGGGCCGCAGGTGAGTAGAGGAGCGTTCCTGGAGCTGCCTTCGGCTCGTCGGTCTTCTGGACAAAATCGTAGTCAGTTAGCACCAATTCGGTTCCCGAAACAATCAGATTGCGGGGACTGACGTCGCCGTGGACCAGCCCATTCCGATGGAGCACAGCTAGTGCCTCGCATGTGGTGCGGAGCCACCGCAGTGCCAGCGTCTCGGCGGATGACTCCTGGTTGTCCTCTGCAAGGAGAGGGAAGACGCCGATGAACTCGGCAAGAGGCGTCCCGGACACCCACCGCATCACGGCAATAAACTCGTTCTCTCTCCACTCCTTCGCCACTTCGAAGATCGTCGAAAGCGCTGTGTGGGCGGGAAGGTGAGACCGAGCCAGGCTGTATGCCCTGAGCACGCGGCGACCCACTTCACGGTCATGGGCCACCTTCGCGACGTACGTACCGAGCTCCTCTCCAGTTGTCTGGTCGGTTTCCACGACTTTGAATGTGGTCCCCACTCCCCCTGAGCCAAGACGAGCCACAATCCGGTAGTCGTGGTCGTGAAACCGTACAACCTGATCTTCAGTCCAGAAGCGAGCGGGAGGCGGCGCTTGCGGCGGAATGGTTTCACCAAGCAGTTCAGATATGCCTGTGTCGATGTCCTCAGCTGTACAGCGCTCGTCAGGTACTACTTCCATCCCGCGAGCGAGCAACTGAGTCGCCCTTCCCCACAAGGGTTCATCTTTGGCCAAGAAGAGTACTCTCAAGGATGCGGCAAGCGAGTACAAATCCGATCGCTGATCAGCGGCACCCAAACCTTGCGCTCGAACCTCGGGCGCCACAGGGTCTGTCTCCCACCCAGCCGGCAAGCCGGTAGTGGCTATGCTGCTCTCAGATGGAAGCTTAGACCATTCGAAACCCGTAATGATGGGCGTATTGTCGTGCCTCACGAGAATCGTCCTCGGGCTGAGGTTGCGATGCACAATCGGTTCGCCATCCGCCTGTGCGCTATGAAGCTCGGCCACTGCCCTGGCAGTGTTCCGCGCAAACGCGAGCCGGCTGCTTACATCCCACGTCGCGTCAGAAGTTCTTTCCCCTAGGGTCGGCGCCGCTGGATCTAGGAGAGTGAAGAAGAACATCTCGCCTTCGTATCCTGGAGCCTCTTGGAAAGAGTCCAGGACCCGCGGCGCCCACGAGTACAGCTGTAGTCGATGCAGGGCTTCGAACTCGCGCCTCGCCCTTGTCTCCACCTTCTTGTCATCAATGGCTGACAGGTCGTAGAGGTGCAACATCACCCTGTCGCGCCGGGCTGGGTGGCTCCCCTTGTAGATGCGATGGAACCGCTGTTCCCTTGGCGTCTGCAACTCAAGGTTCACATATCCGGCGAGGCGCCTCAGCGACCCGTCGATGGCTACCTTGCTCCGCGGCTGCAGTGTCTCGCTCAGCCGCCTCACTTGCTGCAGGGATAGCACCCGCTCGTTCTCGAAGCCGATCGCAGCCTTCCAATCATTCAGGCTATGGAGCCCGACACCGCGGAAGACCTTTCCTGCTAGACGCTGGACCAATGAAGGGTCCTGGGTAAGAAGGAAGGCCCCGCCCACGAATGGAATAGACGGCACGACTCGTTTCAGGGTGGTTCCGACCTTGCGAGCCTTCATGGTAACGCGATCAGCCTCATCCATCGCCTCCGCCTCATGCTGATCGGCCCATTGCGGCAGCCAGTGCTTGACCTCGACCACCCGCACCCCCGTCGGACCAATCGCGACAAGATCAATCTCGTCAGACTGAAGCTGATGGTTGACAGAGAATGCCAGGTTCGTCAAGAGAATCCATTCGCCATCGCCTGGTTCAGAGATGAGGCGGCTCCTCAAGTGCTCAACCCCTTTCAACTCGCTCTCGTTGGCTGCCGGTCCACAACGAATCAGCGTCACCTTCATGTTCTCGCCCCTGCAGTGGACTCAATGATGATCATTGTCGCAGCTTTCAAGCCGCGGATGCCCCTGCACTCACGGCTCGTCCCGGATGTTGATGAACCCCGAGACGTACGCGCGGTAGTCGTGGATTAGGCTGTCACGGAGAGCAAAGACATCCATAAACTACTCCGTTGATACATCGGGCATCCTTGAGAAGGCCCCTCGCCGGAGGGCGTCTTCAGCGCGGCCTCCGGACTTCTGGCGTCTCTCTGGAAAGCCACTTCTCTACCGCCTCCCTGCGAAACCTCCAATGCCTCCCCACCTTCTGGCAGGGGATCTTCCCCCGCTGGGCGAGCTTGTACACGGAGCCGCGCGGGATGCGCAGGTACTCGGCGACCTCGGAGATGGTCATGACGGGGGGATTCGATTCAGCCATGGGTTGCCTCGATGTTGGCCCTGCCCCCTGGGATTCCCGGGCCCGCGGGTTGACCCCCTTTCGTCGACAATGCTCATTGTTGCTCATTGCTGCCGCGAGCGCAATGGGACGTGAGTCCCTCACCCCCAACCCCTTCGCGCAGCATCCCTGAGCAGAGCGAAGGGGCCGGACCCCTCGAAAGCGGCGGGCGAGGTTGACCTCAGATCGCGGAGCCAATCCGCCGCGCGAGTGCCGAGTCGTGCTTTGCTGATGAGGCACGCTCGCGCCTGAGGCAGGTCTCAGAGTACCTTACCCAGGAACTCCCCTCGCAGGACCGGAAGTGTCTCCGATATCGAGGCGGCGGCCAATGCCGCCCCATTTAGACTCCAGCAACCGCCGCTTACGAAGGGGTAAGCCCCCTCCGCTACGAGCCTGTGAATGAATGGGGCACCCTCCTCAAGAAGCTGCATTCGTGGTAGGCTGCCAGGCGAGAGCATTGTAGGCGTGGGCGAGCGGCGCGTGGAGGCGAAGATGGATCGAACCCTGTTTCATCTGCGGGAGGCGGAGGAAGAGACGCAAGAGGAAGAAGCGGCAGGCCAGCCGCGACTGAAGCGTGCCAACCGGGCGCAGATCCGTCTGGAGCCGATGGACTTGGAGAGTACGCTCCCGGAAGAGCATCCGGCG
>Ga0315275_10001648_pt1 | contig 19844 bp, 18 predicted proteins | sample YL17G03_0_MG_FD_205557 | JGI IMG/M metagenome (GOLD analysis project Ga0315275, IMG submission 205557) | Sediment microbial communities from Yellowstone Lake, YNP, Wyoming, USA - YL17G03_0 | ecosystem: Environmental > Aquatic > Freshwater > Lake > Sediment | place: USA: Wyoming | collected...
AGCACGCGGTTATGGTCGAATGGGCTGACGCAGAGCGAGGTGATCGCCCCGCCGCTGCCCGGCTCGCAAAGCGGTTCCCAGTGCAGCGGCTTGCCGGCGAACGCGGCGCCGGGCGCGGCGCACGCGAGCGCCGTCGCCACGAGGACGAAGGCCGCGCCGTTCCGCAGCCTGAGCGACAGGCCGCCCACCAGAGGCAGCGCAAAGGCTCCGACCGTCGGAACCAGCACCGCCAACAGCAAGATGACTTCTTCAAGGGTCAAGCCGGCCCGCTCTCACGTAATGACGAATGACGAAATCCGAATGTCGAATGAAAAGGCAAGTCCGAAACCCACCCACCTGGCCGGTTTTGTCATTGTCGTTTCGAATTTCATTCGCCATTCGGATTTCGTCATTCGTCATTCATTCGTCATTCGTTCAGCGGCGGAGCATCCTAGCAGAAAGTCGGCCGCGCACAAACCATTTTTACCGGTGCCGGCATCACGGAAAAAACCTCCCGGCCGCGCGCCTAGGCGACCCTTGACAACCGCCGCTGGCACGTTACGCTTAGCCGGCCAAACGCCGTGCCGGGACGAAAACCGGACGCCCGACCGGGAACACGGCGCTTCGGCACGAGAGGAGAACCGGATGCTTCGCATCGTCATGCTGGGAGCCGGCAGCGGGTTCACCCACAACCTGTCCGGCGACATCATGCAACTGGAGGGCATCGAGGGCGGCGAACTTTGCCTCGTGGACATTGACGCCGGGCGCCTGCGCCTCGCCGAGGGCCTCGTCCGAAAGATCGCCGAACTCCTCGGCAAAGAGAAGGCCTGGAAAATCACCGCCGCCACCGACCGACGCCGCGTTCTTGAAGGCGCCGGGTTCGTCATCAACACCATCGAAGTCTCCGGCGTCCAGACCGTCCGTGTGGATAACGACATCCCCCTCGAGTACGGCGTCAGCCAGTGCATCGGCGACACGATCGGTCCCGGCGGACTCTTCAAGGCCATGCGGACCGTCCCCGTCTGGGTCGAGGTCCTCCGCGACGTCGGACGCCTCGCGCCCGACGCCTACATCCTGAATTACACCAACCCGATGAGCATCATGACCCATGCGGCGATGCTCGTCACGCGGCAGCCGGTCGTCGGCCTCTGCCACAGCGTCCAGGGCACGAGCGGGCAACTGGCCGATTACGCCGGCGTCCCCTACGCGGAACTGACGTGGCAGTGCGCGGGCCTCAATCACATGGCGTGGTTCACGCGCCTCGAGCACAAGGGCCGCGACCTCTATCCGCGCCTCAAAGCGAGGGTCATCAAGGACCGGAAACTCTGGGAGCGCGACCCGGTCCGCTTCGACTTCATGCTCCATTTCGGATACTTCGTCACGGAATCGAGCGGCCACTTCAGCGAGTACGTGCCATATTACCGCAAGCGCACGGACCTCCGGAAAAAGTATTGCCGTCCGGGCTACCTCGGCGGCGACAGTTTCTATGCCAACGTGTGGCCCGGTTGGCGCAAGGGGGCCGACCGCTGGCGCCGGCGGCTCATGTCCGGCCAGGAGGAACTCAAGGTCGGCCGCAGCCACGAGTACGCCTCCAGCATCATCCAGGCCATCGTCACGAATCGGCCGTTCGTCTTCCACGGCTCGCAGTGGAACACCGGCCTGATTGATAACCTCCCCCAGGACGGCGTCGTCGAAGTGCCCGTCCTCGTCAATAAGACCGGCTATCACCCCTGCCACTTCGGGCCGGTGCCGGAGCAGTGCGCCGCGCTGAACCGCCAGCACATGGCGTTCAATAAACTCGCCGCCGAGGCCTGCGTCGAAGGCGACCGCCAGAAGGCCCTCTACGCCCTGTACCTCGACCCGCTGACGAGCGCCGTCTGCTCGCCGGCCGAGATCAAGGAGATGTTCGACCGGATGCTGAAGGCCGAGCGGAAGTTTCTGAAAGGCTTCTGAACCGTTCAGGTTTGCGTAAGACCAGCGCGGCAGGGTTTGCGTAATACCAGCGCGGCGGGTGTCCCCACCCGCCGCGCGTTTTTGTTGCCGCGAGGAATGGCGTTGCGGCCGCAACGGAATCAGGTAGAATGATTTCGATGCTTGGCCGCCCTGCCCCGCCGAGGGCCGCCGCGGAGCGTCAGACCCATGTCGCAGAGCGAAGAATACGAGCGATACCTCGAAAAGCAGGCCGAGTCGCTCGGCCTCCCGACCGATCCCGAAGCCTACCAGGACGGCGGTGACCTGAGCGTCCTCCTAACCGTCGCCAGTCTTGATGAGGCGAACCTAATTGCCAGCAGCCTGCGCGCCGTCGGCATTCCTGCCTGGGTCGAAGGCGCCCATATGGCTGGCCTTTATTGGCATGCCCAGTGTGGCCTTTTCCCGAAAGGGATCCGCGTGCTGGTGCCTATGGCCCATCTGGCGGACGCCGAGTCTGTCGTGGCCACTCGCCACGAAGACCCGGACGCCATCCTAGAAGATGACCTGCCGGATCCGGACGTGCCGCGGCAATTGCTAAAACGGGCACGCTGGATCACGCTGGGGATGGTCCTTTTCATGTGCGCGGGGCCAATCTGGGCTATACTGGCCTACGGGTTGTCTGTGCAGGTGCGCCGTGAGGAGAAACATTCCGGTCCCTCCCCGGAATTACGCAAGGCGCGACGTTGGGCCTTGGCGGTGGTGCTGATCGTGGGTGCCGTGTATCTTCTGTTCCTGGGTTCTATGGGCGCGAACCTCGTTATCGGGCGCTAGGCGTAGGCCGTAGCGCGCTTCGGCCTACTGGGTCAATTTCCGGCCCAGTTCCTTCGCCTCATCCATCGCCTTCTGGTTCGACCGGATGTCGCCGGCGCCCGAGGCGCTCCCGTAAACGATCCCGACGATCTCCGCGCCGATAAACCCGAAGGCGTCCTGGAACATGCGGATGGCGTTCGTGCAACCCGAATCGAACGGGTCCTCGCCGCCGTACGAGAACGCGAGGCCGATCCGCTTGCCGCGGAAGGCGTGGCCGTCGGGCCGGATGAGCGCGTAGCACCGGTCCATCGCCAGTTTCATCTGGGCCGAGACGGTGAACCAGTAGATGGGGCTCGCGAAAACGATCGCGTCGGCCTCCGTCATCGGCGGATACAGCCGCTGCATGTCGTCCTTGATGACGCACCCCTTGGCGCCCGGCCGGTGGCAGGCCTCGCAGGCGTTGCACGGCGCGATCTTCATGCCGTGGAGGTAGAACATCTCGACCTCGGCCCCGGCGGCGCCCTCGGCGATCCGCTCGGCCAGGGCTGCGCTGTTGCCGTCGCGGCGGGGACTCCCCAGGAGGATCACGATCTTCTTGGCCTTCACCTTGCTCCTCGCTTTGGACTTTGGCATCGCTGGCCTCCTATCCTCGACCTACCTAAAAAGGGCGACGCGCCCACTAAAGTGGGCGGCTAAGTGTGAACTCATCTTACTCGGCACTGGCCCGGCCCGCCAAGTATCCGCTCGAGAAGGCCCACTGGAGGTTGAACCCGCCGCTGGGGCCGTCGAGGTCCAGGATTTCCCCCGCAAAGTAGAGTCCCACGAGGCGCCGGCTGGCGAGCGTCCGGCTTTCCACCTCCCTCAGGCTCACCCCGCCGCGAGTCACCATCGCGCGCGGCCATCCTTCCGTCGCCGTCGCCGTCAGGGGAAGCGCGACGACGAAGTTCGCCAGTCTCCGGCGCGCGGCCCGCGAGACCTGGCTCGGCCGCCGGCCCGGCGCGATCTCGGCCAGGCCGCACAGGGCCGCGGCCAGCCTTCGCGGCAGGCGATCATCGAGGAGGCCGGCGAACTTCTTGAGGCCGGCCGATCGCTCCCACGCGTCGAACAGCGCGAGCCACTCGGCGGCCACCTGGCCGGGCGAAAGGTCCAGCCGCAGCGGCACCGCCTCGCGGCGCTCAAGGAGCGCCGACACGTCGCCCGAAAGGTCGAGCACAGCCGGCCCCGACAGGCCGCGATGAGTGAAGAGAACGTCGCCCGCGGCGCCGGCGTGCGGCTGGCGCGGAAGGTCAATCCACACCCGCGCCGGGAGGCTGATGCCGGCACACCCGCGCACCCATGCTTCCCTGATGATGAGCGGCACAAGGGCCGGCACAAGGTCGGTGACCGTGTGCCCGGCCTGGCGCGCGAGGTCGTAACCGATGGCGCTGCCGCCGAGGGCCGGATAGCCTCGGCCGCCGCTCGCCAGGATGACGCGAGAGGCCGCGACGCGGCCGCGGCTCGTCTCGAGGCTCCGGACCGCGCCCTGCTCGATACAGAGGCGGCTGGCGCGCGTCGCCAGGCGCACGGCGACGCCCAACCGCTTCGCCCGGCGCCAGAGGGCGATCTGGACCGTCACGGCCGAGTTCGAGACGGGATAGACGTGCGAGGCCCCTGCAGGGGCGTGCGTGGCGACGCCGAGGGTGTCGAGCCAGCGGCGGAGGTCCGCGGCCCCGAAGGCTTCGAGGGCCGGCTTAGAAAATCGGCCCTGGCGACCGAATCGGGCGATAAAATCCGCCGGCGCGAGCGTGCTCGTGAGATTGCATCGTCCGCCGCCCGAGGCAAGGAGTTTCGCGCCGGGCCGGTCGAGTTGTTCGATGACGACGACCCGCCGCCCCCGCTCTGCAGCGGCGATGGCGGCCATGAGTCCCGCCGGACCGCCGCCGACCACCGCCACGTCAGCCGCTATCGTCCTCGTGCTTCGCAGCAAAGCGCTGCTTCGCAGAGTAGCATCGGATGCGCTTGGCGCCATGTACGGCATCGTAGCCGGCGGGACGGCCTGCTGCAATGAGTCGCCACGACGACGGGGAGGCCGCGTCATGATGCGGCGCGGGCCGCGCGGGCGCGCTGGAGGCGCCCGAAGAGGTCATCGAAGGAGAAGTATCGGCCGGGGCATCGCGTGTCGCCAACGTGCGAGTGGCCGATGATGTGGGCCTCGTCAATGCCGTATCTGGCCGATAGGTAGTCCACGAGGCGCGCGAGGGCCGACATCTGGGCCTCGCTGGGGCGGCGCTTCTCGAAGTCGCCGACCAGGCAGATGCCGATACCGAAATAGTTATATTCTTCGTTGTCACCGACGCGGCAATGGGCGCCCCATTTCTGCTTGGGCCAGCGCGGGCCGATCTCGACCAGGCCGTCGGTGACTCCGCCCCCGTTTCCGATGACGAAGTGATAGCCCAACTCGTCCCAGCCCCGCTTAGTGCGATGAAACACGTCGAAGGCGGCGGCGGAGCCGACGTCCGTGGCGCTGTGGTGAATGACGATCCATCGCCACGGCCGCGCCGCGGCGGCCGGTTCCCAGGCGGCATCGTGGGCGGGAAGCGGCCGCGCGGCCCGGACCGCAGCCGGCGCCGGAGCGGCCAGGGGCGAGTCAGACTGCACTCTGGCCGCACGGGAATACTCGATCGGTTTATAGACAAAGGTGTCGCGGGCGGCGCGGGCCGGGGCTGCCATCACCAGGGACGGCCCGCCGCACCCCCCGACCGCCAGGATGCCCGCCCCGAGCGCTGCCCAGACCAGACGGAATCGTCGCCTCACTTGACCTCTCCCGCTCCCCTCCCGAGCGCTTGCGGCAAGGACAAAATGTCCACGGCCTCGCGCCAGACGACCGCGGCGTCGGCTTGAGGTTCGCCCGCGCGCGGCACGCGCCACAGGGGCACCTTCAGCCTCGTGGCCTCGTCGGCCAGCGCCTGCGCCGTCACGATCGCGCCGTCCACGTTCGACATGGCCCGTCGAATCGCCGCCAGGCCGCTCGCCTCACCGCCGGGCTTAAGCCAGATCGCAGGCCCCGGCGGCACGGAGGAAGCCCTGAGAATCCGGCGAACCGAAGCGTAGTCCTCCGCCCTGGCTGCCACAAGATACAGCGGCTGCCGGCCGACTGCAAGCGTCTGGAGGGTGTCGGTCGCCTGGGTCGAGACCGGCGACGGAAGATCGCCGCCCGCGCCGGCGCCCGCCGTCGCAGGGACAATCGCCTCGGCGTCAATCCAAAGGACCCGGCAGTCCGGGGGCAGGACCCAGAGGCACCCGTGCGCCACGACGTCGGCGCGCGGATGCGTGTCGGGCAGCGACACGGTGAAGTCGTGCCGCCCAGGGTCGAGAGCGGTTCGCCTCGCGCCGGCGGCCAGGCCGCGAGAACCGGTCCGAAGGAACGTGGTTGATCCGTCACCCAGCCTGGCGATGAGCCAAGCGTCCGGGACGGGCCGGCCGTAGTCGGCGTCCTGAAGAAACGCGTCAAAACGGACCGGGCTTGCCACAATCAAGCCTTGGCTGATCGAGCCGCCCGCCGGGATAACCTCGTCGAATGCCACGAGGCGCACCCGGCCCTGGGTGGCGGCGCGCTCCGCCAGGACGCCGAAGACAACCAGGCCGACGCCGCCGGCCAGCACGAGCGCCATGATGGTGATCAGCAGGTATCCGAAGTAGCGAAACACCGAGACTCCCGACTCCTCGCTCCCCCTAGATGTCGGAAAAGGGGAGGTTTAACCTTCGACATTTCCGATGGCGCGCAGCCGCCGGACGCGCTCCGCGACGAGCGGATGGGAGGACCATGCGGACTCGCGCGGCTCGTCGTCGCCGCTGCCGACCACAAGCGGCGAGACGACGTAGAGGTGGGCGGTCGCCAGGCTCACCTCGTCCAGTGGGTCCGGGTCGGCGTCTATGATCTCCAGGGCCTGGGCCAGCGCCTCGGGATAGCGCGTCATGCGGGCGGCTTCGGCGTCGGCCAGGAACTGGCGCTGCCGTGACACGCCCAACTGGATCAGCCGCCCCAGGACCGGCGCCGACAGCAGGATCGGAAGCATCACCGGGACCAGCACCAGGCCGAGTGCGGCCAGGGCCGGCTCCTTGGCGCCCACGAGCGACTTGACGAACTCCTGCACAAGGACCGCCAGGCCGACGAAACCGGCCGCCAGCGTCATCAACTGGATGTCGCCGCTGGCGACGCGAGCCAGTTCGTGGGCGACGACGGCCTGCAACTGGGCCCGGTCCAGGCGCTGGCGCAGGCCGCGCGTCACGACGATCGCCGCCTTCCCGGGCCCGAGGCCGGCCGCCAGGGCGTTCAGAGACGGGGCGTCAATCCTGTAGACCGCTGGCGGCGGCAGGTTCGACGCCACCGCCATCTCCTCCACCACATCGAGCAGCATCGGATCGTCGCCCTTCGTCACCGGTTCGGCCCCGGCCGACGAGAGGACCATGCTCGGCGCGCCATAGTAGCACAGGCCGGCCATCCCGAGCGCGAGGCCGAGGGCCGCCAGGGCCGTCGTCAATATCGCGATTCGATGGTGGACGATAGGCCAGCCGTAGATGAACGCCCCGATGCCGAAGAGAACTCCGAAAACAACCGCCGCGAAGAACAGGATGAAGAGAACCACAAGGGCGGCGCTCTTGGCCTTGTTGGCGCGGATGAGCGATTCGAACTGGGCCATCGTCGCGTGTTCCTGGGCGTCCGCCTGCCCCGGGTCTTGCGGCTCGCCAGACGTGCCTACTCGGCGACCGTGCCGATGGCCCGCAGCCGCGCGATCCGCTCCTCGATGGGCGGATGGGAAGACCAGATGCTGCTGCCTTCGCCTCCGGCCCGACGGCCGCTGGCCATCATGGGCTTCACGATAAACATGTGGGCCGTAGCGCGGCTGGCCTCGCCCATCTCGTGGGTGTCGGCCGCGAGGGCCTCCAGGGCGCGCGCGAGGCCCTCCGGGTATCGGGTCATTCGCGCCGCGGATGCGTCGGCCAGGAACTCGCGCTGGCGCGATGCGGCCAACTGGATGAGCGTGGCGAAGATGGGAGCGATGATCGCCAGGACGATGGCCAGGAGGATGACGACGAGCATGATGATCCCGCCGCCGCCGCTCGACCGCGACCGGCTGCGCCCGCCGCCGCCGTAGAAAATCGCCCGGATGCCGATGTCGGCCAGGAGGACCACCGTGCCGACGAGGACCGCCATGAGCGTCATGAAACGTATGTCGAAGTTTTTGACGTGCGAGAGTTCGTGGGCGATGACGCCCTGGAGTTCGTCGCGGCCGAGGCGCTGGCGCAGGCCGCTCGTGACGGCCACGGAGGCGTGCTCGGGGTCGCGGCCGGTGGCAAAGGCGTTCATGGCGGGCGTGTCAATCATGTAGAGTTGGGGCATCGGAAGGCCGGACGCCAGGCGGAGTTCGTCCACGATGTTATAGAGTTGCGGATCGTCTTCGCGCGAAATCTTGCGGGCGCCGCTCATCGCCAGGACGGCGCTCGGACCGACGTAGTATCCGATGAGGGCCGAGATCAAGGAAATCACGAGGGCCAGGACGATGCTCGGAATGGCGGCGCGCGGGTCGCCCCAGATGGCCCACCCGAGAAGCGCCCCGAGGGCGGTGATGAAGAGGATGAACAGCAGCACCAGGACGATGCTGTTCCGCTTGTTGGCGGCGATGAGGGATTCGAATTGGGCCATAGTTTAACCCCGCGGCACATTACTGTCTTTCAAATGGCTTGAAGTACTCCAGCGGATGCTGAAACTCCGGCACCTCCAACTCAAAATCCTGTGCGACAATATAATCCTCCCCGTCGATCAGAAGCAGGGCAGGCGTAGGTCGGTCCTCCGGTTCGCGCGGAATGAACAGAGGCACGCCCAAGCGTTCCAACTCCTCTCGCACCATCCGGAAGAGTGTCGTTGGAAACGACCCAAGACTGTAAGGTGCCTTCCAGCGCGGAATCGGGTCAAGATAATCGTACAGTACACCCCGTGAAACATACGGATGCTTGCGGGCTAACAGCGCCCCAACCAGATCGTCGAAGCGGACGTCGCGGTTGCAAAATATCTGTTCCCTATCCTGAAACTGCCACAGGATGGGATGCTCTTCCAAGAAGGTCCAGTCTATCACGTGATTTGTAAGACTGAGTTTGAAAGCGACAGGTTCAATCGGGAAAACAGTGATCTCCTTGGCACCATCGAGGGTGTTAGTGAAACCCCAAGGGCGACCTTCCTTAATTGCCGCGATGTATGCGGGATGCTCCCACCATGGGTAAAGCCGAACCACATACCGAGATTGCCCCTCATTGAATGAGCAGCAACACGAAACAAACTCCGCATCAATGTGCGTAAACCGCTCTCGCACTTCCCGAAAACTGACCCTGGCCATCGTTGCCCCGCTGAATCCAAACACACACCCATATGCAGAGGGTGCGGAGACCCGCCGCGCGATCATCTCGTCAGCCGCTAAAACTTTACCTTCGGGACCTTGCGCTCGGCGGCCAGTTCGATCTCGAACTCGGCCGGCGCCTCGGCCGGACGGTCAGGTATTATGTCACAATCGCCCGTTCTCGTAAATGGTTTCATACATGGCGACGACATTTTCCGTAGGCGAGACCGTCTGGATGTTGTGGCACGGAGCGCAGATCCATCGGGCCCCGGAGAAGATGCGGATGTTGTCGAGCACTTCCTGCCGCACGTCGGCCGTCGTCCCGAACGAGAGCGTCTGCTGGTTGTCCACGGCGCCGTGGAAGACGATCTTCGAGCCGAAGTCGCGGACGAGGCCCTCGCGCTCCATCCCCGGACACCGCCACTGGATCGGGTTCAGGATATTGATGCCTGTGACCGCTAGAAGATCGGGGATGACGGCCCGCGCGGCGCCGTCCGTGTGATAGAAGATGCGGATGCCGTAACTGCGGGCCAGGTCGGCCATGCGTTTCTGGTTCGGGAGGATGAAGCGGCGGATCTGCTCGAGGCCCATGAGGAGGTTCGTCTGCATGCCCAGGTCCTCGGCGATGTACGTGAGGTCAATCCGCCCCTTGCCGATCTCGTAGAGCCGCTGGTTCAGGCGATAGAAGTAGTCGAAGACGTGGCCGAGCGCCGCCTCGGCGATGTCGGGGGCGATATAGAGGTCCATCAGGGCCTGCTCCATGCCGCGCATCGCCGAGTAGAGCAGGAACGGCTCGTACCCGCCGCACAGGACGGCCCGGTCGCCGGGGATATCGCGGACCTGTTTGCGAAACGCCTCGTAATCGTGGTCGTCGGGACTCGGCCACTTGAAGGCGTGGATGTCTTCGACCGTCTGGGCTGCGGCCAAGGGATGCGTGACGGTCTCGTCATAGGCCCCGCTGCCGTAGTCCACGCGCCGGTGCCGCACGCCCCAGATATCGGCCTGCGGGTCGTCCGGATGATGGTGGACCGTGCGCGGTGCGCCTATACCGTGCGGGCCGTCAATGTGCAGTTTGCGGCGGAGTTCGTCGAAGTCGGCACACTGAAGGTCGCGCTTGAGGCGATCGGTCACTTCTCCGGTGGCCCAGTAATCGGTGGGGATGCGGTCGGGTTTCTCGCCCGCGAGGAGCGCGAGCCATCGTTCGCGGGGTGTCATAGACACTTCGTTTCTCGCTTTTTCATCAATGCTCTTGCGGCGGAGCGGGCTTCTCGGCCCCGGCGCCGAGGACAGGTTTGATCCAATCCGGCAAGGCCGGAGGGTCCTTTGAGTCCAGGAGCGCCTTCCACTCGGCGTCCGTCAGGCGCATGGCGCTCGTGAACTCATAATACGGCATAACGGCCCCGCGGCAAAGAACTTCCCCGCCCTTGTACGGATAGAGGACATAGATAGCCCGCGGCCGGCCGACGCCGACCTCAAGGACCTTCTTCTTCAGCGAGTTGCTGTAAACATCGATTATCCGCAGAGCGTCGTCCTTGGGCGACAGCCACGAATTGCCGTCGTAGAACATGACGCCGGCGAGTTCCTGGCCGTAGCCCAGGACAAAGTGTTCCTCGTCCTTGTCGAACGGTACGCCGCGGAGTTGTTTGTGCGCCAGAGTTTCCAGACGGCGGGTCAGGGTATCCAGCCGGCGCCAGCGATTCATAAGGTCCTTGGTGGTATCGGAAAGGACCACCTGGAAGGAGACGCCCGAAGGTTTCGGGGCCTTGTCCTCCTCCAGTTCAGCAGCCTTCTTCCGCAACTCGGCGATCGCCCCGTTGATGGCTTCCGCGCGGCCGGGGTCCGACTGCGCGGCAGGGGCCTTGGCAGGCGGTGTATCCTTGGCAGTCGCAGCATCCTTCGTGGTTGCGGCCGACTTACCGCGAATAGGCTCGTAGCGTATGGTGTAAAGCCCCCCGGCGTGTCTCTTGGCCCCCTCTATGAGATTCCACTCATCTCTCGTCAGATTCTGCATGGTCAATTCGCTGTTGGTCGCAAAGCCCTTCTTCTCGATCAGGTCGGCAGCGGCGCGCAGGCGGGGCGCCAAGGCGTAGGCGCCTTCGTCGGCCAAGTTCCCCTGCTTTCCAAGAATCGCCTCGGTCCTCTCAACAAGCCGGGCCAGGCGGGCGAAGAATGTCGGCACCGGTTCGACGAATCCCGGCGGCACCTCGCACAACCCAAGGTAATGTGCGTCCTGCTTGGCCTGGAGGGCCCACGTGTGCCGCAGGTTTGCCCACCCGGCCAGCACCGTCTGACAACTCTTGGCCTGCCACGCCTCGCTCGACATGAAGGCCGGGGCGTCCGGCTCGGGCTTGTCCACCAGGGCCGCCAGGCACCCCATGTACTCCGGATAAAGGGTGCCGCCGGAGAACTCGGGTTTCGTCTCGGCGATCTTCTGGAGCACCTTGTCGCGGTTCTTGCCGGTCAGCCGGTCGGCGGCAAAGGGCGAACCCAGGGCCGCTGCCACCTCCAACCCGGTCGGGAAAGGCCGCGCGAACTCGCCCGCGAACTCGCGCAGGTCCGTCGTCCGCTGGAAGAGAACCCCGTCGGGCGTCCGGTGGGCCGAGAGGATCCGGAATTGCGGCTCGGCCACAGCCTTCGGATCGGCCGGCGGCATGGCGATCTGATCGTTGATTTTGGCGCGCGGCCGACATCTTTCCGCGTACCCGACGAGTACCCGGCGCATCAAATCCAACGTGGCCTGGTTCAGTTCCATCTTCAGTCCCTCATTCGGCCAGTGGCTTGCAACGGCGAGGCTCCAATCATCGGCCGGGCCTACAAGTTCCTCAAGCCCGCAAAGGAACTCCAACGGGTCGAGATTAGATCCATCGGAGAACCGAATTCTCCCGGGGGTCAGAGTGTGAGCCAGCATCTCAAGAGCCAGCAGTTCTTCATCATGGTCCGTCCGAAACGGGATCGCCTGGAGCCAACTCACGGCCCGGAAGTACCGTTGCATGAGCGGCCGCTTGGCGTAAAACCCGCGCGGCTTGAAGCGGCTGTAGTCGAGTGCCAGAAAGCCTTCGTCGGGCGGGCCGAGCCAAGCCGGTTTCTCGGTGACGCTGGCCGCCGTGATTTTCTCGACCTCCTTATCCACCAGCGCCGCCACCTCGGCCGACGGGCGAATCTCGGTGTCGCCCGTCAACCGCAGGGCCGTCGCGATGACCACCTGGGCCCGGCGTTTGGCGCCCGCCGACAACTCGGGATTCCCTGTGAGGCCCGCATCGGCCTTTTCCAGGCGGTCCCAGATATGGCGAAGCAGGACCGGCAGCCGGTACGCGTTGGTCATCTCGACCCGCAGCACCGATTCCTCATAAAGCACGTGGTAGGCGTTCAACAAAGAATCGGATGTGATGAAAAGCGGCACGATGGAGCTAATGTACGGCGTGAAGATCTGCTTATAGGTGTCCCCGGTCACGAGGACCTTCTGCTTCGAGAGGGCTTCGAGGGACTTGTCATCGAAGCCGTATTGGCGAGCCGCGTCCTGCCACTTGTAACCCTTCGCCGGGTCGGGGACTGTCGCGGCTAATTCCTGCGCCGACGCCACCGCGGCAGCGGCCAGCAAAACAGCCGCGCCAAGCACCGTTACTTTGGCGATGGACATGGCAGGTCCCCCAATGGCTTTTGACCGGTGCACGGCCACGGCTCAGAACTTCACCTTCGGGGCTTCGCGCTCGGCGGCCAGTTCGATCTCGAAGAACTCGGCCGGCTGGAACCCCAGCATCGAAGCGACCAGATTGGCCGGGAACATCTCCTGCCGCGTGTTAAACGTCTGGACCGTGTCGTTGTAATACTGCCGCGAGAAGGAAATCTTGTTCTCGGTCGAGGAGAGTTCTTCCTGGAGGGCGAGAAAATTCTCGTTGGCCTTCAGGTTCGGATAGGCTTCCGAGAGGGCGAAGAGTTGCCGCAGGGCACCCGTGATCATGTTCTCGGCGGCCGCCTGGTCCTTGACGGTCGAGGCGTCAATGCCGGCCTGGCGGGCCTTGACCACGCGCTCCAGGGTGTCCTTCTCGTGACCGGCGTATCCCTTGACCGTCTCGACGATGTTCGGGATGAGGTCGTATCGGCGTTTGAGTTGAACGTCAATCTGGCTCCAGGCGTTCTTGACGGCGTTCCGCAGGCGAACGAGTCCGTTGTAGGTGATGACAAACCACAAGGCCACAATAAAGATGATCGCGCCGAGCGCCAGGAGCACAATCAGGACCACACCGGTTAGTCCGCTCATCGTATCGCTCCTTCCATGGCATGGCGGCCGCACGGAATCCCGGCGGGACCGCCGTGGGCTACAACGGGCAGGATTATACCGATAAGTATCCGCCGCGTCAACGCCGAGCGCTGCGGCCCATCATTCCGCGGGGTTTTGCGGTGCGCCGGCGGCGGCACGGCGCGCGATCCGGTCCTCGACCCGCAGCAGGACCGACAGGACAATAAATGTCAGCAGCGTCGCCAGGACGCCGAGAAAATAATCGCCCATGCCGATGGCCGTCCCGATGGCCCCCATGACCCAGAGGCCGACGGCCGTCGTCAGGCCGCGCACCGAGGCGCCTTCCCGGAAGATCACGCCGCCCGCCAGGAACCCCGTGCCCGTCACCATGCCCTGGAGGAGCCGCGTGATGTCGTCGGGACTAACGCGGATCGCCACGAGCGTGAAGAGGCAGGCGCCGAGCGCGAGGAGCATGTGCGTCCGAAGGCCGGCGGCTTTCTCGTGGCGCTCGCGCTGCCAACCGACGGCCGCGCCGCACAATCCCGCCAGCGCCAGCCTGAGCGCGTCCGTCGCATAGACGGACCCCACCCGAATCCACCATTCCGTCGCCGTCTCCATCGCCATGGCCGGCCTCCTCTCGCGTCCGCCTCGGACGCGCACCAGTATGTCGCGGCGAGGGCCGGCGTTCAAGACGCCGCTCGACCGCGGCTTGCCCGTGCACTCGCCGGAAGGCTTTGTTATAATCCAGGTATGGCGCCACGAAGACCCATAGCGGCCGGGCGGTGGCTGGGCCTTGCAGCGATGGCGGCAACCGCCCTGGCCCTGGCGGCCTGCCAAGACACGACCGCCCCTGCCGCGGAGGAGAAGGTCATGACCTTTACCATGACGAGCACGGCGTTCAAGAACGGCGAGCGCATCCCGAAGAAATACTCCGGCGAAGGAGACGACGTGTCGCCGCCGCTGGAATGGTCGGAACCGCCCGTCGCCACAAAGGCCTTCGCCCTCATCTGCGACGACCCGGACGCGCCGCGCGGCACGTGGAACCACTGGACCCTTTGGAACCTCCCGGCCGAACTCCGGAAACTCCCCGAGAACGTCGCCAAGACCGAGACGGTGGCCGACCTCGGCGGCGCGAGGCAAGGACGAAACAGCGGCGGCGTCATCGGCTACAGCGGGCCCAAGCCGCCACCGGGTCACGGCACGCATCATTATCATTTCCACCTCTACGCCCTCGCCGCGCCACTCGACTTAAAGGCCGGCGCCGACCGCAAGGCCGTCGAGGCCGCCCTCAAGGGCCACGTCATCGGCCAGGCCACCGTCATGGGCACCTATAGCCGCTAAGCAACCCCGACTTTTTTTATCCGATTTGCCGTCCTGGCAACGACCGTTCGGGCAATGACGAATGACGAAATCCGAATGACGATTGAAACGGCAAGTCCGAAACTCTTCTTCGCCCGCCGAGCCTACTCCGCCGTAGCCCGCCCTGGGCGGGCGAAGGCCGGAAGCAGCCAGCGGGCTGCGAAGAGCGGGTCCGAAACCCGCCCGCTTGGCCGGTTTCGACCTTGCCGTTTCGTCATTCATTCGTCATTCGTGCTTCGGGTTTCGTCATTCCGTCGGCGGGTCTCCTTTGACAGCGGCACCATCGAACCGTAAGATTATGCACCGGACACAAGATGCGCTTCTTAAGGAGCGCCCGGATGAGCCAGTGCAACCAGTTGAAAAAGAACCTTGCGGCGTGCACCTGCACGTACGTATCGTGCGACCGGCGCGGCGCGTGCTGCGCGTGCGTGGCGTATCACCGCAAGAGCAGCGAGTTGCCGGGATGCTTCTTTCCGCCCGAGGCCGAGAAGACTTACGACCGGAGCGTGCGGCATTACGTGAAAGTGATGCAGGGCCGCTGTTAGTGCGGCGGCGCCAGCATAAGGTCTGTGCGATGATCGTGCTCGTGGACAATTACGATTCGTTCACCTACAACCTCGTCCAGCGCCTGGGCGAACTGGACGCCGGCGTGGATCTCCGCGTTTTTCGCAACGACAAGGTGACGGTCGAGGAAGTGGAGGCCCTCGGGCCGACGCACATCATCATCTCGCCCGGGCCGTGCACGCCGCGAGAAGGCGGCGTATCCAACGACATCATCCGCCACTTCGGCGGCAAGGTTCCGCTGCTGGGCGTCTGTCTCGGACACCAGTGCATCGGTTACGCGTTCGGCGCCGAGGTCGTGCGGGCCGACCGCCTGATGCACGGGAAGACCAGTCGGATCTTTCACGATGGGAGGACCGTCTTTGAAGGCATCGAGAACCCGTTCGAGGCGACGCGCTACCACAGCCTCATCATCCGACCCGGCACCCTGCCCGCCGACTTCGAGGTCACGGCGTGGACGGCCGAGGACGAGATTATGGGCATCCGCCATCGCCGCTGGCCGCTGGAAGGAGTTCAGTTTCACCCGGAGAGTTTTCTGACCCTGCCGGGACCGCGGATTCTGGCCAACTTCCTGCGGCTCTAAGGCTCCGTCGCTCGTCATTTGAGGGGTGCCACTGGTTGCTGGCAACCAGTGCGCCGCGGATAGCACGCCCTGCCAGGGAAGCCGTGGCACCCATCATTTCAGGTGCGACGGAGCTCTAGGTCGTCCGGCCGGACGAAAGATCGGCCGGCGGCGCGGCAGTCCGCGCCGGCCCGCAATCATCTTCCACCATGCGCACGCAGGCACCGCGACCGTATATACTACAGCAGTCGGTGCAAGGGATCCTGGTTGGAGGTGAGACGTGATCCGTTTCAATTGCTCGTGCGGAAAACGGCTTAAGGTGGACGATGACCTTATGGGCCGCCAGGTGAAGTGCCCGAACTGCGGGGGCAAGACGGTGGTTCCGCAGGTGTCCGATGCGGAGGTCGAAGACGCGGTCCCGGTCGCCAATGACCCCGCCGCAACCGGCCTGGAGGCATTGGCCCAGGCACTTAAGGCCAAGCCGTCCGCCGCCAAACCGATCCGGCGCGATGTTCCTGCCCTGAGGGCGATGCCAGGCCGAGTGGCGCCAGGCCGCACGGCGGCATCGGCGCGCGGCGGGAAATCGGCTCCCGGCGGCAAGATCGGCCAGAACGGCCGATTCGCCAAACCGGCATCCGCGAACAACAACGCCTTGTATATCGGGCTCGGCGCGGCCCTTGGCATCATCGTCATTGTGGTGATAGCCGCAGCCCTTATCGGCGGCGGATGCGAAGGCAACAAGCCGAAGTCCTCCGCTCCGGCGGTCCCCGCCTACACGCCTCCGACCAAACCGGCTCACGAAGGACCTTGGCCGGGAGAGATGTGGCCGGAAAAAAAGTGGGAAGGCAAGTAGTTCACACCACCCGCCATTTCTGTTGACACCCCTTTTTGAGGGGTTCTATACTGCGTTCGAGGAATCTGTGCGCCCGACTCCGATGCATCGGCCGACCATGCGGTCCGTAGGGCGGTTGGCCGAGGAGTCCCTTCGGGGAGCAACGTGGATAATCTCAAGCGGACCCTCGCCGTGGTGCTCGCGGGAGCGGCCCTGGGAATCCTGATCTGCCTTTCCGTCGTGGCTCCCGCGACAGCCGCCGAATCCGCCTCACCGAGTGCCGCAGCCCCTGGCCCCGAAGCGTCCAAGCCTGCCGCAGCACCGGCCGAGTCCGCGCCGACCAAACCGACGCCGACTGGCGAACCGATGATCCAGGTCAGCGGCCGCGTCATCCACACCTGGTTCGAGAAGCCCGGACTCCGGGTCATCCTGGCCATTGACGGGTTCACGGTCATGACGCGGCAGGAGCAGTTGACGGCCCGCGACGGCGTCATCTGGTCCGACGAGGAGGAGGCCCGGAAAACCGGCAAGGTGTCGCTCGGCATCTATGCCGAGACCGGCGTCGAGTACAAGCGGGCTGGCGGCCAGATTGAAAAGTACGACTCCGTCTTCGTGGTCGTCGAAACCGGTGGCGAGATCAGCCTGAACTCGGAGGAACCGCTGCGCAGCAAGGCGGACGCGACCGAACTCTTTTTGCGGGCCAAGAAGTTGCGCGGCGAGTACCTGGCTCGTGGCGTCCGGGAGACGCCGACCGGCATCGTGCCGGCTCCGCAGGCGGGACCGAAGGTCCAACCGCCGGGCGTCCGCGAGGCCGGCGTCCCGCAGGAGATCACGATCGTCGCGCAGGACGACGTCCGCAAGGTCAACTTCACGAGTTTCGTCGAGGAAGGGACGCGGATCAGCATCTGGACGGGCGGAATCTTCGTGACGCGCGGCGACATGGAGATGGCCGCCGACAACCTCGTCGTCTGGACGCCCGATGCCGCCGCCAAACAGGCGACCGGCCAGGCCGAGGGAGCAAAGCGCCTCGCCGCCGAGGCCTATTTCGAAGGCCACGTCCGCATCAACCAGGGCCACCGGATGCTCCAGGCCAGCCAACTGTACTACGATTTCGAGAAGGACCAGGCCCTGGCCGTCAACACCAAGATCCACACCTTCACCAAGGTGCGCAACGTCCCGGTCTATTACTATGCGAAGGAAGTTCGACAACTGGCGAAGGGCATATTCGTCGGGACCGACGCCCGGATGACGACGTGCGAGTTCGCCGAGCCGCATTATGACGTCGCCGCCAAGAAACTGACCCTCGAGGACCTGACACCCGGCCCGACTCCGCCCGGCGAGAAGACCTACCACCGCCTGCGCTTCCTCGGCGAAAACGTGGACGCCGAGATCAGAAGCATGCCGGTGACCTGGTGGCCGCGCATGGCCGGCGAGGTGACGGAAGCCGATACGGCGCTTCGGGCCATCCGGATCGAACACCGCCCGAACCGCGGCGTGGGCATCGCCACGCAGTGGCACTTGCTTAAACTGCTGGGCATCGCGGACGAGCCGCAGGGCTTCGACTTCTACCTCGACCTCGACGCGTGGTCCAAGCGCGGCCCGGCCATAGGCGTCGAGTCCAAGTACGAGCGGCCGAACTACTTCGGCGAGTTCCTCACGTACTTCATCCATGACTCGGGCAAGGACAGCGTGGGCGGCGTGGACGTCGCCCCGCCCAGCGCGGACCGCGGCCGCGCCACCTGGCGGCACCGCGAGTACCTGCCTCAGAACTGGGAGTTGACCCTCGAGGCCTCCTACATCAGCGACCGCAACTTCCTCCACGAGTATTTCCAGAAGGAAGACGAAACCGGCAAGGCCCAGGAAACTCTGCTTTACCTTAAGAAGCAGGAGCACGAGCAGGCGCTGACGATCCTGGCGTCCACCCGGGTCGAGAATTTCTATACCCGGACGGAGTACATGCCGCAGGTCGCCTACCACGTCATCGGCCATAGTTTCTGGGACGACCACCTGACCTATTTCCAGGACAGCGAAGTGGCGATCGCGCGGTACCGGCCCGACAAGGACTTGCACGAGCAGGAGTCGAACGCGGCCCTCCTGCTGGATTCGATCCACGAGGTGGACCTGCCGCTGAAGGTGGCCCCGTTCAACATCGTGCCGTTCGTCGAGAGCCGGCTCTCGTACTTCGGCGACACGCCGTCGGGCGGCGCCAAGGGGCGGTTGGCCGCCAGGGAAGGCGTCCGGGCATCCACCCAACTGTGGCGGACGTATAACGACGTGGAGAGCGAGTTCTGGGACCTCCACCGCCTCCGCCACATCAACATCTTCGACGTGACCGCCTATGCCCGCCAGGCGAGCGTGCCGAGCCGCGACCTCTTCCCGTTCGCCCCCACCGAGGACGGCGTCCAGGAGGTCCTCGGCGTGGACAAGACCGGCGCGGTCCAACTCGGCTGGCGCCAGCGGTTCGAGACGAAGCGCGGCATCCCCGACAAGGATGGGAAACAGACGAGCGTGGATTGGCTGACGACGGACCTGGAGGCCACGTTCTACAACAACCGCCAGCCGGGCGGCGTGGCGCCCGACACCGGGCCGGAGTTCAACAACCTCGACTTCCGCGTCCACTGGCGGACGACCGACACGACCACCCTCTGGACGGAAACCCTCTATAACACCGACTCGAAGTCGCTCGAACGGTTCGTCATCGGCGCACTCATCACCCACTCGCCGCGATTGAGTTACACGGTCGGCCAGCGCATCATCCCCAGCGCCGACTCCTCGGTCACCTTCTTCGGCTTCGATTACATGATCAACGAGAAATGGCGCGTCGCGTTCCTCGAGCAGTACGACTTCCGCCGCCACACCAACGCCCACAGCGACGTAGTCTTCTCGCGCCGGATGCACTGCTGGATCATGCGCGTCCGGTTCTCGCACGAGCCGACGGGCACCGGGAAGTTCGTCGGCGTCGAGTTCCAGCCCGTCGGCGTCCACGAAGTGCGACTGTCCTGGTAGAAAGCCGCTTTGCGAGAATCGCCGCGCCGAATGTGCGTCTAACCTGGAGGGAACTGCTTGCGGGCGTTCGCGCGGTGGGTCTCCGACCCCCCGCGCGAGACAAGGATACGCTCAAGAAGGCCAAGAGAAAAGGAGCCGCCATGAAAAGCCTGAAATGGATGACGGTTGGCCTGGGCCTGGTGGCCGCGATGCTCCTCGCCATGGCGCCGTGTGGCG
>Ga0315275_10001651_pt1 | contig 19836 bp, 21 predicted proteins | sample YL17G03_0_MG_FD_205557 | JGI IMG/M metagenome (GOLD analysis project Ga0315275, IMG submission 205557) | Sediment microbial communities from Yellowstone Lake, YNP, Wyoming, USA - YL17G03_0 | ecosystem: Environmental > Aquatic > Freshwater > Lake > Sediment | place: USA: Wyoming | collected...
TGACCGATCCAATAATTGACCGTATCTCCCAGTATTGCGGCAATGATGAGAACCAGAATAATAGTTTCTATTCGAAGCGCTCCCAATGCAGCTATTGCGCCTGCTGCAAATAAGAGTGAGTCACCGGGAAGAAAGGGCGTAATGACAAGACCGGTTTCCGCAAAGATTATAAAAAATATGATGCCATAGGTTGCAACCCCATATTGTGTCACGAGTTCCGTTAAATGGACATCAAGATGTAAGACAAAATCAAGAAACAATTGAATATATTGCATAGGTATCATCATACCATACAGGAGTCTTTATGCGGTGAAGCGACGAATTACTCCGACAACTTTCCCCTGGATTTTGACATGGGTGGCAAATATCGGGGACATTTGTGAATTTGCCGGCATAAGCTTAATGCGGTCTTTTTCAAAATAGATACGTTTTAGTGTTGCCATTCCGTTAGGAAGAAGAGCTACAACAATGTCTCCATTTTTAGCATCTTGTTGATGTTGGATTACAACATAATCTCCATCCAGTATTCCATCATCAATCATAGAAGTGCCTTTTACCTGGAGTACATAGCTCGGTTTATCCCGTGAGATCATGCTTGGAGCAACTGACATATATTGATTGGGGTCTAAATACGGCTCTAATGGTCTTCCGGCAGCAATATACCCAAGCACAGGCAGTTCAACAGAGGCTTCAGTTGAACCTGATCTGTATTGATCTTTAATAATTTCAAGCCCTCTGGCAGTACCATCTAGTTTTTTGACAAACCCTTTTTGCCGTAGTCTATCAATATGTTCATGAACAGTAGCTACGGAACCCATGCCGACAGCATCTCCTATTTCTTTGAGTGTTGGTGCGTACCCATAGCGTTGAATGAATTGCGTGATAAAATCTAATAATTGGCGCTCTCTTGGATATAAGGTTGGTGGCATATATAATATAGTAAACCAAAATATAACCGAATTGTCAATATGATTATTCGTATCAATACAGATCAAAATAACTATAAAACCGAATATGCAATTATTTGGATTGGTAACAACGCTTGGAAATACCGCTGTAGTTATTGAACATAATTTAGATATAATTAAAAATGCAGACTGGATAATTGATATGGGACCTGAAGGAGGAGATATATGAACATTCTGAAACGCATTTGTTTATTTATCGCATGTACTATATTCTTTTCTCTTCCGATTTATGCCAATGACTTTCAGGCTGATTATGATACGCAATATGCAGTTTCACCAAGCGGAACAACGATAGTGACGCAAAATGTCACTCTTACCAATAAACAATCGAACCTCTATCCAAAACAATACACAGTCACAATAGATAGTGACCAAATTAAAAACGTCATTGCGTATGATTCCAAAGGAGTGATCACTCCTAAGGTATCTCAAAAAGATAAAAAAACAGAAATTACGGTCGTATTTAATAATCAAGTTGTAGGTATTGACAAAAAATTATTATTTACTCTTCGGTACGAAAATGGAGATATAGCAAAAAAATTAGGAAATATTTGGGAAGTACGCATTCCCGGTATAACACCTGATCCGACACTCGGTGAATACACCGTATCACTCCAAACCCCTTCTACGTTTTCACAAAATGCATACATGACGCCGTTGCCGGGAGCAGGAGTTCGTTGGACCAAGGAACAACTTATGAGTGGTGGCGTCAACGCAGCATATGGCGAATATCAATCGTATGTCGTTGATATCATATATCCGTTAGACAATGAGTCGCTTACTCCCGTTATTCAAACAATTGCTATTCCTCCTGATACGACCTATCAAAGCATCACAATCTCAACAATAACTCCAAAACCTATGGAAATTAAAAAGGATGGTGATGGAAATTGGATAGCATCCTTTACGATACCGGCCAAAGAACATGTAGATGTGAAAACCCAATTGTTCATTAAAACGTATATTAAACCTCTTCCTCAATCGCAAAAAACGCTCCCCAACATGAATCTGTATCTACGGGAGCAAACGTATTGGGATACGAATAACGCAAAAATTCAGGAATATGCAAAAAAATATACAACACCCCGCGATATCTATAATTTTGTTATTAAAACGCTTACCTATAATTACGGTCAAATTGCATCGACACCTATTCGTAAAGGAGCAGTAGGAGCACAAGCCAATCCAACAAATAGTCTTTGTACTGAATTTACAGATCTATTTATAGCTATTGCCCGCGCAGCTGGAATACCGGCTCGTGAAGTAGTCGGGTATGCGTATACGAATGATAGTAGATTACGGCCGCTTCTTGTCGGATCAGACATTTTACATGCCTGGCCCGAATACTATGATAAAGAATCGTCACGCTGGATCCCTATCGATCCAACATGGGGCTTTACTACAGGTGGAATCAATTACTTTGATATATTCGATTTTAATCATATTGCGTTTGTCATTCATGGAGAGTCCAGTGAATTACCATATCCGGCTGGTTCATTTAAGGAAGGGTCAATACCACAAAAAAATGTAAGTGTTCGATTTTCCGAAAGCACAACGATTGTTACAAAAGACGCCTTTAAAATAATATTCGATCTTCCAAAACAAATTACTGCCGGTAAAGTCTTTAAAGGAACAATACAGGTTGATAACATCGGAGGAAAACAAATTGAACAAATGGAAGTTAAAATTGTTAGCTCCCCATATGCATTTCAAGCACAAAAAACCGGACAGCAGATACCACCTTTTGGTTCAATAACTCTTCCGGTTTCAATCTCGCTTCCAATACTTCTTCATAAAAGCCAAGGAGTTATTGACGTGTCTGTCAATGGAGAACAATCGTCGTTTCAATATGAAATACTGCCAACGTATTGGATATATGGTGTTATCGGATGCATTGTATGTGCTTTTATTTTAGTATTATGGACATTCATTCGAAAAGCATAACAAAAACTTAACCGCATTCAAAGAATAAGAGATGAGTCTCATAGATTTGCTCATTAATATCATGTATTAAAACGAAAGAAAGCTTTTTTAGAAGAAATTTGATACCATATCACTATGAAATATTTTATTAAGACATGGGTGTTTTATATGGTCGCTATTTGGCTTATTAAAGAGTGGATTCCGGCATTTGTTGTTGGTGGCGGGTGGGTATATATTTTTGTTGCCGGTGGAATTCTCGCACTTCTTATGGTATTCATTCGACCAATCATTAAGATTTTATTTATACCTATTAACTTTTTAACACTTGGGCTTGTTTCTTGGGTAGTAAATGTACTTGTTATTTACTTATTAACACTGGTGGCACCCAATGTATCTGTCATACCGTGGACATATTCCGGATGGAGTTGGCAAGGTTTTATTATCCCAAGTACCACTATCCCATATCTAGCTACGCTTATTATCATAACGTTTGCGTTAACGTTTGTTACGCAATTTCTAGAACATATCACCAATTAATATGAATACACCGGAAAAATTACCTAACGTCGTTTGCATCGGAGGAGGAACGGGAACATTCGTTGTATTAAAAGGATTAAAAAAACATCCACTCAAACTATCAGCTATTGTGTCCATGAGTGATAGCGGCGGAAGCAATAAACGGATACGGGATGAGTTCGGGCTTCTTCCAACCAGTGATATCCGTCAATGTCTTGTCGCACTTTCTGATGAAAATCACGGAGCTGGGCTTCTTCGTAAGTTGTTTATGTATCGATTTGAAAAAGGAGAAGGCATCTCCGGAATGACGTTTGGCAATCTGTTTATGGCCGCTCTCACTGATATTTTAGGATCTCAACAACTTGCGATTCGGGAAACCGGTAAAGTGTTGCGTATTCATGGAACGGTCATACCAGTCACCCTAACAAAAACCAATTTGATTGCTACGTATGAAGACGGAACAATGAGCAAAGAAGAGCATGTTATAGACGAGCCACACCACGATGGAACACTCAAAATCACCTCTCTTGCTCTTGACCCACACGCACCAGCTAATGAAGAAGCAATGACCGCGATAGGGAAAGCCGATTGTATCATTCTAGGTCCCGGAGATCTTTTTACGAGCATACTACCAAATATTCTTGTAGACGGCATAAAAGATGCAATAACTCATTCACATGCGAAGATTATCTATGTAATGAATCTTATGACAAAATATGGACAAACACTGCAATTTACTGCAAAAGACCATCTACGCCAACTAGAACGGTATCTCGGACCATGCATCACTCATGTACTTATTAACACCACCCCCTTACCGAAACAAGCCTTGAACGTATATGAAAAAACACACGAGTATCCTGTTAAAGATGATCTGGGGGAATCTTCAGGTTATACTATAGTACGAGCTGATATTGCCGGTAATGAAATAATGAAGAAATCGAATTCGGATGTTCTTATACGATCTCTTATCAGACACGATAGCGACAAAGTAGCAAGCGTGATAGTATCTATTATTAATAATTCTCTATGAAACAGATTTTGGTAGTCGTACAACTTATTATTGCTATTTCGCTCATAGGACTTATCCTACTTCAAAGCAGTAAAGGGGGATTGTCCGGAGGTGTCGGCGGTGAACCGTATCGGACAAAAAGAGGCGCTGAAAAAATAGTGTTCAAATTAACTATTGCTACCGCTTTTCTATTCTTCATTATCTCCATCTTCAATCTTCTGCTAAAATAAGTATATGAGTTTTTTTAGACGGGGTAGATTTCTTTTTTGGGCAGTTCGTGAATTAAGTCAGAAGTATACAAAATCCTTAATAGTAGGAATAGTATTAGGATTTGGACTCATGGTTGGACTCTATACCGTCTATCCATTTATTAACGCCCTTACATTGTCAAAAATTGATCGAATCGGACTTATAGGTGAATATACCCCAAGTACGCTTACGCTCTCCATTCAAGAACAACTTTCTTTTGGATTAACGACCGTTGCTACTGATGGTTCAGCTCTCTCCGGTATTGCTTCCTCATGGGAAGCAACAGACAGCGGGAAACAATATACATTTCACCTTCGAAACGATGTGGTATGGCATACGGGAAAATCAGTAAAAGCACAGGATCTGAATTATAATATTCGAAGTGTTACCTTTACGGTAGTGGATGATCATACAATCATTGCAACGCTTCAAAATGCGTACAGCCCGTTTCTAACGCTCGTATCCAAACCGATCTTTCAATCAAATCTTATTGGATTTGGTCCATATAAGATCAATGCAATTCGACTCAAAGGAGACAAAATTGTATTTTTGCGTCTCGTTACAGCAACATATAAATCCTTGCCTACCATTGAATACCGTTTTTACAAATCTGAAATCCAAGCAATGACTGCATACAAATTGGGCGAAATTGACCGTATTGAAGGATTAACCTCAATAGAACCGAGTCTTGCTCAATGGAAAAACACACAGATTACGGAAATCCCTAATCAAAATAGATTTATCGCGTTATATTTTAATTTAAAAGATCCGCTGCTTCGGGAAAAAACACTTCGACAGGCACTCGTGTATGCCGTACCAATGACTACCGCTAAACGTGTCTATTCACCTATTTCCCCATTATCCTGGGGCTATACGGATACGACAAAGCATTATGATTTTGACATGAAACAGGCGACCAAATTATTTGAATCAGCCAAAATAGCGACAAATTCAAGCGAAATCACTATTCATACCTTTTCTCAATATCTTACTCTTGCACAAGACATAGCAAGAAGCTGGAATACTCTCGGAATAAAAACTACTATACGCGTGGAAAATGTCGTACCGGAAGAATATCAAGTATTAATATCAGCGCAAGATATCCCTATTGATCCTGATCAATATATATTCTGGCATTCTACGCAGGCCAATACAAATATTACGGGACTCGTGAATGCAAAAATAGACAAACTTCTTGAAGACGGACGGATGGAGCAAGATCAGAAAAAACGGAGAAATATATATATCGATTTTCAAAAGCGGCTCGTTGATGAGCTACCCGCATTATTTCTGTATTATCCTACTTCGTACATGGTAGCAAGAACCACTCGATAGGTTATTCTACCGGTGCCGTCCCATAAATCGTAACAATTGTTCCGGGATCTTGGGAAGTTGCATAGGTGATATTCCCTTTTGATGCGGGATTTGCCCATGAATACAGTTGTGCGACTTCTTCCGTTTTCATATTCACACATCCGTGACTCATAGGATGGCCAAAATTGTTATGCCAATACGTGCCGTGCAGGCTGTATCCGGACTGTTTTGGTACTGTGTCATTATAAAAAAACATGACGTACGGAACATTGGATAAATTATAATACGTTCCAATTGCCGGATTTCCGCCGCTCATTCGTGTGTATCGCAGCTTAATCCAAATTCTAAAATCTCCTGTTGGTGTACGACCCCACAATCCCGTTGACACAAGAAAGGAATACACTAGCTTAGTCCCTTCGAATGCATAAAGACGTTGTTTTGAAAGATCAATATAAATATGCTTTTGTGAGGGATCCGTATCGCCAAGAACAGACGAAAGAAGATTACGCGATAGTTGCTGAGGCGGAACAGTAACAACCTGACCATGAAACTCACCTGTTATAGATTTAATGTCATATAATCCGGTTAAATCCTTAGCGCACGTTATTGAGTTTGCGCAGGGATACTGAAAAGCATATCGGGCGATCCATTTATATCCGAGAGTAAAAAGAAGCGTTATCACGCTCAGAATAAAAAAAATGCGAAAGAACGACGTTGTTTGTTTAATTTTACGTGTCACATTTTGAGCGTAACAAAGAAAAGAGAATGTGTAAATAGGGAAGTGGCTAAAAAATTTCAATATTGGCAGATACGTAGAGACATTCTATAATAGGAATGTCTGATTTATAAGCCGAGATGGCCGAGATAGTCAAGGCGCATGTCTGAAAAACATGTTATCTGGGTGCAAGTCCTAGTCTCGGCACCGAATAAAATCGGTGCCATTTTTTCGGCGGCGTTAGTTCAGTGGTAGAATGTCTCCTTGCCAAGGAGAAGGTCAGCGGTTCAAATCCGCTACGCCGCTCCAAAGTGTTTGCCGGGTGGTGTAGTGGTAACACGTCTGCCTTTGGAGCAGAAGTTCCTAGGTCCGATCCCTAGCCCGGCAGCCAATTTGTGGACTCGAGAGGTTTCGAACCTCTAACCTTTCGGATGTAAACCGAACGCTCTACCGTTGAGCTACGAGTCCATTCAAGTCGGGCTGGTGTAAACCGGCAGGCAGGTCTGCCATTGAGATAATCGTCCAACACTTGAACCAATTATACAGGAGTTGGAATACCAGGGGCAATGTCGTTCATTATTAATCGTTATGAAAATACTCATCACTGAACAATCTGTATTTATTCAACTGTTTATATATAAACGGCCACACCTTCTTAAAGTAATATCTATTCCATCGTGTTTGTCTACCATCTAATGTATAGTGTGTATTCTTATGTTGTTTTACCAGTTGAACTTGCGTTTGTTCATCTCTATGAAAAATGCTCCAAATCTTGGGAAACCATGAAGTTGATTTCATAATTCTTTTACCTGTGCACTTAATGTTGTGCAGCTTAAACCAATTATACAGGAATGGAAATACTGGAGACAATGTTTTGTTACCAAATTTGTAACTTATTATTAGACAAAAAATAATTAAAAAAATTAAACAACTCTATTTTGAGGTTTACCATTTGCAAGCGCAACCAAATTACTAATCCATATTTGGTAAAGATTTATCAAAGCCTCCTTGGTATACCATGCAAAACCTTTAAATCCGATTGCATTCTCCAACTTCGCAAGCGGAGTATGAATCAAATCCTCACCTTCATAAACATAGGTATCTACTTTTCCTGATTTCAAACCGTCTGCCATAGCATTTTCGTCAACTAATTCTCTATCAACAGTATTAACAACAATAACGCCTTTTTTCATTTTAGCGATTTCAGTCTTTCCAATCATATTATTATTTGCAACTTCATGCGTCGTGTGAAGTGTAATGGCATCAGACTGTTTAAATAGTTCATTAAGCGAAACCATTGATACACCCCCTCCATTTGGTTTGGTGCGATTATAGGCAATTACTTGCATTCCAATTCCTTTAGCAAGCTCTGCTACAGCACTGCCAATATTTCCCAAACCAATAATTCCAAGTGTTTTGCCTCTTAATTCAGAACCCTGTGTAAGTTTATATTTGTCTTTTTGAGTTCTTCTGTCAGAAATAAAAATCCTTTTTGAAGCACCCAATAAGAACGCGATTGCTTGTTCTGCAACAGACTCCTTAGAGTAACCAGGTACATTACTAACTGGAATCCCCCTTGTTTTGCATAGGTCAAGGTCAACCCAACCAAAAGAGGTTGTTGACAAACATATGCCTTTCAAATTAGGTAAAGACTCAATAATTTTTGTAAGTTTTTCTTTGGCTTTTTCAAAACCACCTAATGGGTCTGGGTCGCAACCAATAATATCTGCGTCTTTTGCCATTTCTAGAAGCTTTTCTATTGGAAGTGCTTCACGAGTTTTTGTATATGTAACCTGACCAAGAGATGAAAGTTGTTTTTGTTGTTGGGGAGTGAAACTATCTCCAGGATTAAAAACTACAATCTTCATATCTGCAATATAACATTTTTAATATAAAAGTAAATATAATCTAGTGTGCTCCTAAAAAGTCTTTGTGCACTGTATATTCGAAAATTCGAACCTATTTTGAACAAAACTCGTAATGTTCGCTCCGGCTCGGCCTTTGGCCTCGCCTCCGCGTTATTATTTTCTGCGTGCAATTTTCTCTCGCCTGCGTGCGAGAGCTAAAACAAACTGCTTTCAGCAGTATGCTCTAGTTTTGCAAACTACGAGCATATTATAACAAGTCTAAAGCACTAAAACCATATCAACTACATTGTTTTGTAGTTATGCATTTTATATACTGAATATATGGCTGAAGAAACTTCATTGGAACAAGGATCAAAACATGGTTTTTCAAGGAGAGATTTTCTCAAAGTTGCTGGTGCTGGTCTAGCCACAGTAGCAGCAGTCGGTAGCGGTGTTATAGCTAATGAAAGAATCATTTTTTCGAACGAACATAAAATTGATATGGATAATTATCTTTCTAAAATCAAAGTAGAGGGAAGAGATGAATGGACTATCAATTTTACAGCCTTGCGAGCTTTTTTCCCTGATGTTGTTAAGGAGTCTGAACAGGGAGGGTTTGTTCTCAAAAATGATTCTGATAAACCAGTTGTTTTAGATTTTAGCAATGCAGGTGGTAAAGAAATCAGATTATTTCCAAATTACTCAAGTGTTGCAAAGTCGAACATGTCGTGGGAAAAAAGCCAAGAACCCACAGGTTTTGGTCTTGTCAGAGGAGGATTATTTTTAGAAGGTGCTTTTACTGTCAAAGGTAATATTGGTCGAAAACCTGTTTTTGTAGGCGATGTTTTAGATAGAGTTATTAGTTTTAAAGGAAATGGAACTGAAACATGTGTTGTTGAGGATGTAGAATTTAAAGGCTTAAATGCTTTCAAGCAAGATCAAACTGGGGGGGGCGATTGTCCATCGCCTGCTTTTATTGCTGGCGATGATGTAAACCTAGAAGTTCGTGGTATAAAAATTGATTACACACCAATTAAACCCGGTTGGGCAGATGAAGTTAATTCGCAATTAGCTAAAGGCATAATACTTCACAATACACAAAATGAAAGACCACTCAAAATGCTTGTTACCCATTCAGTTATAAAAGGACTTGAGTGGGACGGAGTTTGTGCAAATGGATTGGCTGAAATTCAAGTTGTAAAATCTTGGCTTTTCCAACATAGATCGTACAAACAAGTTAGAGGTGTTGGAATAGCCTCGACATTTAATAGTCCCGACGGAAAAATATCAATTGTTGATTCAACTGTTGATTACTGTAAAGGTACAAGCATTTGGGTAAATGAACAAACAGATTTACCCAGAAAAATTAGCAATCTCGAAATCCAAGATACCACAATTAGCAATGCAGGTTACGCAATTAGCATTGATGCTGATCAAAAAACAAAGATCAAAAATTTAAATGTTTCACCCGACTACGCAGGTGGATTACAATCAGATACTGAGGGCTTTCCACTTCATCTTGGCTGGAAAGGAGAAAAATTTGATCTTTCTTTTGAAAATTTAAATTTTAATCTTTCTACAGATATGGGAGATGGAATAAAACTAATGTTTTTTGCTAATTGGGACGAATTTGCTAATTTTTCAAACACTAGCCCAAAAGAATTTTTTGACAAACATTTTGGCTCTTGGGGTGATGTATCTGTAAAATTAAAAACGGATGAAGGAAAAATAGAAGAATTTAAACTATCAAAACAACAATTTGCTGATTTTCTTGTAAATTTCAAAAGTAATGAGACCGTAAACCCATCAGGTATGATGTTGTGGTTTGATACAAAGATAAAGCAATTTGTTGTTTTGTTTGCAACAAATCTAGATCCACAAGGGTCAATGAGTTTTTCTGAACCATATTATTTTGAAGACAATATAAACAACGTTCCAAATCATGGAGCATCACTTATCCCAAAGACTGTAAGTAAACGACAAAGTGAATTTGAGCCTAAAGTAGCTTAGCAAATTTTTACATTTTTTCTTTTTTCTCCTTTTTAGTAAACGGATTTCGTTTTTGCCGAATTCACCATACAATTTGCTTGCGTCGTCCCCATTCGACGCGAGCAATATTAGGCTCACTGCATTCTTGTGCACTCAATGATGTGCAGCTTGAACACATTATACAGGGAATGGAGTCATTCAGACAACGGTTTATAGCCGCACAATGTTGAATATATAGCCAATTATCATTATTCCCGTAATTGTAATCCCAAAAAAAGCAGTCAACAGTTGCCACTTCATAACCCTTTTCAATATCAATGCCTCTGGTAGTGACAAGGCTACAGTTGCGGTCATAAACGCCAATGCAGAGCCCAAAGGGACGCTTTTACCCACCAATGCCTCTATGATTGGAATAACGCTAACGGAATTAGCATACAGAGGAACACCGAGCAGGGTTGCGAGTGGAACAACATACCAACTTCTAATAGATAAGTATTTTGTAATCAAGCTTTCTGGAATAAATCCATGTATTACTGCTCCGAGACCGACTCCTAAAATAACATATGGAAGTATTTTTTTTGTTATATCTTTGACTTCAGTCGTCCAGTGTTTCATCAGAGCTTTCAATGGCACTTTCTTCATGTCATATTCAGCCTCAACCTGTTTTCTTGATTTGAACTTGAGGAACTCTGGTTGGATATATTTATCCATATGTAGTTTTTGTATGAGCATACCTCCCAGCACACTGACTGCTATCCCTATCAGGTTATAAAGAATTGTGATTCTCCACCCAAATATGGCAGGGAACAAATACAATGACGCTTCATTTATCAACGGTGAGCTAATAAGAAAGGTAAATGTCACTCCGAGCGGAATACCCGCCGATAGGAACCCGATAAACAGGGGTATGGAAGAACACGAACAAAAAGGGGTAATAACTCCCAGTGCTGCAGCTAGTAAGTAATCCAGCCCATACCATCTCCGTTTCGTTAGTATGTCTTTCACTTTTTCAATGGGGAGGTAGTAACGGGTAATTGCCATGATGTAGTTGATGACGACAAGTAACAGCCCGATTTTTATAACATCATAGATAAAAAAATTGACGGTATCAGCAAAATAGCTATGTGGAACAAGTCCAAACCATGTGTATGTGACGAGATTAGCGAAGAACTGTGCGGGGGTAAATATGTCCATGGATTATGCTAGCTGTAACTTATTTTGAATCTTTTCTTTTATTGTTTCTATATCAGGTGTAAATCCCGTCATGGCAATAAACCCATTTACTGCCAGTACTGGACTGCCCGTAGCCCCCAACTCAATCATTTTTTGAATCCCATCATCCCCAGCAATGTATTCCACTTGTACACCGAGGTTCATTTCAGAAACCGCTTTCTGGGTTATTTCATATAGGTTTTTACATGTTGAACAACCAGAGCCTAATACTTGGATTTTCATAAATACAGTGTAACACAAATAAGAATAGCCCGTTAGAACGTGCTAAATACCTTTGGTGCGGAGGAGTATCGTCAGTTTGAACACCTGTACGTACAACTCCATGGGCTGATGCGTGCGTATCCGAATTACAAACATTTGTTAGCAATTAAGTAAAAAGGTCCTGATTCCCTGGCAATGACCGAATGGCTTCAATAACTGCAGAGCCCTTAGGGAGCTTAATAAGTTCTCTTTTCAATACTTCTTGCAGCTCGGGAAATTGTATAAGTGCCCCGCCATCAAACTCTGATTCTTGATTAAGGTAAAACATCATACCTCTGATTTCATCAGGAGTTAATACCATTTCATCAGGATATTTTCCTATTGCTGCTTGAATAAAGTATTCTACGCCTTGCAATATATGGGTTAAATCAGGGATACCTGAGCCTGGTAGTGCAACACCTTGAGACAGACACCAATCTTGGACGACAAAATATCCATCAGGCACATCTCTACCCATATATTTTTTTCCACGAATAAGAGCATGGATATTTGTTCCTTCATTGGGTACTAAGTTCTTTTCTATTTGTTCTCTAGAATATGGCATACAGAAACCAATATTAGTAGAAGAAAAGTCGAATGTCAAACTATAGGGTTGTTTGTGCGGACGAGAGGACTTGAACCTCCATGCCTTACGGCACAGTCTCCTCAAGGCTGCGCGTATACCAATTCCGCCACGTCCGCTTGAGCTATAATTGTACCTGAACAATGGAGTATAATTCAACAGGCATGAAATGGAAAGGCACACTTATCGGTATTTCTGTTATATCGATTGTTCTTTGTGTTCAATACATTTTTACTCTTCAAATGCAAAAAAATAAAAAGCTTCAATCCCGTTTATCCTCAATAGAACAAAGTGTAGAACAGATATCGCTTGTTGATCTGGTCGGACAACGGTTTATCTGGGGGATTACAGGTACTACGTTATCAAGCGAATCAGTAAAATTGATCGCAACCACACATGCCGGAGGCGTCATACTCATGGGAGAACTCACGAGTGATGATATTGCAACAATAACAGCTCAAATTCAATCATTACCACATTCATTGCCATTTATTATTGCAATTGATCAGGAAGGGGGATCCGTCAGACGAATGATAGACGATGAGAATCCCGGAGGATACCGATTAGGTAAAATGGACGATGAAACCTTTTGTTCAACAATTTCTCAAACAAGCAACAAACTTGCACAGGCTGGCATCAATACAAATTTTGGTATTGTTGGAGATATAGGATGGTCACCAAATGCGTATATAACAAACCGTACGTATGCAAACACACTGGAATCAGTGCTTCCGAAAATCGCTCTTGCGATACGATGCTCACAACCAATGCGTACCACAATAAAACATTTTCCCGGACACGGAAGAACACTGCTGAATTCTCATCTTACGATTCCAACTATACAAACACCATTTGATGAATGGATGGTAACAGATGCCCGGCCGTTTATTGAATCAATAAAACAGGGAATCGATCTAATCATGTTCGGTCACTTACGTTATGAATCCATTGCGTCTGAACCTGCGAGCTTATCTCCTTTTTTCCATACATTTATAACAAATGCAGGATTTACCGGACTGACGATTACTGATGACGTAGGTATGTTAGAACATTCGAATCTTGATCCGATACAAACAATGAAGCAAGCATTTGATGCGGGAAACGATATCATATTGGACGTTACATCAAAAGAAAATCCTTATCGTTTATTTCAAGAAGCTCTTCTCTACGCAACCTCCTCTTCCCAAATATATACTTCATTTCAACAACACTATTATCACATTCAAACTTTTAAAAATCTGAGGCTTACAAACTAATTGCTTTTTCCCTCTTTGTTCTTTACACTTAAATAAGTACTCTTTTATTTAACAATGAATACGGACAATAAAAAAAACCCACAAATTCAATATGAAGGAACTTCTACGGATACAAAAGTAGTATCTAAAAAAACTGACACCCCAAATGATAAAGTTAATGGAAACGAAAAACCAAACGGAAAATCTGAAGAAAAAGTTCCTGAAAAAATTGAACTCACCATCGATAAAGATGCCCTTAAAAAATACAGTCTCGTTGCTGTTGCATATTCACATGTTGAACGGGAATGGTTTCCCACAGAAGAAGCGTATTTAGCTGAAGTGGAAGTGGAACAGCGTGCACAAGAGGTTATTGGCGAAATTGAGAAACTCGGCATTAAAGCCAAAGGATATCCTGGAGATCAATATTTTCTTACCAATTTGCTTGTTGATCGACCAAATGTTGTTCTTAATCTTGTTGACACCTTTAAAGGAAAAGACGCTCTCCAAACGTCAATACCAGCCGCTCTAGAACTTGCAAATATCCCGTATACCGGAGCTGAAATGCAAGGACTTGTTATTGGTAATGACCGTCATTTGATTAAGCAATTATTAACCGCATATCAAATTCCTACACCGCCATTTCAATATATACGGTTCGCCGGTACACTGGTCCAGGACACTCTTGAATTCCCTGTCATTGTAAAGCTCAATGAAAGTGGTGGGAGTGTTGGAATTGACAACCATGCGGTAAAAGAAGATGTCAAAGAAGCGCAAAAAAAAGTTAATGACATGATCAGTACCTACAAAATAGGAGTCATCGTAGAAAAATTTATTGGTGGACCGGAAGTAACTGTTGTCGTATACGACGATAAAGTCAAAAAGCAGGTGATGATGGCTGAAAAAATATTCCGCGAAAAACCAGATGGGAAACACTACTTTACAAGTTTTGAAAGTTATGACGACAGCAAAGCCTATCGGTATAAACGAGTCGATCCAGATATAGAAATAAAAATTGGAAAGCTCGCCGTACGTGCATTTAATGGTCTTCGGTATAAAGATTATGCGAAATTTGATGTGCGTATTGATGAAACCACAGGAACACCCTATTTTACGGACTGCAATCCGAATACAGCATTTGGTCCGGATAAGGGTTTGCCGATGACTGAAGTAATCGGGATATACGGAATAAGGTTTGAAGATATTCTTGCAAGTTTACTCTCTAAATACGCAAAAACAATTTTTCAATAAATTGTGCCTCCGAGAGGACTCGGACCTCTAAGTCTTTCGACATATGCTCCTGAAGCATACGCGTATACCAGTTCCGCCACGGAGGCAGCAATCAAAATTATAGCATAGACATAAGAGGGGTATAGTACAATACAGAATATGGCGCAGGAATGGCGAAATCTTCCAAAAGAATTCTTACAACGATTGGAAACAATTATTCCAGCTGAACAACTCCATGTTGTTCTTGAGGCGTATACAGTTGCTCGACCCACAACCATGCGCGTCAATACGCTCAAAACTACTGTCACTCATCTTCTTCATACTTTTGATAAACACCATATTATGTACGAACCATCAATCATCTCACCCGTAGCCTTTATTATTCGAAGTGATAAGCGAATGCTTCTTGATCTTGATGCATACAAAAACGGATTATTTTATATCCAAACTCTTTCGAGTATGCTTCCGGTAATTGCTCTTGATCCAAAACCAAACGAAAAAATATTGGATATTGCGGCTGCTCCGGGAAGTAAAACAACACAAATGGCGAGCTTGATGAACAATAACGGACAAATAGTAGCAAATGACAACAGCAGAATCAGAGGATATAAACTTCAGGCAAATCTAAAAATCCAAGGCGTTACGAATACCACTGTTGTTATCTCTCCCGGTCAAATTCTATGGCAAAACTATCCGGAATATTTTGACAAAGCACTCGTTGATGCTCCCTGTAGCATGGAAGGAACATTCACAACAACCAATCCGAAAACCTATGAACATTGGTCAATAAAAGCTATTAAAGAATTAGTTCAAAGGCAAAAATGGCTGCTTCGGTCGGCAGTAAGCGCTACCAAACCAGGTGGAATTATTGCTTATTCAACATGCACCTTAGAACCTGAAGAAAATAATAAAATTATTGAGTGGATAGTAAAAAAGGAGCGGGGGAAGGTTGAGCTTGTTGAGCCAACAACGCAGATTTATCCATCCGAACTCATGGAAGGATTCTTTATCGCAAAGCTTGTGAAGACGCAATCAACAATTCCAAAAGTCTTGCAGGTTAATTAATGGAGTTTTTCACAATCTGAAGAACAAAATCATCTAACGTCATCCCGTGAGCCAGTACCGAAACCGTCATCGCGTCCCGGACATCAGGATCAAATCCTGCATTGGCATTGGCTTCCAAAAAATACCACTGATGAATTTTTGGGTTATAGCGAAGGTCAAACCTGGCATAATCTTTCATTCCTAATGCGTAAAATGCCCTGATAGAATCCCGTTTTATTTGTGCATCGATATTCATATTAAGTCGTTTCGGAGGAGCAACGAAATGGCAACTTTTGTAGGCCGGCAGGTTCTTACTCCACTTTTCATCAAATCCATAAATATTCCACTTGTTTTTAAACGTCTTGTCAAATGCAATTTCAGCTATCGGAAGAGCAACTGTTTTATTAGGAGTTTCCATGACCGTTACCTGCAATTCTTTCCCCGGAATAAACTGTTCAGCTAAAAGTGTCTGTTTATATTTCTTGCGCATTGACCTTATAATACGTTTAAATTGTTCATAGGTTGTTGCGATGGAATTATCCGTAATCCCGATACTGCAATGTTCAAATGCCGGTTTAATAATAACAGGAAATTTTCCCGGTATAAGCGCTCTTGTAAGATGAACTGTTGGACTAATTAACGAATACTTCGGTGTCGGCAATTTATTTTTTTCAAATAATCGTTTTGATTTAATTTTATTATTGCTTGTTTTAATTGCTTCAAACGAAGAACCGGAATGAGGAATGCGGACACGATCAAGAATTTTTGCTATTCGTACTTCCATTGCCTTACTATCAACTAAATTAAATACAAAATCTGCTTTTAGTTTTTTTAAGGCTGTTAAATTATCAGGAGAGACTTTAAGCATCTGTACTTTATATCCGCGACGGATAAATAATCGTTTCATATACGAAACGATCTCATCGGTTTGATTATCAACGATAGCCTGCTGTTTATTAAAAAATTCTTCTTTTATCTTTTTCGATACGTAATGATAAACCAGGGCAATAACTCCGCGTTTTTTATAAGCTATTCGTTTTAATTGTTTTTTCTTTTTTATCACTACTTCTATTAGCCGATATAAAAACTATTTTGTCAATATAGTAATCGTAAAAGTAATGCGGTAAAATATAAGGTACGCCGCGGTGGTGAAACTGGTATACACGCAAGACTTAAAATTTTGTGGTCCTAATACGACCGTGTGGGTTCGACTCCCACCCGCGGCACCACAGACAAACTTCGTGGGGCGGCGCAAAGCTCCGTCCAACAATTTTGCGCGCTACCGCGCGCTTTTTTGTTTTCGAGGACAAGGTTCGAGCCGAAGATTTTCAAGGCGAGAACTTTTTTGTTAAAAAGGTTAGTATCCCTTGCGATTTTAGCCGCAGTTGCGGCTTCACTTATCCATTCCCTAAACGGTTCGAGCCAATCATTTTGCTTTTGTTCAAATCTTATGGTTTGTTCTTCCAAAGTTTTAATCTCACTCATAATCTCTGATTTCTTTTCGAGATATATTTCCCTTTCAATAACTTGGTCAAGATAAGAATCGATAAGGAATTGAAGTTTTTGTTTCAGGCTTTTAATTTTTTCTCGATTTTGTTGAACAAAAGCAAAATAGGATTGGGCGTTATCCTCTTTATCTTTTTCAAGCATTACTAACATTTGTTTTGCCCAATCCTGACGCAAAGAAACTTTTTGAATTATAGATGATAACTGTTGGTCTAAATCTTCCTCTCTTGTGTATGGTTGAAAACAGATTTTTGTTTTGGATTTTTTTGTGCATCGGTAATAAACATGATCTTTTTGAATTTCGGCAGTTATCATCATTCCACATTCACCGCAGTGAAATAATCCGGTAAAGGCTTTGAGGATTTTTTCTTTTCTTTGAGGTTTGCCTTTCTTTTTTAATACCTCCTGTACCTTGTCAAAAAGTTTCTTTGCGATGATTGGTTCGTGTTTTCCCTCGTGAAGTTCACCAGAATAACGAAAATGTCCGTAATAAAATGGATTGGCGAGGATAAATGAAATTTTATCTCTTTTGAAAGGTTTATTACCACGAGTGAAAATTCCCTGTTGCGCCAAAAAGTGGGAAATATCCCCAAGAGTGGAATTTCCTTTTGAATAAAGCTCAATGGCTGACTTTATGATTTTTGACCTTTTTCTATTAACAACAATAGTTTTAGTTCTCACATCGTTAATATATCCAATTGGTGCAAGTCCGGGATATTCTCCCCGTCTGACTTTTTGGCACAACCCTCGTTTAGTGTTTTCCGAAAGTGAATCAACATAATATTTGCTTTGCCCAAAAGCGATTGAAAGCATAAATTTTCCTTGCGGCGTTGGTTCAAACCAGAATTGCGGAAATTTCAATGCCGTAATACACCCGCAATCAATGAGATAAATTATTTGACCACCATCAACAGAATTGCGCGCCAGTCTGTCCGGGTGCCAAGCCAAAATTCCGTCCGCTTCGTTTCGTTCAATTCGTTTTATCATTTCGCCAAATATCGGGCGGCCTGGAATTTTGGCTGATTGTTTTTCAATATATTCACCGATGATAGAGAGATGTTCCTTATGGGCAAATTCACGAAGCTCAGCTAACTGACCGTCGATAGATAGGATTTGCTTGTCCTCCACATCGGTGGACTTGCGCGCATACAAAAAGAATGATTGCGTTTGGGCAGGATTCATGCTCACTCAATATATCAGGGGAGATGTGAAATACAAGGATGAGGAAATCATGAAAACTGCCGCTCTATTCTTTTCATCGCACGGGGTTCCTTAGTTATTCGTTTCGTTGTTTTTGAACCTGCGGCTGACTCACCAAACAGCGCGCGGGAGCGCGCGAAACCCGTGGGCGGCGCTATGCTCTGCACCGACAAGTCGGAATTATGTACGGCTTTATAAATATATTCGAACTTATTTTATCAAAAATTCATAATATTTGCTGTTGCGAGAAAAAGGGGTAAAGGGGAAAATGAATCGCAACAGCATTTCTGTCGCTCCAGCTCGTCCCGCTTCGCGGGGCTCGCAGGGCGCCGATTTTATATTTTGTCGCCTTTTTCTGTATTTGCTCGCCAATATAAACATTAAACGTCGACCATTACGGGAGGCAATCCTAATTGAGTCATCGCTTCATTTCTCAAAGAGAAAAAATCTGGAATAAGACCTTCGCGTTGTAGTTCTGCTACATGAGCTGCCAACAGTAGCTCTAGTGAGTACTCATCTGGCATGTTTGGTCCAATCGAAACGACTTTGAATTGTTCGAGATAGCCCTTTGACCATTCGGGAGTAAGAGTTATGACTCTATTCCATACTAATTCATTCATTTTATCGACCACCAACAAATCTTCGTGCGTCATATAGCTACCATGATTTTTTTCCGAATCACTCATATACTTATGATATATACCTAACCTATCTTTTAATTGTTCTATTGTCCTAATACCGCGAAGTTTAGGTCATTTTCCGAAATATTTCCTAGTGCCGCGACATGCAAGTTTCTAATGGGTAAATATTTTAGTGCAGACGTCTGAACTTCTGATGACGTGATATTATCAATAGAATCAAAATAATCGCCTATTGTAATTACGCGATTGGCTAAGAATGTATTCCAGCCGTACCACCAAAGCATATTTTCTGGCTGAATATAATGTTTAAGAAGGTGTGCTTTCATTGCGTTTTTATGATGAATTAATTGTTCCTCATCCATCTCTTCCTGTTGTAACTTTTGTATTTCTTCAA